>Ga0081473_128730_pt1 | contig 12913 bp, 15 predicted proteins | sample CisSprmetagenome_FD_70977 | JGI IMG/M metagenome (GOLD analysis project Ga0081473, IMG submission 70977) | Hypoxic/sulfidic aquatic microbial communities from Cistern Spring, Yellowstone National Park, USA v2 (version 2) | ecosystem: Environmental > Aquatic > Thermal springs > Hot (42-90C) >... | reverse complement strand
GAGACCTGGTAACTCGAGGGGTCAGGGGCGTAGAACAGGTGGGTCGGTAAGCTCTTGCTCACCGAGAAGTTGGCTATCCCTGGGCCCACCTCCACTTCGAAGCCTTCAACGGAGTGAACCCTGTTGAGCCTGGCAAGGGACACCATCACCTCGTCGTCCAACGGGGTCGAGGCACCGCTCAGGCTCGTGCCGCTCCCCCTAACTATGAACCTCTCCTTTCGCTTCAACAGCAACCTCACAACCCTTATGGCCTCCTCCTCAGAGCCCGGCAGGACCACTAGGGAGGGGGAGCCCTTATGAAGCAGGAAGGCGTCGTGCGAGTAGAGAGTAGCTGCCTCCCCCGAGATCACCCACTCCTTCCCGACTATCTCCTCTAACTCCCTGAGTAGCGACAAGCCTCCCTCACGTTTCACATCCGGAATAATAACCTGTTGGCACTTCTCACCTCTAAGCTTTCAAACAGGAGGAAGCCGTCAATCGTGGGAAACGGTCTAATAACGCTTTAGAACTCTTAAGGTTGACTTTAACCAGGTGGAGTGCGAGAGGCCCAGGAACCTGAAGGAGTTGGTAGCGACCGTTTTGTCCCACGAGAGCGTTCACTTCGTGGGATTCGGGAGGCACTTAATAACCGAGCACGAGGGGCATCGCGTTAGCCTATCCGAGTTCAACAGGGTACTGGAGGTCTCCAACTCCGACCTTTACGTTACCGTTGAGCCAGGAGCCCCCGTAAACGAGGTCAAAGAGGTTTTGAGGACCAGGAACCTCTTCCTCCCCGTTCATCACGACGGCTCGATAGGGGGCCTCCTGGGGCTCAACCTGCCTTCCGAGTTCTCCTTCTGGTTCGGCTACCCTTCCGATTTGGTGCTCGAGGCCAAGACCCTGACAGGTCTAGGCGAAGTCGTGCGGACCGGAGCGAAGACCCCCAAGTTCTCCAGCGGCTACAAGGTCTACAAGGCCTTGGCGGGAGCCTTGGGCTTGCTAGGGGCCTACCTTGAGGTGACACTTAGGGTCTTCCCGAGGCCCGAGGTTATAGCTTACCTCAAGGTCAGGAACGGGCGAAAGGCCTTAGAGTCCCCCGTGCGGCCGTGGGGAGGGATAGTGAGGAACTTCGGCGAGCTGGAGACCTTCGTGGCGGTAGGGGGCTGGAGGGAGAAGGTGGATAAGGCTGAGGAAGCGCTGAACGCCCTAAGCTCGAGCGAGGAGAGGCCCGGCCTGGAGGAGGCGGAGTCCTGCAATAGGGTCGTAATGGTCAGCGTCCCTAGGGGGTTGGAGGAGGAGTACCTGGCCAAGCTTGGGAGGGGTTACGCGTTCCTGGGCTCAGGGGCTCTGTTCCTGTGCGATCCTGACGTTAGGGCCTTGAGGGACAAGGGGTTCATCGCCGTAATAACCAAGAACTGTTCGAAGGGAGAGGACTGCTTCGGCTTCAGGAGCCCCACGTTGAGGAAGCTGAGCTCCGCCTTGGACCCTAAAGGGAAGTTCATCACCGTAAGACCGCCGCCCTGGTGACGCTAGCTCAGCTTGGTTAATACGGCCTCCCTCACGTCGCTAGGGTCTATGATCTTTACGTCTTTCTTCAGCGTTTCCGCCTGGGACTTGGTGAGGAATAGCCCGGCCTCGACCTCTTCCCTCTTAAGTCTTCCCTCTAGAATCTCGAACTTCACCTCATCCCCCTTCACGCTCAACCTTACCCTGTTCCTGCCTGGCACAGCGTTGTTCGCGATTATCGCTATCTTCAGCGAGGAGAGCAACGTGTGGCCCAGGACCTTGAACGCGCTTCCTTGGGATATTTCGTTCACGGCTCTGAAGTCCATGTAGAAGACCCTCTTCTTCTCTAAGCTCAACCTGTCGTTCACGGCTCTAACCACCACGTCGTCCTCCTCCTTCGCCTCTATCGCCTTTATCAGCTCCTCGTAGGGCCTCACGAAGAACGCCAGCCTCAGCCTCCCTTCCCTGAGGAAAGCCTTCGGCGGTACCCAGTTCCCTTGGACGAAGGTTAGGATCACTTCCTCCTCCGGATAAGCGTAATAGGCGAACTCCGCGAACTTCACGTTCTCCGAAGGGCTAACACTCTTAGCTATCCTCTTTGCGAGATCCTTGTTGAGGTAGAGGGAGATAAGTGGGTAGAGCCCGTTGGATTCCGCCCACCTGAGTGCCTCCTCGAAAGGATCGCCCACGAAAGGCGATAAGCCTTTGAAAGCAATAACGTTTTACCTCGGGCGTCCAAGGTCTCTGAGAGTGATGAGCACGCCCTTAGGTGAGGGGTGAACGGATCTACCGGGACTGAGTTCGTTCAACCCAGAAGGTTCACCTTTATCTCCCTGCCGATTTCACTCAGCTTCCTCGCCCTCAGGCCTATCAGGCTCGTGGTGTCTACATCTACCACCGCGAAGCCCTCGGTCTCGCCTAGCACCTCTTTCACTACGCCCACAATTCGATCCTCCTCCAACGAGGGTACCGCTATGAGCGAGTGCCCCCCGCTCCTTGGGGGAACGAAGAGGTTCGCGTTGACGAAGACCATTCCCGTTTCCGCTGCCCTCAGTTTCACCACGTCGGACCACCACTGGAGAGACTCTGCCGGCACTGCCGAGGGAACCAGCACCGCGTCGATGTTTTGCTTCAACAGGGCCAAAACGAGCTCCGAGTGTAAGAGGTCGTTCCCTATCAGGACTCCGAACTTGTTCCCTGAGGACTTAAAAGCCACTAACTCCGTTCCTGGAACCGCGTCCTTAACGTCTGGGTATATCATCTTAGAGAGCCCCAGGATCCTCCCGTCCGGGGTGATTATGGGGGAGACCACGGAGAAGCCATCGTAAAGTCCTCCTAGGACTATGTGGGCAGTAAAGAGCTTGGCGATTTTCTGGAATTCGGAAACTGGAACTAAATCCAGCGAGACCGTCCAGTCCTTGGGTAGAAGGACTACCCTCGCTCCCTGCCTCAGCGCCTTATCGGTCAGGTTCAGGGCGCTCTCAACCGAGCTCGCCTGTACTATCCCTAGCTTCAATCCTTCGCCTCTGTCGTTTCCTCAGTTTTTAATTCCTTCAATTTCTTCAGCCTCTTTTCAAGACGCTCTAGAGCCGATCTCAACGCCCTGAGAGGGTCTGAGACGAACTCCTCCGCCTTCACGCTCTCCTCTATAGCGGATCCGTCCACGTTGATCCTAACCATGTAGCTCTCGTCCTCTCCGACTGAGACCGTGACGCTCATCGGACGCGATAGCCGCCTCAATCTCTCCAGGTGGCTTATCAAGAGATCCCTGGCTGCCGATGAAACCTCAGGGGGCAGGTTCGGGAGGCTCAGGATAATGGGCAAATCGGCCAATCCCAGTCTTTTGGCCAGTAGCTTCAGCACGTCACCTTCAGTTATTACGCCCGTCACGTTACCGTTTCCGCTCACAAGGAAAGCCCTGCCGAACTTGAGGAAGTCCTCTGAGGCGATGAGCTCGCCGAGGCTCTGCTTATCTTCCACTACGAAGACCTCCTCAGTCAGCTCACTCGCTGAAAGCTTTTTGACCCAGTTGGGGCCGAGGAGTCCGGAGCGTTCGGACCCTTCATAGATGCGTGCCAGCAACCTCGTCAACCTCACCGCCCCTCGTAAGCGATCGCTGATCACGGGCAAGGAAGATATCGCGTTCACAGCCATTAAGTACCTGGCCCTCATAACGGAGTCGTTGGGACTGAGCGAAACTAGTCCTTTGGTAGCGACGTCTCCGATCCTAGTATTGTCGATCCCCTCCTGGCGATATTTTACTAACTCCCTGATAAGATCGCCCCGCTTAACTACGCCGATCACCTTCCTCTCTCTGGAAACGACGGGCACAATAGGGAGGTTGTGCCTGAAAGCCAGCAGGAGGGCCTCGAGGGGGTCCGAGTCTGGGAGAACGGCCAAACCAACCGCTCTCATCGCGAACTCCTCGACCCTCGCTGAAGGGTTCACGAACCTCCCGGCGAGGGCTTCCATATCGAGGAGGCCGTGAAACCGACCCTCCCTGGTCACGACCAGCTTCGACAAGTTGAGGCCCTCTGCCACTAACACAGCACGGCCTAGCCTCTCCTTTTCACCGATCAACCCAATCGGCTCGGATATCAGCCCTCGTGAACTCAGGTCAGACGGCAAGATGTGCGGATGACAATATTGAGGTGGTTGTTAATATTGTCTGGTTGATCAGAATGGCGAAGATGTCAGCGCGTTCAAGCTCCTCCAGTCACAGGACGGTGTTCGTGTGGAGCGACGAGTACCTCAAGTACAGCTTCCCCGGTGACCACCCCTTCAAGTCGCTCAGGGAGAGCATGTTGAGGAAGATCCTTGAAACGAAGGGGGCCTTCCACGAGATTGACATGAGGGAGCCGGAAGTCGTAGACGAGAGCGTACTGGAGACCGTTCACTCCAGGGATTACATAGAGTTCGTAAAGAGGATGAGTGTTAGGGGCGAGGGGTATTTGGACGATTTCGACACTCCCGCATTTCCCGGAATCTTCGAGGCGGCCCTCATTAGGGTTAGCGGCACTGTGACCGCCCTGAAGCTACTGAAGCAGTACGACCACGCCGTGAACATAGGCGGGGGCTTCCACCACGCCAAAAGGGACGCCGCTTCAGGGTTTTGCGTTTTCAACGACGTCGCCCTCGCGGCCAAGCTCGCGGAGAAGGAATACGGGAGGGTGGCTGTGATAGACGTGGACGGCCATCACGGGGACGGGACCCAGTTCCTCTTGTACGATGACCCGAACGTGCTCAAGGTCTCCTTGCACATGTATCACACGAACTTCTTTCCAGGAACGGGGAACTACGACGAAATAGGCGTCGGTGAAGGTGAGGGCTACACCCTGAACGTGCCTCTACCTCCCGGGACGGGAGACGACCTATACTTGAAGGCCTTCGACGAGGTAGTAGTCCCAAAGCTCAGGCAGTTCGAGCCCAACCTCATAATATTCGTTGTGGGTGGCGACTCTCACTTCGACGATCCCCTAGTGGAGCTGAGGTTGACGACCCTAGGTTACCTCGAAATAGCTAAGAGGGTTCACTCCCTAGCCCACGAGTTCGCTGGAGGGAAACTACTAATGACCGGGGCCGGCGGGTACAACTACGACGCGACCGCCAGGTCTTGGGCAGCCGTCATAGCGGAGATAGCTCAACTCGATCCCGTCGAGTTCGAGGACGTTCACGACTGCTGTATGATGGCCTCTAGCCCCCTTGCCAAGGAGAAGGTGCTTAAGGTAATCGAGGAGCTGAAAAAGATACACGGCCTTTAGCTCACGAGTATGAGGGAGGCGGCCTTCCTGGCCTTCTCCCTGGCCTCGGCGACGGTCGAACCAGTGGCTATGACTACCCCGAGTCTCCTCTCGGGGTACGCATAAGGCTTGCCGAAGATCCTCAACTTCACCCCAGGAATAGCCAACGCCTTGTCGACGTTCTCGAACCTCGGGGCCCACTTGGCCGAGGGCGCTAGAATCACGTGGGTCGCGGCGGGGGTGAGGACCTTTACCTCTGGGGTCGGCAAACCCAACGCGCTTCTCACGTGGATCTCGAACTCGCTGATGTCGGTGCTCGCGAGCGTGACTAGCCCAGTGTCGTGGGGTCTAGGGGCGAGCTCGTTGAAGAGAACCCTGTTTCCGCTGACCAGTATTTCGACCCCGAAGACGCCAAAGCCTCCCAGGGCGTCGACGATCCTCTTCGCGTACTCCATGGCCCTTCTTTTGACGTCCTCGCTGACCGTAGAAGGGTGCCAAGACTCTATGTAGTGGTAAATGCCCGCGGGCCTCTGGTGCTCCACTGGCTCAATGACGTTGGTCACGGGAGCTCCCGATTCCCCCGGGTACCTGTACGTTAGGACCGTCAACTCCGTGTCTATCTTCACGTATTCCTCCACCACGACCCTCCTGCTCTTCCCCCTAGCATGGGCCAAGGCTTCCTTGAACCTCTCCTCAACCTCCCCCTCGTTTCTGACCAGGGTGTGTCCGTGACCGCTGGAGCTCATCTCCGGCTTTATGAGGCAAGGGTAGCCGAGTTCCTTACACGCCTTCCTCACCTCGTCGGGGCTCTCGGCGAAGAAGTAGGCAGTGGTAGGCAGCTTGACGTCCTCTGCCGCGTACCTCCTGAGCTCTACCCTGTTCATCGCGATTTTGACCGCCTTGGCGTTGGGGACTACCCTGAACCCGTTGGACTCCAGTTCCTCCAGGGCTGAGGTGCTGATGGCCTCTATCTCTGCTATTATAGCGTCGGGCTGCTCCCTCCTCACGATGGAGATGACCGCGTCCTTGTCCTGCATGTCTATGACGTACTTCCTGTGGGCCACGTGCATCCCTGGGGCGTTATCGTACCTGTCGACCGCTATGGTCTCGACGCCCAACCTCTGGGCCTCTATTATCATCTCCTTCCCCAGCTCCCCTGCCCCCAGCCAGAGGAGCTTCCTCGAACCCTCAAGCAAGGGCGTAGTGAGGTACATGTTTTGCCGTGACTAAGTTAAAAAAGACCCCGTTAAAAGGCTAATTGAATTTACTTATTTAAGTAAATATAGGATCCAGTCCAGGAAGGGCTTGGGGTCCTTGACCACCCAAGGGAAGGGCCTCCAGCCCTTCGGGGTCCTGCACGAGCCGGAGTAGGGGAAGACCACTGCCCCTAGAGGGTAGACCCTAGAGTACTCCGAGATTTGGGACTCGTCGCACTCCCCCACCTTGGCTTCCACCGCGACCTTGCCCGAAATTACGAAGTCCGGGTAGGCGTGAACCCTCCTGCCAGCTATCCTCCCTATTGGGTAATACGCCTCCTTGTGCCTCTCCACGTTTCCCTCGCCGAAGACACCCTTGAGCAACCCATAAACGTACTCCTCAAAGACGTATCCCATGAGCCTCCTTATCCCCATATCGCCGTCCACGAGGAACGGTCTAGGATCTACCTCGACTTTCGTGTGCTCGAGTAGCCTCTTAGCCCTCTCCCAGAGGGGTCCCCTGGCTAACGACTCGAGGTCTACCTCCTCGTCGCTGAAGAAAAGGTGACCGTGTTTGATCGCGAAGGCCTCCCTCCTTCTTCCCTTCAGTTTTACCGCCTTCAAGGTAATACCTTAAAGGAAGAGTTGTTGTTAGACGATATTAATCCAACTGGTTAAGTCCCCCACATGACGGTTACGACGAACGACCTGGCGTGGGGGGCAACTCTTACGGCTTGGGTAGCGTTCGTGACGCTCAAGCTGAGCAAGTGGGTCGCGGAAAAGACCTCGATCTACGTGGCCAGGAAGGTCATCCATATACTAGCAGGAGGAGTGGTGGCCGTCTTGGCGCCCTTCGTCTTCTCCTCCCCGCTGATCGTAATAGTCATGTCTTACGTCCTTACGGCCTTCCTTATCGCCCAAAGGCTCAGGAAAAAGGAGATGGGGTGGTTCATGGAGAAGGGCAGTTCAGGCGAGGTCTACTTCACCTTCTCCTACGGCACCGTCCTCGCCCTGATGTGGGCATTAGAACCGAATTATTGGACCACGAAAGACGTCTACATACCGCTGATCCCAATATATTTCATGTCTTTCGGGGACGGCGTCACGGGGATCATCAGGAACTACGTGTACAAGCGGAGGGTAAAGGGGCTCTGGGGGAGCTTAGGGATGCTAGCCGTGTGCGTTCCCATTGGCTACTACTACTTCGGCCTGATAGGGATAATCGCGGGGATACTCGCGACCGCTCTAGAACTCTCGAACGTGATAGACGACAACCTGGCCATCACTTTCGGAACCTTTGCCTACCTCCTCCTCGCGGTCAAGTACCTTTAGCTCAGTCAGGGAAGCGTTCGTCATCTCTCGGAAAACCGTCACCTCATCACGCTTATTACGCAAGGAGGTCTTCGACACTAATATGCTTTCTTGGCTAATAGGGGAAAAGGCTAGGGATTGGGCCTTTCACAGGGACGTGTTCGAGGACTATCCAAACGCCTCAGTTTACGTCGATGAGAACGACGTTGTTAAAGCGATAAGGGTGAGCGACATCGGGGAGTACTGGGGCGTCGGGACGGTCATCCTGGAGTGGGGGAAGAGACCTAAGTTGACCCCGAAGTTCGTTAAGATGGAACATTACGTCGCAATACCGACCTCGATCGAGGAGGTGTACGTGGCCTTAGTGAGGAAGGGAAGAATGAGAGGCGTCGCCAGCTATGAGCCGGACTTCGGGGGAGGTTTCGCGATATACGAATGCGAGAGGTGCGAGGAGAAACAAAGGGCGCACTTCGAGGTGTTCTCGGCGGAGTCCTCAACGCCTCCAGACGAAGTCGTTAAACGGCATCTGAGGATAGCAGAGGGCTAGAGCTCGTGCGGTTCCTTGTTCCACTCGAAGTCTTTCAGACTCGTCAGCCTCTCCGCGCTGTACTCCTTGTCTATTTCTCCCTTTAGGGCGAAGTTGAGGGCCATCTCCGCCAAGGCGGGGCCTATTTCCGCCCCGTAACCGTCGAGTCCGCCTATCCAGTAGGCGTTATCAGCTATCCTGCCTATCGCGGGCCTCAGGTCCTTGGTCCCCTCACAGAACCCGTCGCCCTCGAAGAACGGCCTGACCTTCCCTAACCTCCTCTCGACGTTCCTCAAGGGCCTGTCGCTGTGGGAGGGCTTCCCGAAGGGGTCGCTCACTACGTACTCCCCGTCCCCTACGATCGCCGTCCTCATCCCTAGGCCGAATAGGGGCCTCGAGTAGAATCCCAACTCGTAGTCGTAGACGAAGACCCTGTCGAAGACCTCCGAGGGCGTGGTTACTGCGTAAGCCCAACAGTAGTAGCTCCTCGAGGGGAGCTTCACGTTGATCGAGTAGGGGTTCCAGGCACCTGCGGTAAGGAATACCAAGTCCGGTACGATTTCCCTCGAGTCCGTCCTGACTTTAGCCAGATTGCCCACGACCTCCACGAACGCTTTCACCGAAACCTTCGGCACGACCTTCCTCAAGCTCGTCACGCTGACCAGCCTATCGGTGTCGACCCCTAGGATAGCCGAATCCCCGAGGAACTCAACCTCCCTGACGTCTAAGCCTTCGGAGGACCACTGATTAACGATGGAGCGATCCTTGAGCCCAAAGGTGTATGAAGGGAAGCCGAAGGTCGGAACCCTCCACCTCCGATAGAGCTTCAGGGACTCCTTGGCCAACTCGACGTCCTTCCCCTTGAGCAGGGTGGAATGGATCAGCGTGGGATAGAACTTCCTTTCACCGCTATCTAGAACTAAAACATCATGACCTTTCTCCTTCAGGAGAAGATACAGGGATGACCCTAAAATCCCGCCCCCTACAATTACGACCCTCAAGTTGGGACACCCCGTAACGGAAGGCTACTTCGTCAAGTATAGAGGGTGCGTCTGGGCCGTCAAAGGGTGCAGACACCCCGAGGGCTTCGCGGTCGCAGTACCACGGAAATGTGGGGAGGTGAAGGTAAAGAATTTGTCCGACTCCATCGCGTTGGTGAGGCTCAAGTTCCCCGAGTTAATACGTTACGATCCGATAATAGGCTACGAGGTGCCTATGGTGCCCTTGAGGGACGCGGAAGTTCTGGACCCTTTCGAGGCCGAGGTGAACGACCCTTTGGCCAGGGAGTTCATGGGACTACTTAAGGGCAAGGTGGGCGTGACGGGCAGTCTGCTCTACGACTCCCGCCACAACGATATGGACTTCCTCAGCTTCGATGAATCGCATTACCTGGCGTTAAGGAAATTGAGGGAGAGCGGAGTAACCGGTCCATTGACTGAGGCGCGTGAGGAGGAGGCCGAGGCCCTAACGGTGGACTGCTTCAAGAAGCTCAAGGCTATCAGGGTACTGGAGGGAACCTTCAGGGGAACGCCCTACACTTTCAAGATAGTCAAGTGCGTCGATGAGGCCCCGGTTCTGAGGACTTCTACGGTCGAAGGGACTTTCAAAATAACGGGGCTAGTGAAGCCCTACAGTCTGCCGGTGATTTACGCGGCGGAAGGACCTCTGAAAGGCTTCCTGAAGAGCTACAGGATTAGGTTCACGGAGCTGCCAGAAGGCCTCGAGTTAAGGGTGAAGGCGAGGGCCTTCGTGAGGGAAAACGGATTTATTGAGGTCAACTTAGATACGGCGGAGCGAGTTGAGTGCGCACAAAAAACATAAGGAGCAGGCCCCGACGGTTCTGAACTACTACGTAATTTCGATAAGCACGTCCAGGTACGAGAAACTCCAAAGGAAGGAACCCGTGGTTGACGAGAGCGGCGACCTGATCAAGGAGATCCTTATAAAGGCCGGACAAAAGGTAATCGGCTACGACCTAGTTCCCGACGATAAGGTGAAGATAATTAAGGCGTTCGCGAAGGCCTTAGATATGGACGAAGTTGACGTCGTAGTGAGCACGGGGGGTACCGGCTACAGCCCAACCGACGTGACGGTCGAGACCATAAGGCCCCTCTTCGACAGGGTGATTGAGGGCTTCTCAGACTTATTCAGGCTTTTCAGCGAGAGGGAAATAGGAAGCGCCGCCTACCTCACCAAGGCCTCGGCGGGGATAATCAAGAATAAGCTGGTCTACCTGCTTCCTGGATCCCCCGACGCGGTGAGGTTGGCCGTGGAGAAGCTCATACTGCCAGAGGCGGGACACCTGATTTACTTGATAAGATCGTCAAGATGAGATCATTTCGTCCTTTTTAATTTAATATTTATGGCTTTGTGGAGAATCTTCGTTGTTTCGCCCTGTTTTTCGACCAATTCGAAGTACTCCTTCACTTTCTCTAATTCATCATCGCTCTTGTCCTTAATCGCCTGTAGCATCGCCCCGACTTTAACCCATTCCCTGGCCTCCTCGGAGATTTCAGCGTACCAATCCAGGTCTTCCACGTACGTCTCAGTCAGTAATTCAGTGTATAGTTTCTCCACTTCCGATTTCAACTTTACCAAGGCGTCCTTAAGCAGACGCTCCTTCGTATATAAGGTAACGGCTGAGGGCACTCCGGTCTTAACCGAAGCCAGGGAGCAGAGCGTGACCTCATAGTCCAGCTTGGCTTCCGTTTTGGACCCGGTGGCCAGGTCGTAGAAGGCGTAAGAGCACGCACCTTTATCGTTCCTCAAATAGCACGGGTAGTGAACTTTCAGGCCGGGTTTATCCTCGATCAGCTCACCAAGAACGAGCTGGTGGACGAGGGCTACTTTCGACTCATCGAACGACTTCCTGAGAACCTTAGTGAGCTCGGGAGTTAAAGTGTAAATTCTCTGGGCCGCATCTAACTTCGTCTTCACATCTGGAGGCAAGGATCCGGATTTGACGAGGGACACCAGCGAGCTGGGTATTACATAAAGGGATGCGCCCTCTCCCTTCAGCCCGAGGTACAGTAAGGCGCCCTCGATCTCGTCCTTCAGGAGGTCCTTGGTATCTGCGGTGACAACCAGGACGACGTCCTTAATCATCCCTTCTTCCTGTAGAGGTCCTTGCGGTTCCCTGAACTCGGCTTTCGTGGAGTAATAGCTCAGAATAGGCAGTTTAACTGGGCACACGTTCTCGCAGATACCGCAGAACTCACAAGTCGCCACGTCACTTACGTCAAGGCCCGAGGCCGAGTGGAGCGCGAAGAACCCCATGGGCGAATACGCGAAGCTCCGTTTCAACTCCGCATGGGGACACACGTTTACGCACTTCCCGCACAGAACACAACCAGTCGTGAGGGCCTCCGTTTCCGGGGCGTCGCTGTAAGGCGTTAGCGCCAAGCTAGGAGGTAACTTAAGGGGCTTGAACGAGAATAAGGAGACCCACATCCTCGTTCTCTCGAGTCTTAGGACAGCGGCGACGTCGGGGTCCGCAAGAATTCTTTCAAGCGACGGAAACTCGTTCAGTTGTGTAATCCCGAAATACCAGTAGAGGGGCCAGCCCAACCCCTTCAAGGACTCGGGGCCGGTCGGCCTCGTCTCGGTCCAACCCGTGAACGCGGACAGAACGGCGCCGAGGAGGCTCTCCCTGAAGGGCGTGTAGACGGCAATCACGCGAAAGGTATCACCGGTCTTCCATACCTCCAGACTCCTGAAGGGTACTACATGCGCGGTTTGAATAGCGTCATTGAGCCAGAGTATGTCCTTGAAGTTTTTCGTTATCAGCTCCTTCCAAATCAGTTGAGTTTTCTCCCTCTTTATACGAATCAATAGAGGGATACCGCCGTCCTCGTACTGTCCCGTCTTCACCGCGCCGTTCTTGAAGTAAGTCGCTTCCGCGAGCGCGGACTTAAGCGACCTGAACTCGTTGAGCCCGAAAATGGGGTCTCCGAAATAAAGCGAACCCCCCACGGAGAACTCGGCGACGGAGTAAGAGGCCACGTCAGGGAACTGGGAGACCACTTCCTCCCAGGTCGTTCCAGCCCTCACGGTGACGGTATTATCGTCCCAAGACACTATCCCCCTGAAGTCCCTGAGGTCGTAAACGACCTCCCCGGGGGCGCCCCTGAAGTTCTCGAATCTGGGAACGCCTTCCTCCTTGAAGTCGCTCTCGCCGGAGACCTTGACGACCTTTTTCGGGAACGGCCCAAACTTAGTCTTGTTTAGGAGGCCGTAGAACGCCAGCTCCAGGCTATTGTCGTCAGCGGACATTCAAACCACCGGATTGCCCCAGATCTCCTCGTCCTGGTTACTTCCGTTCATAGAGGTTAAGAGCTTTAATGACTTCTTTCTAGAAAGGTATTTGTTACCGCTCCCGCAATAGGGCGAATAGACGCAGTTGGGACAGCCGTCTTCGCAAGTGCATTTGGAAAGTATGTCTATGGCCACTCTTCTGGCGACCTCGAACCTCTCGTAAAGCAACTTGGCGACCCCAGAGCCGCCTATGGCTGAGTCCATTACGGCCACGTGCCCGGAGGGGTAGCTAATCCCCATGAGGTCCGTCTGTCCCGCCCCGGCGGCGACCCTCGCGGCGGAGATCAGGACGTGCTCCGTCGCGTGGTACGCCTCGAGGGCGTCGACCTCGGTGAACCCCT
>Ga0081473_126710_pt1 | contig 12913 bp, 14 predicted proteins | sample CisSprmetagenome_FD_70977 | JGI IMG/M metagenome (GOLD analysis project Ga0081473, IMG submission 70977) | Hypoxic/sulfidic aquatic microbial communities from Cistern Spring, Yellowstone National Park, USA v2 (version 2) | ecosystem: Environmental > Aquatic > Thermal springs > Hot (42-90C) >... | reverse complement strand
AGGACAAAGGCTACGTCAGATTCCAATGGGCAAGTCGAGAGCTTTATCTAGAGGCGAGAATATATAGAGACGGGAGAGTAGAATGTATAGCAGAGAGAAAACATTAATAAGTGAGATACATGATGAGAGAGGTCATAAAAATAAAATAATCTATTCTTTTATCTCTATTTTTGGAACTATCTTTCCTTGTTTCTTCAGATCTCTTATCCTCTCTTTAAGTCTTGAATATGAGATGTCTATACCGTCTCCACGCATTATCTTCCACATATCCTTCATAGAGATCCCTCTGTTCACAACATAATCTTTATAATATTTCAGCAACACAGCATCAGACACCTTCCTCGGTCTACCCTTCTGCTTCCCCTGCCTCCAAGCCTCCTCCTGCCTCTCTCTCATTCTCCTCCTCTCAAACTCAGCAACCCATGATAATATCGAGAGAATAAGTCTTCTAATGTTCTGGTCTAGGGTCTGAAGAAACTCCTCTTTAACCGTTATAACTTTTATTCCTTTCTCCTCAAGACTTATCACAGTATTTAACGTGTCTAACATTGTTCTACCAAGACGATCTAGAGACCATGAAACGACACACTCAGGCTTCAGTCTATCAAGATCCTGTAGAAGCCTGACAGCCTCAGGTCTCTGAGAAAAAGGATTCGCACCGCTGACACCTTTATCAACATAATACTCCAATATCTCAATATTCTTTATCTTAGAAAACTCCTCGATAGCACTCCTCTGAATCTCTTCATCTTGTTCTTTAGTTGAAACCCTGATGTAAGCCACACATCTCATAATCAAGATCCCAATCTAATAATGATTAAAAAAGCTTATAAATACTGAAGACTTACAGTCTCAGACCGAGATTATAAACAGCATTTCCCGTCTCCGAAGACGAGAAGACGGCTTTCCGACTATGATCGATAGGATCTTCTTTATGTTGAGAAAAGGATTTTTAAGTTTTTTACAATATTTTCTATATGGTGTTCCTATGCTTCGTAAGCCCGTAATTGCATATCTTCGAGCAAGTTCTGAAGAACAAGAACTCGATAATCAGAGAATTGTAATTAATGATTGGGCTGTTAAGAATGGTGTCGTCATTGATGATTGGCTTACTGAGGTTGCGAGCGGTTCTGAGGATGAGAGACCTGTGTTCAGAGATCTCTGGAGGAGAGTTCAGGAGAAGAGGGTTGGGACGATTGTTGTTGCTGAGCTGTCGAGACTTTCGAGAAGGATGAGAACGCTTATAAATTTTCTGTATGACTGTGTTGATAATGATGTGCATGTTATAAGCATTAGAGAGGGGTGGCTTAGCGATGCGATGAGAAACCCTGTGACAAGACCTGTAGTTGTCTCAATGATCTCGACGTTATACGAGCTTGAGAGAGTCATGATAAGCGAGAGAACCAAAGCAGGACTTCAGAGAGCAAGGCTCTCAGGAAAAAGACTTGGAAGACCTCCGAAGCTCAAGCCAGAACATCTTCTAGAGGCAATAAAAATGTATAGACAGGGAGTCCCCATGTCAGAGATCGCTAGAAGACTGAACGTAGACAGATCCACACTGTATAGAAGTCTTAAAAAATTAGAGCTGTTATAAACAAAAAGCTTTCCGACTATGATCGATAGGATCTTCTTTATGTTGAGAAAAGGATTTTTAAGTTTTTTTACAATCGAGAAAGCTTCGCTCTTCAGGGCGGGGTAGCTCACGCTTCTAAACGTTGTTCTTCTTCTTTTATATCTTCAACTGAAATTGGTCTGAACGTGTATGACAGGGATGTCATGAAATATCTATATATTCTTTCAACTTTTTTATGATTTTTTGAAAGATAAAAGTCGTAGTATATGAGGCCGTCTGATACTTCTAATCTTGAGGCTAGATAAAATGACCCTATGTTAGGATGATGACATTTGTTGAATCTAGCTGTCACGTTTTGATATTTAGTGCTTTCAATAGTTGAACAATAATTTGTTTCAATCTCTATTATAGCATTTACAATTATATCTGTGGTCTCCATAACCTTTTTAACGCTATCGCCTGGGATAGACATATATAGCTTTCTAATCTCAGGCACATCAAGAAATTTTTCAAGAAATCTATCATAATTATAATTAGACACTTTATATAATATTTTTTCAAGTTTAGTCTTAGGTATTTTAAAAGGATCTATAAATATCGTGTAAAACGGCCCTTCATATCTTACCTCATGTTCTATTTGCTCTATCTTACTCAGACCTGTGGGATCGAGAGACCACCATATTCTCTTTTTATCTATAAGATCTAGAAGTCCTTTTATTAGCTTCCATTTCTTCTCATCAGCCATCATATACATGCCTCATGAAAGATATATTTCTCTAAATATAAATATTGAGTTAGAGAGAGCTAATTCAAAGTTTCTTATCACAGCTGTGATATTAGGCTGATGAGATCACGTTGTATTGTCTCTATACTCTTTTTCAAGTCTATCGTGATGAGTGTTGTTAGCACTATGATTAGAATTATCACGATCGTGTAGCTGATCAGTTTTTTTATAAATATTTCTCTGGATATGTCTCTTCTTCTTTTTGACATTGTAGATATGTCAATTAGTGAAAATGTGATGAAGATGAGAGATAACAGAATCATAGATGAAAACAAGACGACTCCTATAATCTTGTTTGTGAGTGAAAGTATTTTAAATATATAAACATCTCCTGTTGCCACAAGATAAACTACTGAATATGTAAACAAGAAGATGAAAACTATTGAAGAATAAACAAACAGCTTCAGAGAGCCTACAGCCAGAGGCTTCAGTTTATAGCCGACAGGCTTAGAGATGAGAGTCTCTCTGAAGAAATTATTAAAAACCTCTTCACCTCTCTTCAAAAATTTTCTCAAATGATAAGAGATCAACACAACAATGACTACAAACAATGACAGAGCTATTACAAGCCTAAGATCCATGTTCACATCCCTCTCATTAGAGATATCCTAGGAAAAGATATAAACACAAGCTCTCATTAACTCTCTATTTATAACGCTCCGACAAATCATTAGATTAGAGGAGGACGTCATGGAGTCAAGAGCTGAAAAAAGTTTTATCGAGAAAATATTAGGCTCACGAACAAGATACAGAATATTAAAATATCTGCTGAAAAAAGGCGGGGCAAACATAAACAGAATAGCCGAAGAGCTGAACATCACATATCCTCTCGTCAAAAGATATCTAGAGGATATGGTCAGCATGGGAATCATCGAAGAGATCAAGCTGGGAAAAACAAGATATTTCACACCAGCATGGACAAACCCTAGACTAAAAATTTTAAAAGAGATAATCGAGAGCGAAGAAGAGCCATATTACGAAGAGCAGGAAGAATTATATGAATAATTTAATGTTTAAAAAAGATCCGATATAATCTTTCTCTAACTTTATATTTATAAATTGCTCTGATAAAGCTATTATTGAGGCGATAATATATGAGTGAAACAAAATCTTCTGTAGATATTATGGAGCTAAAAATATTTGATGAAAAAGCCTCAGAGGTTCTCGACAGAATAATAGAAGCCGTAAAAGGATATTGTGGCAAACTATATAGAAGTGAAAATAAATATTATGAGTGTATCGCTAGTTATGCTGATAAAAGTCTTCTAGAGATTGCTGAAGAACTTGAAGGTTATAGAGAGCCTTACATTCCGCATTGGATAGTTGAAGGATTAAGAAATATGCCGAAGAAATACTATGATATTCTTGAGAATTATTTGAAGAAAGAGTTAAACAGATTTCTCAAAGTCTATCAGAAGAGACTAGCTTTACAAACAGAGTAGCATTTTATAAATAAAACTTTTTTTTAATTTTTAATTTTTATCACAGCTGTGAGCTAGACTGTCTCAAGGATCTCTTCTTCCTCTTTTTCCTCTTCTTTTTCTATCTTTTCAGCTTCATATGTTCTTCTGGCATATGTTTTGTATCTATCTTTTGCTCTCTCATATGATCTTGTTATGAGATATAGTCTTGTTATCTCATCTTTTTTGGGGTATGGTTTTGATGCATCATGTCTCTCATATGAGATTATATAGAACGTTCCTATGGATGGATGAGAACATGCGTATAGTCCGATGTTTATATCTATAGTTCTTATGTATACAACTCTCTCTTGTTTGTCTATCCATGTTCTTACATATCCATCTGTCACATATCCTCTTCTGCTACAATAGTTTTTCACAGCCCATTCAACTGTGTTCTCAATTGCCACAGCAATCTTGTCGCTCTCAAGACTCTTAAGCTGAGGAATTTTCTCAACAATTTTCTCGGCATTTATAAGAGCTCTCTTCATCTCCCCAAGATCAATATGTATTTTATATTCATTATCCATGAGACTGTTTAATATATCAACATATCTTACGCCGAAAATCTCATGCGTCCTCTCAGTCTTCTCATGAAAAATCTTAGGCTTAGACGTTTTTACTCCGAGAGCCTCAGCAATAATATCTTTAACGCTCAAACACATCCCTAAGAACAATATTTTGAGAGAGTTTATTAATAGAAAGTTTGATGAGAAAACTCTCTCTAACTTTCTATTCAAAAACTTTTTCAACAAAAAAAACATTGGTGTATAAAAATGTCTCTACAGATATGGAAAGAGATCAGAGAGAAGCTTCTGAGAGGAGTTATGAAAGAGGCTCCACAGCTTCCCAGAATGAGTGAAAAACAAAAGATATTTCTAGGCTTTGGAAGAGATCTATGGCTAAAAAAAGCTGGAGAGATATGGAGATCTCTCAAAAGACATGGGACAGAGATACCTATAGAGATTATAAACAGATGGGTAGCAGATATGGATGCAGATCTTTACGAAGATTTTGTTGTGATACCAAAGATAACCACAAGAGCATTAGGAGAAGTTAAAGAGAGACCTGTGATAGTGGCAGGCAGTCTATATATAAAAGATAAAGACAGTCTTTTCAACAAACTTATAGAGAAGATAAAAAAGATATTATTTGAAAATCTTGCGAGATATTATATAGAGATTGTAGATTATGAAGAGCTTCCGCCAAAAGCCTCTCAATTAATCAAATTAGGAGTTGAAAGTCTTAAAGAATTCAGCCCACAGATCGCTGTTTTGTTTAAAGTGCATGACAGAAGCGAAAAGAGAGATGTTTTATACGGGGTTGCGACGTTAGAAGCTAAAAACTACTTCCCTGGGAAGTATATCACAGCTGTGATGAAAGAAATTCTTTTATACCCGCCAACCAAGACATAAGATAAGCTTATTTTCTTTTTAAGAAATATTAACTGTATAAGGAGACAAGATGTTCAGAATTATGAATAGCAGTGAGAAGAAAAAGAAGAGAAAAAAGAAGATTAAAAAGACTTATATAACAATTGAGATCGAATGATCATTGTATCTCATATAATATCTCTTTCTCAGGCTTCATAATCATCTTAGGTCTAGTCCATCTCTCTTCTCTCTTCTCAATCTTCTCAGGAGGAGTTACAGGCTGAGTCTGTATCTGAGGCATCTTCGCAATAGGCATAGCCTCAGAAGGCTGAGACGGAGGAGGCGGAGGAGCCGTAGATGATGTTGTGGTCTCTCTCTTCTCTTCTTTCTTCTCTTCTTTAGGAGCCTCTGCTGATTTCTTCTCTTCTTTTTTCTCTTCTTTCTTCTCCTCTCTTCTCTCTCTAAGTCTCACAGTAAACATTCTGGAGCCTTCTCCAGGTCTCATTACTTCAATCTGTATAGTCTCTGGAGCGTCTCTATCAAAATTCATCCACCAGCCGAGGTCTATCTCATCTTCTCCAGATATATATTTCGTGTAGAAGCCGTCCACCTGAGGAATATTGAATATTCTAAAGCTCGTCCTCCCGTCTAAAGGTCTGTAGTATATCAAAGCTGATGTTGGAGAGAATATCTTTAGAAAAGCCTGAGCTCTCTCAGGGAAATGAATAGACTTGTTTATTCTCACGCCATCAATAGATATCTGACTGAGAGTGATGTTTCTTCTAATTTTTATAGGCTTAGAGTCCTGCACAAAACCGTATCCGCCTACAAGATATCCAGCCCATATATAAGGGCTTCCCCCAGTCTCTCTGAAAAGCTTAAGCCAGTTTATCTCACCAGAAGAGATTTTAATCTTTTTGCTTCCGCTCGGAGAGTCTATATAGAAATGATGACCAGTGTTAAGACTTATACGACTATAAGGAGGATTGATGTTTGGAAGATCTTTCCAAGATACCTCAAGCTCAATATAATCATTAGGGTCGTCAATATTGATCTCGTCTTTAATCATTCTTATAGATATTGAGCTCATCACAACACCGTTAAAGAAAAAGATTTAGAAAAAAATAAATATAGAGTTAGAGAAAAACAGCTGTTTTAATGAAGAACAGCTCTCTGACTTCTCATAAGCTCCTGAGAGATCTTTTGAGCCTCAGTTTTTGCAGTATTCACAGCCTCTTCTCTCACTCTGTTTATATCGCTTCTAAGTCTATCAATCTCTCCTCTTACATAAGAAGTCATCTCATCTCTAATCTTAGAGACCTGCTGACTTATAATGTTAGCTATCTCTCCTCTGATTTTATCAACTTCTCCTCTCACAGCCTCAGATATTGCTCCTCTGATCTCTCCTCTGAACTTGTTTATCTCTTGAGAGACTGTAGAGCTTATCATAGAGCTTATGTTCGGTCTGAGCTTCTCAATCTCCTTAGACACTATGCTAGAGACCATGCCTGAGATCTCGCTTTTCACCTTTCCAATCTCTTGAGAGACAACGTTTGACACAATACTGTTGATTTTACCAAGCTCAGACTTCAGGCTGTCAATCTCTTTAAGACTACTAGAAAGCTTTTCAACATTAGATTTTAGAGCATCTATATCTGACCTGTATTTGGAAACCTCACTAGATACAATAGATGGTATTTTATTTATTTCAGATTTGATTTTATCAATCTCACTAATCTTACCTTTGAGAGCACCTACATCTGATATAATCGATGGGATCTTATCTATCTCAGTCTTTAGCTTTTCTACATCACCAAGCTTAGATTTTAAAACATCAATGTCGCTCTTATATTTAGACACTTCACTGGATACTATTGATGGGATCTTGTTTATCTCGGATTTAATTGAATCAATCTCTGATTTGTATTTAGATATTTCATTAGATATTAATCCAGGTATCTTATCTATCTCAGTCTTTAGCTTTTCTACATCACCAAGCTTAGATTTTATTAGGTCTGTCTCACTTCTGATCTTCTCGACCTCTTTAGATACCAGTTCTGGTATCATGTCTCTAGTTTTGTCAAGCTCTGACTTCAAGCTTGTGAACTCTTTTCTCATATCATCAATTTTTGTGGACATTATGTTCAACAGCTCATCTCTCACCTTAGGTATCTTAACGATCTCATTCTTTAGAGCATCTACATCTTTAATCTTCTCTTTCAAAACATCAATGTCGGATTTATATTTAGAGACTTCTTTAGACATAAGATCTGGGACTAGCTTCTTTGTGTTCTCTATCTCTTCTCTTAATTTGTTTATATCGCTTAATGTTGATGTTATGTTTTTAACGTTCTCACTAATCTTTTCTACGCTCTCTTTTATCTTAGATAAGCTCTCCTGCGTCGCAGTCTTTATCTCTTTAGTCTCTTGAGACAGCTTCGAGAGAATATCTTCTCTAGCTTTTTCAAATCTCTCAGAGACCTCTTTAGGAATCTCTTTCAACACGAGACTCTCTATACGACTTTTTATGTCTTCACCAAGTTTTAACACATCTTCTTTAAGAGATTTATAAGACTCTTCTCTCTCAAGTTTCAAAAGTTCTTTCATCTTCTCAGTCTCTTTAGATACAAAGCCTGTCATATCTTTTTTCATATTTTCAATCTCTCTCTCAAGACTCTCTCTAACTTTTCTGCTGAGCTCCTCTCTTATATCTTTAGAGATCTTGTCAAGCTCTTTCATCAACTCATCTATTGCAGAAGGCTTCAGCTTTTCAAACTCTTTCATCAACTCTTGTCTAAGCTCTCCAGCTTTGCCACTTATCTTCTCAGAGATCTCTTTGACCAAAATGTCTCTAATCTCTTCTTTTCTCTTCTCAACCTCTTGAACAATCATTGAAGGTATAGATGATTTTATTTTATCAAGCTCCTGAGAGATCATATATTTCACTAGATACTCTATGTTAGGAGCTTCTTTCTCCATAATCTTTTTAAGCTCTCTACTAATGATCTCTTTTACTCTCTTCTCAAGCTCCTCCTCAACAGAAGTCTCTAAGCTCTCTTTAGCAAAAAGCTGATCAACTTTTTTCTTCACAATCTCCTGAGCAGACACGATGCCACCTTCAAAAATATCTTTGTTAAAAAAAGTATTTCAATATAAAGTTAGAGAAGTTTTAATCTTTTCTAAACAAGATAATCTCAGGATTAAAATGTCCGACCCAGGCTCTGTCGAGACAATCTTCATAATTCTGTCTCTTACACTATTGTTTCTGCCTATTCTTCTCGCTCCAATCATTCAGAACATCCCTCTGAGTCTCTCAATATCTATAACAGCTCCTCCTCAAGAAGCTTCTTACATTCTCATCGCCTTTGGAAACGGCTCGGCAGTATTATATGATATAAACGGGTCTGTAATTCTCTCAGGCTCTGAAGATGTTGTCTTTGGAAACATAAGCATAATACCTGAAGGGTCTAGACTTAAGATCTCTGGAGTATTCACAAATCAGTCTTTAACGACATTTCTCACAAGAACATTATATATAACAAATGATGCAGTAGGAAACATAACTATAATGACGAACACAAACATATATGTGAAAAGCTATACAAAAGGGATCAACATAATAATATATAACGCATCTGGAGATGTTAGAGGAGAGATTAAAATGTTGAGAGCAGACAGTTCACAGCTTTTTATAAACACATCGTTATATACGTTATATCTAAATTCCACAGCTGTGAATGGATATGCAGAAGTTGATAAAGGAACTTTAAGTATAATAAATTCAAGCGGAAATCTCAGCGTGAAAGGATCTGTTGGAGAGGCTCATATAATAAACTCGTCAATAGCTTATCTAAACATATTAGTGTCAGAAGGTCTTTTAGAGATATACAACTCGACATATTCAAACATATCAGTGATATCAGTAGAGTCTGGAAGAGCCTCATTGACATATCCATATCCAGCATATTACAATCTAGATCTTGTCATGAGAAGAGATGTCTCTCTTGCTACAAGCGTGATATTTCAAGTTCTCAAGCCAACTAACAACTATGATATATGGTATGTATCAACATCTCTTGTTAATATCTCGTTTGCAAATCTGTCGCAGACCACAGTATATGATGATGGGACGTTTATAAATATAAGAATAGACTTCACAACATCTGTCTCAGGAACTGTGTTCACAAGGATCTTTATAAAGTTCAGTCCGTAATCTTCTCGATATTTTTTCAATGACATCTGTGTTGATAAGCACAACTCCTATGCCTGTGAAAAATCCTGAGAAGAATGATAACAACATTATGAGAATAAACATGTCTAGACTTAACATTATATAAGATGCATGTCTCATATAGACAAGATATACAGCCTGAGCAAAAACATACATGAAGACTATAGACGTTATAATCTCCTCTTCTTTATGTCCTCTCTCAACATATCTAGCCTTCAACATTTTTAATATCACAGGTGCCGAGAAGAGAGATATGAATACTCCTGTTATAAATATCAGAACGTCTATAAACATGAGAATAAAAATGTTTATTGTAACCATACGACCCGTGAGAGATGTTTATGAGAAAAGATTTAAAGTCTGCTAGCTTATATCTTTCTCTAACAATTAAAAACACGATGAAGATGAGAGTTTTAAGTCATCTAGATACTTTTAAAAGGCTTGGGCTTGAAGATTATATCAAATATGTTTTTCTAAAAAGATGGGATCCTCTTTCAGCAGATGTTCTGTATGTCAGAAGAGCTTGTGAAGATCTTTTTAAAACAGGAATACATGTGAAGACCAGAAGGTCTGTGGCGTTAAAAGGTTATCTGGTCACAGTATCTCTTAAAGATGTTGAGAGCAGAAATTTCATCGCTAGAATAGAAGATCTTGAGGTATTAAAAAGATTCTTCATAGGATCTTTGAGAGAGATTTTCTGCGACAAGATCTATCATATTGATGATCCTTCGTCATATAATCTTTTGATCGACATAGGCTCTACACTAGGAGAGTTCTCATTATACGCTATTCATAAAGGATTTAGAGGAGAAATTATTACAATAGAGCCTCTCGCAGTCACAACATTTGTAGTTTCAGGAAGATATTTAGATAATCATCATCATTATTATCTTGCTATAAACTCTTCAGACGTCTTCGAGAAGATCTTTGCTAGAGCGAAAGGAAGGAGAAGCATCATCAAGATAGACTGTGAGGGATGTGAGAAATATTTTAATCTCGACCTTATAGACATTGTTGAGAAGAACAGCATATTTTTTATAGAGGTTCACAACAAAGATCTTTTGAGAAGCTTCGTCAAAAAACTTGTTGAAGAGAGAAGGATGAGAATAACTATAAAGCCTATAAACAACGAAGCTTGGCTCTTGAGATTTACTGTTTAAGCCGTCTGAGTCTGCGTCTGACTCTGCTCTTTTTTTCCAAACCATAGATTGAATATTCCTTCTAGAAAAGCCATTGCTATAATCGCTACTGCAAAACCTCTGTAGTTAGGCGGTAGAGTAGACGCTATGTCTAGAAGAAACGGAAGCAGAGACGTATAGAACAGCGTGCCCCAGAACTTTCTTCTGAACTGAGGCTGAGACATTACATCAGCAATCTTCGACAGAACCTCTCTAAGTCTCGACTTTCTCTCAGGAGACCCAATAGCTTTCAAAGCCTCATCAGAAGCCTTTCCAACCACGCCACCTTCTTTAGAAAGCTCTCTAAGCCTCTCCTCAACATATTCAATAAGCTCATCAATAGCGCTCCTCTTAGGCGGAGGAGGCATAGCAATCCCTAAGAGAAAAATAAGAAAAAAGCTAATTAATAGAAAGTTAGAGAAGGTTATAACACTGTCAGAACCTCTCTCTGAACGCCTCTGCCGACTCCTCTAGTTTCGCCACCAGCCAGAGGCCCTAGAGATGGAGCCACGCCAAATAATGAGACTATTGTGAGAGGCATTCCTGCTACTGGGATCTCTGTAGATGTGGGCACATTGATCGCTGACTCAGGCGTTATATATTGCAGAGTTAAAAACGGTAGCTGGACTTGTGTTTGTGTCTGCACAGGTGCTATCTTAGTCTGAAACTCTTGAGCAATCTTCTCAGTCATCAATGGAACTATTGTGACTCTTTTGCCCATGAATCTTCCTATGATAGGCACAGGAATGTATTGATCGCCTATTTTGATCACAGTCCACTCATCTTTCGATGGTATAAACGGTTTTGGTGTTGGAACAGCATATACTATAATGTTATCGAGAGCCCATGTTATCTTCCTTATGACATCTTGGATCTCTGGAATTGCTGACCTCATTTTATCAACAAGATCTATCAGCATAGTTGTTGGAAGAACGTTAAATATGTTTTTGAGAAATCCCTCGATACCTATTGATTTAACAAGATCATTGAAAGACATTCCTAATTGTCTAAGAATGTCTGGATTGTTGAAGAAATCTAATATTCTTCTTCTAATATCACTATTAGCTTTCATCAATTTCTCAATCGCTGGAGCTATATACTCAGTTATAAAGATCTTCGGGTTCACATACCCCACAGGACTATATCCTTTCGAGATGACCTCCTGAGCAATCTCATTAGGTGTTGCAGTAATCAAAGGTCTGGTCGCATTGATTAAAGCATCTTTAGGTGCGGATGCAGATGCTAAGAACAATTGATCTTCTGGAGTCATTTTCTCGGGAGGCTTAGCCTCTAATTTCGCTGTAGATAGAATATTGACTAGTCCTGTGACAGATGCGTTTAGAAGATCTCCTATTTTGACTAGTCCTGTATTGGATCCGTAGACAGCTATGTTCTTCCACTTCTCGAAATCAGGATCTATCGTCTCCATAAATCTCTGAGGATCTTTATACAGCTCATCTAATGATTCACCAATCTTATATAGAGAGCTCTTAGTGTTTCCAGATACATAATCTTTATACGCTTGAACTAGGACTGGATCCATCGAGGAGTAGAATGTTCTGTGGACATATCCATCTGTTATTCTTGTTGATAAGCCTATGACAGCCTCTCTACCTTCTGGATATACTAATCGATACTCGACAGTAAACGTATTGGTGTTAGGATCTAGAACTATGTTCTTGTAAAGCTTTATAGACACATCTCCTATTTTAACCTCTTTGACCGCTCTTCCCTTGGCAATCTCCTCTCTAATCCATTGTCTAATCTCTGGAGGTGCCATAAGCATTCCAGCCCGAGAGGTCGAGATGTCTAGAGATACAAAGCCCCATCCTTCTATCTCAGGAATGGTGTTGAGGATCCTTATCAGCTCGTCAGCTATTGGTGATAACAATTTAGCCAGTTGAACATCTTCAGAGGCTCCCTCCTTCAGGTCGCTTATAAATCTTAAGAGCGTCCTCTTAAGCTGTCCAGGCATCACTCCAGTCTTTCTCAAAGTGTCAGAAGCCTCTTTGAGAACATTTAACACTTCTTTAATAGTCGCATCATTAACTTTTCCAGCTGAAAGCTCTCTAGAAAGCTTATCCAAAGATGTTCTTAATTTCTCTTCTAATGTCGGTGAAACTTCTTTCAGAAGCGATAACACTGTTTCACTCTCTCTTCTAATTGTTGATGACAATCCCTCTATAACTTTCATTCTAGTCATCTCGACTCCTCTGGAGATGATTTTTTCAGCCTCATAGATCTTTCCTTCAACATTCTTTACGGCTTCAACAAAATACTGCCTCATCTCTGGAGGAATCTTCTCAATGCCTAT
>Ga0081473_128397_pt1 | contig 12931 bp, 13 predicted proteins | sample CisSprmetagenome_FD_70977 | JGI IMG/M metagenome (GOLD analysis project Ga0081473, IMG submission 70977) | Hypoxic/sulfidic aquatic microbial communities from Cistern Spring, Yellowstone National Park, USA v2 (version 2) | ecosystem: Environmental > Aquatic > Thermal springs > Hot (42-90C) >... | reverse complement strand
CTGTTGGGGTCCTCGCTGCCGGGCGTGCCCATCTCTGACTGGAAGCCCGCCTGGGACCAGCCGAAGAGGAAGCCCTTGGGGAAGCTCACGGTCAAGGCCGTTCCCACCAGAGGGGAGGCTGGCAGGAATTTAACCTAATACCAGCTTGAGCTCGCGGTAAAAGATGTAAATAAGGCTGGTCTAGAAAGGCGTGAGGCCTGAAAAAGCTTCACAGCAGCCGGGCCAACAGCAACGCTAGGGCGAGAGCTATGTCGTCAGCCAGCGAGGCCAACAGCGGCCCGGCCAGGCCTGTCAGGGAGAGGTCGCGCGTGGCAAGGGTCCAGGCAAGGGAGGCCGCGAGCGACGCGGCCTGAACTAGGTAGAATAGCCGCCTTCGGCGTCGTTTCAACTTACGGGCATCACCGCTTAACTAGCTATAGGTTTAGGGTTGCTTAAAAGTTTAGATGAAAGTATTACTTCGTCCTCGGCTACCACGGTCCGAGGGACGTCATTATCATTACAGGTATGTTAAGCCTTGACTCTGTCCACTTAATGTAGGCCTGCGCAGCCCGCCTTGAGGTCGCCCAGCAGGCGGCTGCGATCACAGGCCTCAGGGGCCTCTGTACGTGAACGCGCGCCTCGCGACATCGCCTATGACCTCGTTTTAAGGCGACCCTTCGATGCCCTGGCCTAGTGCGCCAAGGCGATGGAGGCCGCGTACAGCGACGCGAAGGTGATAGTTACATAGAACCTGAACCTCACCGCCCTCCTGAGACCTAGGTTATAGACCTCGGCCACGTGAAGTATTGAGGGCAGCGCGAGGGGCAGGGAGGCCTCAACGAGGAGCCCCCAGGGCCACAGCATGACGGGGGGTAGGGCGAGCGCGAGCAGAACCATGGCGGCATAAATGGCCTTCCCCATGCCCTTGCCGACCCTGACGGGCAGCGTCCTGACCCCGTGGGCCTTGTCCCAATCGTAGTCCCTCAGGTTGTCAGCCAGGACCACCGAGGCCGTCAGGAGCGCCATCGGCACTGAGAGCGCTGCCTCCCACCAGCTGAGCCTCCCCGAGACGGTATAGGCGCTCCCGACCACCATCAGTATTGCCGTCATGAAGACGTCAAGCTCCCCGAGGCCCCTGTACTTCAGGCCCCCGGGCCCCGTGTACGATATGAGGAGCAGGGCGCCTACGGCCAGGATCAGGGGCAGCAGGGGCCTGTTGAGGGCCACGGTGGCTATGATCACCAGGGCTACGCCAAAGGCTAGCAGGGAGATGCCCAGGTCCCTGACCTGCCTCAGGCTGAGGCCAAGGCCGTAGACGCTGTGAAGCCTGTGAAGGGTCGCTGGGGCCCCTGGCGCGTCGACGCCCTTCTTAACGTCATAGTAGTCGTTGAGAACGTTCTCTGAGGCCTGGAAGGCCGCGACGCCAAGAGCTACCAGGGCCGTTAACGCTATCGGAAGCGGGCGGAAGCCCGTGTAGTAGCTCATTGCCATAACTCCCCCCACCACGGCCCTGGCGACGCTGTTGAGGAGCGAGTAGGGCCTTGTGGCCAGGAGGTACCTCCTCAGCTCAGAGCCCGTACTCCGCCCACCTCCTGTCAACAAGCCTCACGGTCTCCTCGTCGGGCCTCAGCTCCTCAGGCGGCTCGGCGCCGCTCTCATCCCTCAGCTTCCTGGTGGCGTCAACTATCAGCTTGCTCCCCACCCTCCTCCTCGGCAGGTATGCAACGTCTAGCTCGTCGGCCGGGGCCTGGGGGACCACTATGATGTCCCTTGAGGGGTCGACGAACGTTGAGAAGGCCCACGTCACCTGCTCCATGTCGTGGGGGTCTATGTCGGCGTCTACCACTATGATTACCTTGGTTAAGGAGAACTGGCCGAGGCCCAGGAGGCCCATTGCCACCCTGACCGCCTGGCCCGGCATGGTCTTCCTTATTGAGACTACGGCCAGCCCCTGGGCCCAGCCGGAGGGAGGGAAGGAGTAGTCCACGACCTCCGGGTAGAGCGACCTGACCAGGGGCAGGAAGGCCCTCTCCGCGACCTTGGCTATGATCGAGTCCTCCATGGGGGGCCTGCCGACGACCGTGCCGTAGTATATGGGGTCCGGCCTGGCGTAGGCCCTCTCAAGCCTGAACGTGGGGAAGCGCCTGTCGGGCTTGTCGTAGAAGCCCACGTGGTCGCCGAAGGGCCCCTCCTCCCTCAGGTCAGAGAGGTCCACCGTGCCCTCGAGGACCACCTCAGCGTGGGCTGGCACCCTGACCCCGTTGGGGAGCGTTGTTACCTCAACCCCTTCCCCCCTGAGCGCCCCAGCCACCAGGTACTTGTCAAGGGGGTAGGGGGCTGGCATGGCCCCCGCCAGCAGGGTCCCTGGGTCGGCCCCTATGACTAGGGCCACGGGGACCTTGGCCTCGCCCCTCTCTATAGCCCTCAGGTGCTCTGCGTAGCCCCTCTTGTAGGTCTGCCAGTGTACCACCGCCTCCCTCTCGTTCACTATCATCACCCTGTAGACGCCGAAGTTAGTCGACTCGCCCAGCTCGCCCCTCTCCCTGTGTACGACAAGGGCGTAGGTAAGGTACCTGCCCGCGTCCTTCGGCCACGACTTGAAGGCAGGCAGGTCAGTGAGCCTCATGTCTGGCCTCTCCTCGAAGTCAGGCCTGGCCTCCCTGGGGAGGTAGGAGGCGTACCTGAGGAGCGTACTCACGTCCGCCCTGGTCAGGGAGGCAGGGGTCGGCACCCTCTGGCCAAGCTCGTCGAGTGAGTTCACCCCCAGCCCGAGGGCCACCGCCTCCTCGCAGCAGAATATGTTGCCTGCCACCCTCCAGCCGGGGTGGCCCTGGACGTTCTCGAAGAGAACGGCGGGCCCCCTTGACCTCATGACCCTCCTCAGCACCTCAGGGATCTCGAGGACGGGCGAGACTGGCGCCCTGACCCTCCTCAGCATGCCCTTGGACTCCAGGAGCTCAAGGTAGGCCCTGAGGTCCCTAAGCGCCATTTACTCCCACCTCCAGGGCCGCCTTCATGGCCTTGGCCCTCTCGTCAGGCCCCAGGCCCCTGACGTCCATTGAGGCCGTCACCCTGCCCGGCCTACCGGTTATGGCCGTGAAGGAGTCCGCCACCTCGGCCGCCTCCGCGACCTGGTGGCTCACAAGTATAATTGTCCTCCCGCCTGAGCTAAGCCCCCTTATCGTCTCGTTGAGCGACCTGACGGAGTCCACGTCAAGGCCGTTATATGGCTCGTCGAGGAGGAGGACGTCAGGGTTTGTGACCAGCGCCCTGGCTATGGCCACCTTCCTCCTGGTGCCCCCGCTCAGCTCCCGCGGGTACATGTCAAGGTACCTCGATATCCCTAGCCCCTCGGCCACCCTCCTGGCGGCCTCCCTAGCCTTCACGCCGTCAAGGCCGCTCAGCTCAAGGGGGAGGGTTATGTTCCTGAGCGCTGTCCTCCATGGGAGCAGGGAGTCGCCCTGGGGCACCAGGGCTACGGAGCCCCTGACTATCACCTCGCCCGAGTCAGGCCTCAGGACCCCGGCTATTATCTTCAGGAGCGTGGTCTTCCCGACCCCGTTGGGCCCCACTATCACGTGCACCTCGCCGCGCCTCGCTACGAGGCTCACAGAGTCGAGCACCCTGACCCTGCCGAAGGACTTGCTGACGTTCCTCAGCTCTACGGCTACTCCATCCACCTCCTTGACCACCTCTCGAGCGGGCCGAGGGCGGCCGCGTCTATGACTATCATTACCAGGACCAGCAGGAGGGACCAGGCCACGAAGGCCGCGTACTCATGGAGCTGAAAGAAGAGGTAGAGGCCGTACCCTATGCCGCCTGCGGTGCCGAAGGCCTCGGCCACAGGTGAGACTATGAGCGCCACCCCTATGGCTGACCTTGAGCCCGATATGAAGTAGGGCACGGAGGCCGGCAGGTCTATGTAGGCCATCCTCCTCACCCCCCTGAGCCTGAGGGCTGCGGCCAGGTCGCCGAACCGCGCCCTGGAGGCCTTGAGGCCCTCTATGAGCGACGTCATGAGCGGGGGGAAGGCGGAGAGGCCGCTGACAAGTATTGGGACAGCCCTGCTCGAGAACCCCAGCAGTATCAGCAGGGCGAGGCTCCAGGCCACTGGGGTCACGCTGTGAAGCACCTCCCTGAAGGACTCGACTACGGGCTCCCCTAGGCCCCCCAGCTCATAGATCGCCAGGCCCAGGATGGCCAGGGAGGCGGCGACGGCGTAGCCTCCCACGGCGTCAATGAGGGTCAGCGCCACTGCGTCCAGGGCTGGCCCTGGGTGGCCTGCCAGGTAAGTTATCGCGGGGGCGGGGCCGGGTATCAGGTTGCCTGAGGCCCACGAGGCCAGCTGCCACGCGAGGCCAACTATGACAGCCGCGAGCAGGTAGCCTGCGGCCCTGGAAGCCCTCAAGGGCTTAGCCCCAGGTCGCTACACGTTAGTATCCTGGAGGTATTAGGCATTGAGCTGAGGAAGCCAGCCTTGACCAGGTACTGCCACTCGGAGACGAGCTCCTGGTAGCCCTGCTGGGTTATGCAGGGGGAGGCAGGGGTGTCATTTGTCATGGCCCAGACTAGCGGGGCGGCCTGCGGGGGCACGTTGTAGAGCCTCTCGAGGGCTATCACAGCCAACGTCTCGTTGTGGTCCCAGGCGTAGGCGGCCTCCGCGTGGAGCCTCAGGACCTTGAGCAGGAGGGGCCTGTCGTTGACGACCTTTGAGGTCGCCACCCAAACCAGGAACGGTGCTGTGGGCTCACCTGTAAGGCTCTGCCAGAGCTGCTGGAATGTGGCGAGGACCCTCATGTGGTACTGCGTCTGGGCTATTGCCAGCATGGGCTGCCATATGACGCCCGCCTGGGCTGAGCCGGTCGCGACCGCGTCTATCACCTCGCCTGGGGCCACGTTTATGACGTGAATCACGTTGGGCCCCGTCTCATTTGTTGACACAGTGAGGTTGTAGAGGGCCTTCATCATGACCTCGAAGAGGTAGTAGGTGCCTGTGCCCACCGGTATAGCGACGGTCTTGCCGCCCAGCTGGGCCGGCGAGGTTATGGTTGAGTTGGCGGGCACGATTATGGCCTGGAAGAGCGGGTAGTCTAGGGCTATGACGTAGGTGTCGTTGCTGTTAAGGATTGCGAGCCCGGCCAGGTCGGCTGGGAGTATGGCTACCTCGACCTCCCCCTTCATGAGGGCGTCGTAGAGAGAGGGCGTGAGGGAGAAGGCGACGTAGTTGACCTTAACCGAGACGTTGGATATCGAGGGGTCAGCCCTGTAGGAGTCGAAGGCTGAGGGGCCCACGGCTATGCTGCCTATGATGACCGTGGGGGGCCTGCTGGCCGTGAGGGCGACGTAGGCGCCAGCCGCCACGACCACCACTATCACGACGGCCAGGACCGCGACCCACAGGGGCCTCATGTAACCACCTAGAAGTGGTGTAAAGGGCTTGGGTTAAAAGCTTCATCAGGGGCCTCAACGCTTGCAGGTCATGCCGTCAGCCCGCAGGCCTGGGTCGCGGACTGGGCGACAAGAGGGCGGCAACACGTCATGACTCGCCCTGCCCGCCGAAGAGACCATAGTCGTCAACTATGACCACCTTTTCCCTGAGGGCCTCACGCCACCAGGGCTTGCCAAGGGCCTTCCTCGCCTCCTCGGGGGTCCAGCATATCGCCTCAAGCCTTGGGGGCGCGTCGCTCAGCTCAACGCACCTGGTCACGAACTCCCTGTCCCTGAAGCGCTCAGAGACCACTATTACGTCGACGTCGCTCCACAGGTTGAAGTCACCTCTCGCGTAGGAGCCGTAGAGCGCCATGCTGAGCCTGCCGAGCCTCGCCCTCAGCCTGGAGGCGTACTCCCTGAGCTCGCCTATGACCCTCTCCCTCTCGGCCCTCCTGGCCCTTATTATGTCGTCTAGCGACATGGGGAGCAACCCTTCACCCAGCTGATAATGAGGCCGGCGCAGCTGAGGGCCTCAGCCGCCTCCTCCCTGGTGACGGCCCCCCGTCCTTTAGGGCGGGGGTTCTGCGCCCACTGGGGCCTTTCCCATCACCTCTCAGGGCCCCCACGGGCGCGGCATCACGGCTTCAGGCCCCGCCGTCAGCCCCGGGGAGGCGCGGGCTCATGGCCTGCTAAGCTCGCCCGCGCCCAACTCCACGGCAAAGTTGGGACAAAGGCCTATAAACGCTCATATCCTCCCCGCCCTAAAGGGCGGAGGGTTCCTCCATCTGTTCGGGGTTACATCTGTCATTTGGGGGGCAGTCGGGAGGATCAGAGCTCCCCCCATCTTGCTAAGCGTCATCCTCTTGATGGAAGACAGAACCTTATAAGCTTTTCTATCCATCCCTGCCTTAAAAGGCGAGGCTTTCAGTTGTAAGCAACGCAGAACCTCAGCCTGTCGCTGACGTTGCCGCAGAGCTCGGCCAGGTCGTTGAAGAGGGCCACCAGGTTGTGGCCGAAGGCGGGCCTGCCCATGGCCCTGAGCATGGCCTTAATCGCCAGCTCGGCGGCCTGCTGGGCCTTGAAGCAGGCCCATGAGTAGCTGCCGAAGCCCATGTCGGCCTCTATAGACCTTAGGGTGTGCTCAGCCTGTCTCATCCACCTTTGGTACTCGTCGCAGTCCAGCGGCTGCGTCATTCCGCCTTAGGCTGGGCGACCAAGGCTTATAATAAAGAAGCCAAGGCCTGACAAAAGAAAAGGCTAAGCCTTAAGCTCAGGCGAGGCTCACCTCGGCCTCCAGCCGAGCGCGTAGGCTATGCCAGTGCCCAGGCCCACCACGGCCAGGTTAATGGCCAGGGCTATCATGCCTATGTAGAACGGGTGCCCGAACAGCGGGTAGAGGGTTGTCTTGATCGGGCCAAAGTGGTTGGCATACACGAGCAACAGGATGCCAGACAGCATGCCGGCCGCCCAGCCAGCCATGAGGGAGTACTTCTCCATCTTCCTGGTGAGGAGCCGGAGGAACACGGGGGGCAGCGTCTGCAGTATTATGACCCCTCCCGTGAGCTGGAGCTGCAGCGCGTAGGTCAGCGGGGTGACGAAGACGAAGCCGAGGGCGAGGAACTTGAAGGCCACGGAGGCCCACTGGGCGGCCCTCGTCTCGCCCCTCTCGCTGAGCCTGTAGAAGGGCTTTATCACGTTCCTCACGAGCAGGTTAGCCTGGGCTATCGCCATTATGGCGGCGGGCACCATGCCCCCAACGAATATGCCCAGGAGCACCAGGCCAGCGAACCAGGCCGGAAGGGAGGTGGCGGCCAGGGCAGGTATCGCCAGCAGGCCCCTCTCAGACGCCGGGAACTCCGACAACAGCTTCAGGGCGCTGGGCGAGCCGTAGACCAGTATCCCCAGGAGGGGCAGGAGTGCCAGGCCTATCCCGTAGAGGGGCAGGAGGGCTGTGCTGTACCTCAGGGCCTTCCTGGACTCGGCGCTCAGGGAGCCGTTGACTGCGTGAGGGTAGAGGTAGAGGGCCAGGGCGCTCCCTATGAAGGTGCTCTCGTAGGCGGCCAGGAAGACGGGCTTCAGCGTCTCCACGCCCGTCGGGAGCTTGTGCTGGGCCGCTATGCTGAAGGCCGTCGAGAAGCCGCCTTTTATCGAGAGCGGGACTATTACTATGAGGGATATGACGCCGAGCCAGATTAGGGCGTCCTTGAGCACGGCGCCGAGGGCGGAGCCCCTGAGCCCGCTGGTGTACGTGAAGGCTGCCAGTATGATGAAGGCCACCACTAGGGCCACCTCGGAGACCGTGGTGGCGCTGGACATGCCGGCCATCATAACCTCGAGGACCGCCCTCATCCCGTCTATCTGGAGCGCTATGTAGGGGAGCTCAGCCACTATGCCGGTCAACGCCACCAACAGGGCTAACGTCACGGAGTTGAACTGGTCCTGGACGAAGTCAGCTGCGGTTATGTAGCCCCTCTCCCTTGACCTGTCCCAGAGGATCGTCATGAGGAGCATGGCGATGGCGAAGGTGATGGCCACGTAGGGGACCGCGAAGAAGGCGTAGGCGCCCTTAGCGAAGACCAGCGACGGCACGGCCACGAACGTATAGGCCGTGTAGAGGTCAGCCCCTATGAGGAACCAGGCCAGGGCTATACCGAGCCTCCTCCCGGCCAGGGCCCACTCGTGGAGGAGGTTCAGGTTGCCCCTCCTCCACCTGGCCCCGTAGAAGCCCAGGAAGACGAAGACGGCGAAGAACACCCAGAACGTGACCCAGCCTGCTAGCCCCAGCAAGCCCCCTCACCTCTTCTCCTCCCGGCTCAGGCCCCTCTCCCATATGACGGCGGCCACCGTGAAGAGGACAGCCGATATGGCCAGCCAGAGCGTCTGGAACCAGTAGAAGAACGGGACGCCCAGAAGCTCAGGGCTCGCGTAGTTGTAGGCCGGGTAGACCATGTAGAACACGACTGGTATGAGCAGGAGGACCGCTATGGCTACCTTCTCCCCCGTCGTGAGCCCTCCCATAGTCACACCCTATCTGTATTCGGGAAGACATACAGTGAAATAAAAACATTGTTCCATGGGCGTCGCGGCGGCTTACCACGTTTCTATGGGCTACGCTGTTCACAGAATGTGTAGGCCCAGGCCATTATCGTGAACGGTATTACCTGGCAGCGAAGAGGGCCAAGGCGTGGCTGAGCGACGCCCTTCTGACGCTGTAAGGGCACGCGGGCTTTACCAGGCCTGGCGTGAAGTTCGACCTTCAGGGCCTAAGGCAGCCACTCCAGGATGACATGGATGGGGAGAGCGCAGGCTGGACGAAGCTCTACATGGTCGGCTCATCGCTTCTCTACCTCTTCGTCAGGGGCTGACGTGCGTGGCTGGGCCCGCGCTCGCTGTTCACGAAGTCATACTCGGCGGGGTTGCCGACCCCACGACGCAAGGGACGAAGTCGACATAGGCGGTATTTACAAGAGAGAAATTTAAACACCACTTAACGGTGAAGGACAGACACGGCTGACGGGGCGGTGACCTTCATGGCTGGGAGGGCTAAGGCCGCCATATACCTGGCGCTGCCGCTCGTACTCTGGCCGCTGTCCTTTGACGTGTTCAGCGGGCGCTTCGTGTACTGCATGGCATTTTCAACGCTGCTGCTTGGCTCGCTGACCATTGCCTGGTTCAGGGGGAGGCTGCGCTGGTTCAAGGTGAACGCCGTGGCAGTGGTCCTCCTGGGGGCCCTGTTCGCCTTCGTCATGTATGCCGTGTTCGTTGGAGGCGACGCCCTGCTGAGGCACCTGGGCCTCTCAGGGTACGTGGCCCTCGTCTATTCGATGGTTGAGCACACCATCGGCAAATACGAGCTGGCCGCGGCCTTGATAGTCATTGGAATAATGGAGGAGCTTTACTGGAGGGGCGGCCTCCAGGAGCTGATGAGGGGCGTCGGCGGCCTCGTTGGTCGTGAGCCGTGGCTCCTCTCAATGACCTACTACACCCTGGTCCACCTGTCAACGCTGAACCCGGCCCTGGTGGCAGGCGCCTTCGCCGTTGGCCTCATAGACGGGCTGCTCGCCGACAAGGTCGGCCTAGCGGCGTCGACCATAACGCACGTCCTGTGGCTTGAGCTCATGATGGTCTTGCTACCCCTGTAAAAGTTATGAAAGACCAGTTAGCTATCCTTACATAGCCTCTCTTAGAAGCCCCTGGAAGGGAGTCACGTAGCTGTCTACAACCTGACATCATAGTTAGCTGAGGCGTAGGCAAAGTGATGTGCAATTTTATTTCGCCGTGTAGCTGTTCTCAGGGCACCTGACCAACGCCAGCTGCCTCCCCAGGCCCCTGCTAGAGCCCAGGGCCCTGTAGACCCTCAGGTTGTAGTCCTTAGAGATCTCCAGCAGCCTCTCGTAGGTTCCGTCGGTTGAGCCTCCGTCAGTTATAACGATGTCCGCGTCCGGCCTGAAGACGCTCCTTATGGACCTCTCAACATTGTCAGCGGAGTTCAGCACTGTGCCGTAGAGGCAGAGCCTGCTTAAGACACGCCCCATAAGGTCCCTGAGCCCCGATAATTAAGGCTAGCCTTCGCCAGGGAGCGGCCTCCACCTCATCGCCTCCTGGCTGGCACGAGGAGGAGGGCCAGCATGACTGCAGAGGCCAGCAGCATGGCGAGCCCTGCGTAAAGCGTCACATCGCCTCCCCTGAGGCCTATGGCCTCCGCCAAGGCCCCCAGGAGGAGGGCCACGGCGCCCAGGCCCCCGAGGACCGCTGTGGTCAGCGTCATTATGTCGTCCCTGTCCACGCCCTTCGCCTCAGGGCCCCTGGAGGGCGAGGTTAAAGGCCTGGGCCCAGGTAAGCTTATAACCTTGACGTCGTCAGCTCCGCAGGAGATAATGAGGATAGCGCTGATCCACATGCTCTTTGAGGGAGCTGGCGGAGGGGAGAGGCTGGCCCTGGAGATGTACAGGGCCCTTAAGGACCTGGGCCATGAGGTCGGCCTCTACACGGCCCACGTCGATGACAGGGCCTGGGAGGTGCTGACGAGCGGCATGAAGGACGTTCCGAGGCCTGAGGTCCTGGGCGAGCCCCTGACCAGCAGGCTGCTCAGGCTGAGCGGCCGCCTGGTCCGCTACAGGAGGCTCCTGACACTGGGCTACCTGGCCAGGTACGCCGAGGGGGTGAGGCAGCGTTACGACGTAATTGTCGAGACGCAGAGCAACGTGCCGCTCAGGTGGGCCGACGCGTCATACGTACACTTCCCTGCCCTCATAGACTACATGGCCCTACAGGCCAGGGCTGGCGGCCTCAGGAGGCTCTACGACTGGCTCGTCATGAGGAAGGTCAGGCCGCTGGCTGACAGCACGAGGCCCGTTATGACCAACAGCGGCTGGACCGCTGAGTACGTGAGGAAGGCGTACGGCAGCCAGAGGGTCTACGTTGTTCACCCCCCGGTTAACGTTGAGGAGCTCCTCCCGCTGGGAGGGGACAGGGGCAAAATCGTGCTTACAGTCAGCAGGATATCGCCTGAGAAGAGGCTCACGGCCATAGCTGAGGTGGCAAGGCTCGTGCCTGAGGCAGAGTTCTACCTGGTAGGCAGCACCAGCGTGTACTCAGGGCCCGTGCTAAGGGGGATCAGGGAGAGGGCTGAGGGGCTGAGGAACTTCCACCTTGAGACGGACGTGCCCAGGAGGAGGATACTTGAGCTCATGTCACAGGCCTCCGTTTACCTTCACCCTCCCTTCGCCGAGCACTTCGGGATTGCGATTGCAGAGGCCGCTGCCGCTGGCCTCGTGCCAGTGGTCTACAGGGACGGGGGTGGCTGGACAGACATAGCATCAAGGATTGATCAGGGTCTCGGCTACACGAGCGTTGAGGAGGCTGCCCGCATAGTTAGGTCGCTACTTAACGACGCTGAGAGGCTAAGGGCGCTCTCGGCTAAAGCAAAGGAGGTGGCGAAGGGCTTCAGCTACGAGAGGTTCAAGGAGAGGGTTAATGAGGTGATCAGGTTGCTGACGGCGAAGGGGCCTTAGGCGCTTCCTCAGGCGGCTGGGGCAACGACGTATTGTGTTGACAGCACGCGAAGGCAGGCAGGACGAGCCCACATGGGCAGACCTCAAGGCCTTATGCCCGCGTTAAGTCCCAGGGTTAGCTGCTGAAGCGACTATGGCGCCTTGAAGGCCTTCTGCTGCGGCCGAGCTGGCGTCGGCGACCACGGCGCAGGGACCTCAGCTGGGCCCAGGCGCTAAGGCCAGGGGCAGGGCGACTGGCCAGGCAATACAGTTCAGCACATGACCCGCTGGGGCTAAGCCGTAGCGCCGCCTGGTGACTCAGGGTCATACGGGGCCTACACACCCCTGGTCGAATGACACTTATAAGCAAGTGAAAAAGTTTTTTTAGGCTACAAGTTCGCTTGGGTATTGAAGTACCACATGAGGTGGTCTAAGTGAATAGGATAGGAAAGCTGGCCCTCGTGGCGGGCATACTGGCTATAGCCCTAGCGGTTCCCATGGCGGCAGCCAACGTAATATTCGTCTACCAGGCCCAGGTCACCGTTAAGCCCGTGACGCCCGTCGTCTGGCTATACGGCCCTGATGCCAACTATGTCAGCCTCTCGCTCACTAACAATTCTTCTTCGCAGATATCGCTTACTATACCCGTAACTAACTCCTCAGAGACCTACGTCTACCAGGCCCTTGAGGTCAAGGTGAACACGGTCTGGTCGGGTCCGTGGTACCTGTATGTGGACTCCTGCTCCTACACACCAGGCCCAACCCTCACGTCAGTGGAACTTATAGTGTACCCGACCACGGGGAGCCCCAGCAGCCCGGCCGGGACGATAACCATAACCCCCTCTAGCTCTTCGTGCACACCTAACGGCTACGTCGAGCTGACAGCAGGGACCACATACTACATAGACTTCCTGGTAAAGCCGTATCTCCCTATAAAAAATGGCGTTGGCCCAGGGACCCTCACGATATACTTTGGCTTAAGCAACGAGAGCACTAGCACTGCGGTGACGGTCCCAACTTCGTAAGCCCCAGGTAACATAAGCTGAGCGGGCTGCCGCGCCGCAGAGGTGAATGCCCCCTTGGACGGCGAGCCCAACTTTTTCTATGCAGCCCTTGTAATAATTATCGCCGTCCTAGGGGGCCTCGCGGCTGTGAAGTTCCTACCTCCAAGGCTTTTTGGCCTGGTCCCCCCGCCCCTTTACGTGAACGTGACTAACATAACTGGCGTGGGGGACAGGCTGCTGCTCTCACTCAACATAACGCAGTGCCACGTAAGGCCTGAGAGCGCCACGGTGCTAATAGAGCTCAACGGCAGGGCTATTGAGGAGGCCAGCCTCAGCGAAGTGAGCTGCGGGTCCAATAACCTGACCATGGGCCTCAGCCCCTACTTAGTTGGAAAGCCTGCCACAGTTGTCGTCAACCTGTCCCTGGAGGGTGGCAGGGGCTACGTCCTCTCTTACTTCCTCAGGTACATATATGCCGCTGAGTCCTTCAAGATCGTTAACATATCCCTAGTCAATGGTACTCCG
>Ga0081473_123550_pt1 | contig 12946 bp, 6 predicted proteins | sample CisSprmetagenome_FD_70977 | JGI IMG/M metagenome (GOLD analysis project Ga0081473, IMG submission 70977) | Hypoxic/sulfidic aquatic microbial communities from Cistern Spring, Yellowstone National Park, USA v2 (version 2) | ecosystem: Environmental > Aquatic > Thermal springs > Hot (42-90C) >... | reverse complement strand
AGTCGCGTTAATTAATGATAGCCTACCGTCCTCCCGCGGTCCCGTTAAAAAGGACGCGATTAGTGCCAGTACGGCGCATTGAATGGGCACATTCGTCTTCATAAGGATATTACTATCCCTTGGACTAAGCTCTATGCGCTTTAACGCGTGAGAACTATTACATTTCATTAGTTACCAGCAAGACGCTACGCCTTCAAATGACTCCCTAGGTGAAGTATAAGGGTTAAGAAATAGATAAAAAGTCAAGAAGGTTCAACTATGCTTGATGACATATTATGAATGACTTATTCTAGGTTAGTTACAAAATAAGTATTTACGAATATTTTCACGTTATACTCCGCTATATTTAAAGACTACAGTGAACATGAGGTTCATAAACTACTCTTTCGCCTACTGGAGAAGGAAAAACAAGGTTACAATGGTAAGGGGTGTAGACCCTTTTTCCTTTTCCAGTGAAGTTCAAGGTATAATTTCCGATCCATCGCCATTCTTCACTAGGCTTTTAATAAACGCTTCTAGGGTTAAAGAGATCCGTAATGTGAGGGAAAACCCCGTAGTTACGAGATTAGGCAGATGGCTAGTCACGTGTCCCTATTGCGGTGAAAGGTTTCCCTACAATAGGATAAGCGTGTTGAGATGTCCTAAGTGTAATAACGTGGTAGGAAAGGTGGACTTCAAAGAGTGGAATAAGAGACTCGATAGTTTTCTTAATGGCGAAATAAGCGAGGAGGAACTTTATTCCTCTCAGGTAGTCCCTGAAACTGAAGGCTACAGAGAGTTAAGAGATAACTTTCTTGACCCTGATATACCTAAGGAGCCCGTCAAGTTACCAATAGCGAGCCATGGTTTCGACCGGATTTACAAACTATACTCTCCACGACAACTACTCAATGCCGTCAAGATAATTAAAGAAATCAGAAAATCGGACGACGTGAATATGGTATCCCTTTGCACTCTATCCCTCCTCGACTATGTGACCTACAATTCCTTGTTCTCTCAAGTGAAAGATGACAAAGTATACTCTATCTTCACCTACAAATCAATACCCGATTCGTGGGTTGAAACTTCTGTTGATAGATGTTATGTCGTGAGCAAGCCCGTGTTAAAAGAGGAGCTGAGTAATGTAATTGTGACCCACCCTTACACTCTCTCCATGAGTCATTACTCGGCTTTAGAAGAGTTTTATTATCATTGGGCTAAGAGGGCTGTAAGCTATTCAGACGGATATTCGCTGATACCCAGGTTTTATAAGGATTTGATCTACGATTGTTACGACGAGCACTGCACGTCATTTACCGAAAAACCCTTCACATTCAATCCTCCTTCGTACGAAGGGGTAAATGACGTGATCTTCTTTCTTGACAAGCTCGATTACGACTCATTAATCTACATACTCTCCTTGAAAGACTTTAGGGTGATGAGCATTGAAAGGGACTCGAGTTTGTTCAAAATTCACCTGAGGAGGGGTAAACAATTCGGGATCGGAGAGGTCCATGAGATACATTCACGTACCGTTAAGGAAAACGAGAGGACAAAGAGGTTTATTAAGGCCTTGTCAATCTCTCTGAACGCCTACACCAGCTACGAGAAAATCATAGGGGTGAAAGACTTAAATGAACTGCTCAGGAAATATGTGTTCTCCACTGCGCTGTCTCTCATCGATACAGAGAAGTATAAGCCTGAAAAGATAAGTGACATAATATATGTCATTAACAGACACTGATTGACATTTTGCATTCTTTAAACGAGATAATTTTTAAACAAGGAATCATGACAAAAATTTCTGTCTGAAGATAATCTTCCTAGAACGAAAAACTTTTTCCTCAAGGAGACTTTAAACAGCTACCTAAACCTCGTTTTTACGATTAGAAGGTACGTGCTTAACATGTAAGAAGTCCTCAAGAAACTGGAGGAATGCGAGAGGAAGATATCTTACGCTAGAAAAGCGAATCTTGGGGAAATGAAGAACATAAGTCTTGAAGAGGAGTTAGAAGATTGATCTTTCTTAAGGCTAATTTGTAAAATTACATGAACTCTGGCGTAAGCTGGAAAAGCATTCTTAAACAGGGTTCAGATCCACCAGATTACCCCTCAAACCCGCATCGATTGGAGGGACGAGGAGAGGGATTCTATTCAAAGAGGGGTCAGTGACTAGGATACCCGCAATTATAACCTAAACTCCTCACGAGCTCGCACATCGTATAAGGCGATTCTGTGTGGACTGGTATTACTTTCTTTTTAGGTCTTATAACGTTTAATATCTCCTTAAGCTCATTAGGATAATAGTGCCCTGAAATACGTAGTTTATAAATTATGAAGCCCAAGAGCTTGTACCAATTCTCCTCGGCACCTTCATCTTCCTCGTTCTCCCCTCTAGCCTCGGCACTTAATGAAATTAACACTGAGCCCTTCCTCAACTCCAATTTCCTAGCTAGGTCTATTGACTCACCTTTACTTATCAGAACTAGAAACTGTTTAGGCTCAGCCTTTAATTCCTCATCCGACACTATGGGAAATTCTGGCGAAACGTCTTTTTCATACAATTGTCTGACCTCTTCATTTAATTTAGCCTTATCTAACCAAACTTTAGTCATCTCCGTTAGTCGTTTTCCAGTCACTACCGGTATTCTCTCATAAGTACGGGAGAGTGTTATTAACGATAAGATTGCTTCAGCATCAAGATAATCTATCGATACGAAAACTAGGGAATCTTCATGGTTCATAAAAATCGATTGGAGATCCTCGACAAAGTGATGAGGGCGCAAGGGTGAGACGGGAGAAGAAAAGTTAGTTCCTTCAATTATTAAGTAATCTGTTGAATATCCTTCTTGGGAATATTTGTCCAGCAAAGTTGACTCATGTAGCTTTTTATGCGCGTCTGGTGAGACCAACTCCAAGGGTGAAGATATTCTCAAGTCTCCGGTATACAATATGTTTTCGGATCCATGATACAAGTAAGATACCGCAGGATATGCACTGTGCTCGTTCTGTAACGGGATCACGTTTCCTGACGGAGAAGGTTCTTTAATGTCTATACTTGGGTGGGGAGGGATGTATGTCGTCCACGTGTTGGACGATTTATAAAAATCGGAGAACTTATTGAAAATATCCTTGTCTGGGACGTAAACGGTGCTACCAGGCTGTAAAGCATGGAGAAGTCCTAAATGATCCAAGTGATAATGTGTAATGTAAATTTCGGAAGGCTCTTGTATATTAGGTATGATCTTTAATTTCTGCATTTCTGAAAACCCTGAAGGTGTTATATTCCCCTTGTAAAACTTCTTGAACCTTGAAAATCTTATACCTTGGTCAAAGAAAACCTTATTTGCACCATCCGCCACAACTATACAGTTACCGCCTACTTCATTTTTACCTTGTAAAATATTAATTTTAACCATGTTTCACACCTATTAAAGCACCGTTAGAGTAAGAATAAGACCAACTTGTAGATGAGCGTGAGAGGAGTTGAGAAGGTCTGACGATCTCCACGTACCTTATGTCATATTTTCCGTTTATTTTCCCTTCTATCCTAAGGATTCCTCCCTCCTCTTTAACAGACAGGCCGTCTCTGGCTTGTAACTTTTTCAATCCCTCAAGCACCTTATCTCTAACGTTATCGGTCTCTTTCAGTCCGATTATTCCGCCCTTTATCACGATGTTAATCTCCGGGTTGACCTTATCATCTGGCAACCAGTTGTCTCTCCCCCTCTCTCTTTTGTATTTTTTATAACTATCTAATAGTTTTCCTAGATTATCAACCTCGATATCCCTAATTATGCCTGAGAACGGCTTGTCGATTATTTTCACGTATTCAGGGTAAGCTGTGCACTCAGCAGCAAGGGGTAAAACCTCTCTAAGGAATTGCGATAAAGGTACCCTTTCAACAATCAATTTATCTTTCTCCTCTACTTTTATTACTACCGGTATCGATAAGACTTCTGATTGTTTAAGTTTAACTACGGCCTCAGCTACATAGTAATTTGCTTGAATATTGTTGCATAGTACGAAAGGCTTAGCTTCTCTAGCCCTATCTTGGACTACTTTGTTGAGAGTATGAATCAACAGCCCTATCCTAGACTCGTCTACAGACCTAAGGAAACTCCCTACTTTTATTTTACTCCCTTCTATGGAACCCCCAGATAAAATTACTACTCTCTCTAGAAGTGAACGCACACTTTCCCTTAGCTCTTTCCTGTTCTTAAAGCCTGTTAACATCCTAACTTTTTCTATATCTGAGAGGGCTTGTCCCCTCAAAGGCTCATACAACGCGAACTTTTTCATTGCGTCCTTTAATACTTTAATCCTGCTTTTTATCAATGCTACAATGTGATCCATCCTTCCGTTTACTGCTGCCTCCCACACTTTCAGTGGCGTTATTCTTTCCTCATCCTTCTTCTCCCCCTGTCCGTTGTAAGCTAAGTAAACTGGTATGTCTTCCTTTTCATCACTTAAGTTAATTACCGTTTTTACCTCACCGTTATATATGATCGCGTCTGCGACGTTTACTTGAGACCCGGTTTGTATTGTTGCTGTTAACAGTTTGTTGTAGTAATTGTCTAGAATAGCCTTTTCTATTTCGGTGTTCAGAGAAATGTAGTAAATATAAACATCCTTTTTCTGTTTTAACCTCCACACCCTCCCGTTCCTTTGCTCAAACTTTACTATACTTAACGGGAGTTCGTAGTGAATCAAAACGTTAGCAGCTTGTAAGTTTAAGCCCTCGGAGGCCACGTCGGTAGCGATTAAGAGCTTGAACCCCTCTCCTTCTAACCACTTTTTTATATCCTCAATAGACACTCTACCCTGCCCCAAAACGTCGCTAGTTATTAGCTTAACCTCGGAATCACTTAACCTTAAACCTCCTTTGACCTTACCGTATATGTAGTTAGCCGTGTCCTTATATTCCGTGAAAACAATTATCTTATCCCCTCTCTTTTTGTGTATATCAACTAGGTCGATTAGTGCCTTTATTCTGCTGTCCACCTCCATTACTTTTTTCGCTAGATCCAGTAAGCCTGGAATTAGATCCTTAAACCGCTCTAGATACTTGGCATTAAGACTCATGAGGTCTTCAGTTATCTTGTCAACTTCCACTACCTCCTCTGTCTCCTCTTCTTCTGCGTATTCTTCAGCTAACTCCTCTGCGTTCTCGTTAACTTTTTCAGCCCTATTTTCCATCATTCTCTTAAAAGTCAACAGTCCCGCCTGTGGGCTGGATAAACTCCTCCTACCTATCATAAAGGCTAATAACTGCAACGCTTTAGGTTGCTCTCCCTTTTGGTTATAGTAGTCCTTAAGAATTGCTAACGTTAGTTCCCTGATCTGAGTGTAATAGTTTTTCTCGTCTTGAGTCGGTTCAATCACGTACTGTATAAACCTGGCAGGTGGAAATATCTGCTCGTTCTCATAGACCTCGTTAACGTTCTTCTTATTCCTCTTTAACACTATCGCCCTAACAGCGTCCCTTATTACTCTCTCATTTTCCTCCCTTAAATAGGGGTCTACTAATGCTAACCTTTTGAAATAGTCCTTGTCATTCCCCCTATGGGGAGTTGCCGTAAGACCTACGAAGTTAGTGTCCGGGTTACTCGCAACTAAATGACTCATTACTTTGTACCTCAAGTTCTCTTTACTCCCTACAAACCCTATCTTATGTATCTCATCAGTAATAATCAAATCCCATTTTACCGAAAAGAACTTCTTTTTATGCTGTTCTAGTTTCAACGTGTCAACGCTTACGACATAAATTCCGTCGCCTGAAACATCTCTACCACTATCATACTCAACCACCTCTAATTTCCACTCCCTCGAGAACTTAAGCAACTCGTTTACCCACTGCTTCACTAACACTCTCGGCACTACTAGGAGTATCTTCCTAGCTCCTCTCTTCTTTATCATTTGGTCTATTATCATGATCCCTTCTATAGTCTTTCCCAGACCCACGTCATCCGCGACCAGAAACCTAACCGGCATTCTTGGCAACAGTCTGTAAAAGACCTCAGCCTGGTGAATATACGGTTCATAATCACCATCAGTAAGCACAGGGTACCGGAAAAAGGGGTGAGACTTCGCTAACTCGTCGAGAACGAACTTCAGGAACTCAAATGTCATAAAGGTCCCTGAATGCCCTTCCTACTTTATAGGTGTCCATTACGTTCTTCCTCTCTGTGTAACGTGTTACAAATTCGGAGTACCAGAAGTGAAGGGAATACTCTTCCATTGCGACCAGAACCTTACTTAAAGTCAAGATCCTACTCGGAGACGTATACCTCATGGTTTGCCTGACTCCGGAATACACTACGGAGAGCTTGAACAACCTCTCTGAATCCGTAAACATGCTCTTTTTAGTCCTCTTGTACTTTAAGTCCGTCCTCTTGCAAAGTTGTTCAACGAGTTCATTTAAGCTCAGCGTAGCTTTAAACGTCCTAAACGTCTTCTCGTTTCTTGTTTCGTAAAAGTGAAGCCTTTCCCTGCCTTCTGATTTCGTTTCCCTGATTTGGTATAACACAAGATCACCTCTTAGCGTATACTCTAACGAAGTCCTTCTTTACTAAATACTCTAGAACTGCCTTGTCCTGAACGGGCTTAGGGTCAGTGAAGTTTACCGTAATTTTACCGGATAAGTTCAGGTTATTCCTACCTACAAGACTGAATGCTGAGTTAAGAGTTGTTATGAACTGATCGAATTTCATGTTCTTAGGCTTTACTGTGATGGTTAACGACTCCATATTGTCTAGAGTGACTTCTCCGGTGATAGACTTTACCCCAGGTATAATCCTCACTTTATTCACCACGTCCATAATTTCATTAATTTTTAAGGACGAATTCACGTTTATTTCAACTCTGGTAATAGTCACTCCCTCAGGTATTGGCAAAGTGAGGGAAGTCTCAGACGGCGCTTCTTCCTTTTGTACTTTGACGGGGATTAAAACCGTCTTAACTTTGCCGTCAAATTTAACACTCAGCCTAATTTCCCCGTCGCTCACAACTTTACCTTTTAATGTAGCCTCAAAATTCGGAATCCCTGACTTTGGAGTAACTTCGAATCCTTCGCACTCCAGTTCAACGTTACCGTTAAACTTACCCTTCTTTAACACTCTCACTTTAACTTCAACTTCTTCCCCGGCTTTCCCTATTACCTCTCTCGGTATCGTCTCTAAATCTATCCCGCTCTCCTCTACGACCTCTCTCCTTACAAGCCTACCCGTAATAAACAGATCTAACCACTCACTTCTCCCTCTCAACTCCCTTAACGGAATCTCTTCCCCATCTCTCGTAATTAACACGTAGAAGATCTTCCTAACTCTCTCCCCCTCATCGATCTCCTTCTCAGTTTGCAACAGTGAGTCTATTTGCTTCTCAGCAGCGAGACTAGGCGGTAATATAGTCACCGTATCGTCCAGTATTGTGGTGGTATATTCAGGCTCACCTTCAAACCTCTTGAAGTAAACGTTGTTCCCCTTCATTACACCTATGTCCATATGATTAACACCGTTTACGATAGACTCCTTTAGTCCCTCATCTGGCACCCACGGTAGGTTAGAGTTAGTATAGAACATTCTCCTTAGCTCTTGATAAGAAAAGCTCCTCTCTTTCAAGTTTATGTTAGTAGAGGACAAGTAGTAATTAAGTGAGTCGAAGTCCAACTCGGTTATAAGCTTCCTTTCTTCCTTTAACGTCTCCTCAACGTTACCTAATATCGTCTTTTCAGTTGACTTGTTCACCTTTACGGAGACTCCGTTATTTTCGTAAGGAAAGGCTACATAGTCGTAATACTGTAACACCTTACTATATATTGCTGAAATCAGTGAATGTAAGTGATTATTCAACAATACCTCGGCTACTTTAAGGCTCACGTCGTCTGTGGTATACTGTCGCGGGTCTAGTTTCTCACAAGAGATCAACTCCTTCGTCTGGTTTAACAACACATCACGGTCAACATCACGGTCAACTCTACCACGTAGGGAAAAGACTACAGCTATACTGTTAGCGTTACGCCTCGGTGTATACGAGTTCTTTCCTGCCATTCTATTGTAAATGAAACGCCTAGCCTTCTCTTCCGCCTTCCTCTGGGCTGTTTCATCATCACAGTCTCGGCATGCCGGTTCCCAGATAATTACAGTCCTGTAAACCTCATCGTCTACGTCTATTAAGTCGTCAAGGCTATCTACTATACGTTCGTAGGGTTTAAACACCTGGCTCCTAAACTTCTCCTTACTTGCTCCCCTCTTTTCAACCTTGTCTAATGGAGTATCAGCTAATTGTGAAATGAAATACTTCAGCCTTTCCTCAGCTTCAGCATCGGTAACCTTGTCTTTACCCTTCCTGCATATAGCTATTGGATCTAGATAGGAGGTAAACCAATACCTCCCGTCAGAGGTTATCAGGTAAGTCACTTTCTTCTCAGGGTCGCTTATTCCGCTTATGTCGTCCAGCTTACCCCTGACGTCAGAAGGTGTTAACTTTGAAGTTTCAAGCAAGAGCGGGTCTAGGACAGAAGTCACTACTCTCTTGGAATCTGGTAAGACGTCTTTGAAGTGCGTGGGGTTTAGCCCCAAATCGTACATGTAGGTGGAGAGAAACACGTAATCTGACATAGCGAAGTAAACGTAAGGGCCTTTAGTTTCATCTTTCATTACGTCAACTACCGGGTTAAAATGCGAATAGTCTTTCAAAAGTAGAGCCTTTATGTTAGAGTCACTTACGTCGATGTCAGAAGGTAATATGAGACTCCTCACAGGCTTATCGTTCCACAACTTCCTGACTACGATCCTAGTCAGTCTAATACCGTCCCTCGTCTTCTGTAGCTTAGCCTCTTCTAATAGTTTCCTCAATGTGTTAACGTAATAGGGGTGGAACGGGTAAGTCTCGCTCAATTCCTTCACAGCTTCGCTGTCCACATACTCGCTGAAGTTATCCGTTAACTCTTTGAATCTAGCTAATACTTCGAGCTTTACCTTCTCGTCTATTTGTTCAAATATCCTCCTCTGCAACACCTTACCTAAGTCCACGGGGGTTTCGATAGGGGCTCTGTATACTTTACCTACCCTGAGGATCCTCCTGCTAAGTTCGGTCACCTCGTCTCTGTAGCTTGCCTCAGCTTGTACATTACCCTTCTCGTTGATCTCTCCGGGTATTGTAACCACAAGGACTACTGGGAGTTTGTTTGTAACACTCGCCAACACCTCGAAAAAGCCTAAACATTGGTAGTAGTAGGAAGAGAAAACACTTTGTCTCAACCTCTGTAAGTACCAAACTATCTCGTCTACTAGAATTAAGACTTTTTCACCTTGGAATAGCTTTTCTAACACGGAAATATCTGGCGTTATCTGATCCTCGTCGTGTTTTTTCACTATATCGTACTTCCCCAACATTTTCCCGATGTAACCCCAAAGGGTTTTTACGTCCCCTTGAGTATCAGGGGAAGGAGCCGTACTTGAGTCCTTACCACCAATAACTATAACTTTAACTCCTTCCTCGACTTCTACTCTGTAATTTCTCAACTCGGGGTTCTTGGAAAGGAATGACTTAAACACGGTTGGATTAGAAAAAGCGTGGTAAAGCATGATGAGGGAGTGCGTTTTGCCACCGCCAAAGAAGGAGTACAGAAATATCGTCATTCCCTTGCCTTCCTTAAAGGCAGTAGAGATGTCGTTGATGAGTTGAACCATGGAATCGGTGAAATACGTAGCAGAAAAGAACTCCTCCGGGTTAGTGTATAGAGACCTAGCTTTCTTGAGGTATACGTCACTGAGCTCCGGTGCTAATTCGTCGTCTAACTTGATATCGAATACGTCTTTCCTTACTTTGTTGTTGTATAAGGAGAGATCTGCCATCACTCTCACCTCATGAGATGAACCTGAGAATTCCCTCTTTCTTACCTACTATACGTTTGCACGGCTCTTTTTCAACGTCATTATCGTTGAGCACTTCCGCGAAGATTTTCGCCATTGCTATTGCGTCATCTACGAATCTAGTCTTGTTTCTCAAGTCGTTTACTATCTGCTGAAGTTTGTCACCGTGCTTTAAAGCCTCGTATTCAAGGTAGTGTAAGAGTTGCACCGGAGTTTTGAATTCGTATTTACCGTTTATTGCGTCTCTTACGTGCGGTAGCTTTTCAAGGGAAGCTAATGTCGAGTTCACGTCGGTACCGTCATTTTCAGGTTCGTTTAATATGACCCCATCTTTCTCTTTCTCAATTATTTCGCTCTCCTGAAGCTCGTTTGTGTCCACGTTCCCAGTAATGTTAAGGAATATGGTGGTTGTTGAGTCCATCTTCCTCCTCCCTCCTCTATTTGGAGGGAGAAGGACTTTTACGAGTGTATAAAATACAGCGTGGGGGTCGTTAATCTTCGTTCCTACCCCCTTTGCTAATCCTTCTACTAACGCTTGTGCAGTGACGGGGAATGCGTAGTTTGTTACCAAGTTCTCTACGGCTTCAACACCTTCCCCCTTTAAACCGATCAACTTCTCATATTTTGTCAAAGTCTCGAGGACTCTGCCTAAAACTTCTATGTAAGCGTCTATTGAAAGTTCGATGATTCTCTCCTTCCCTAGAAGTCTGGTGGAGACCCACGTTGAGGCGTAATTTAGTGCCTCCTTAACGGCTTCTTGGATTAGTTTTTGTCCCTCTGCTTTTTTCCTCCATACGATGACCATTGATTTGTTTAATGACATAGTGCCTCTGGCATTAACCCTGTTCTCGTCCTCAGTAGTTATTGCGTGAATCGCTGATATTTTGAATTTGGAGTAGTACCATCCTCCATATAAAAGTGAAATCCACGCGTCTGGAGATGTGTGATTGTAAAAGGTAACCATTATTCCATCATCCTTTAAAATTTCAGCGAGATTTTTGAACGCTTGAGCTAATTTGTTTCTGAAATATTCGTAGGAGCCTATGTTATCTCCGAACACCTCACTTCTTGCTTTATCAACTCCTATGTCTCTTGGTACGAATTCTTCCCATTGCGTTTTATAGGGAAATATAATTATTCTCTTTAACCATACGTAATAGAAGTCACTAACTTCTGGGTATGGGACATCATTTGCATAGGGCGGATCAGTGACTATAACGTCCGCTTTATCGCTTAAGGTTAACTCATTGACATCACTATTTATTATCTCAATTTGAGAGTCGGCATCGGTCTGTATTAAGTATTTTAATCCTTCTATCACGTGATCTAAACTCCTAGGTAAAGATCCTATTACGTCGGCTAAAGGAGATAATTCAACCCAGTTCCATGTAAATCCGAACCTCCTAAATGATAAAGCGTCCCTAATAAATGTTCTGTTAGGGTGAACTGATGTTAAAAAACAATTATGCCTTATATGATTTAGAAATGCTATAGTTAAATACGTTATTATAGCTTCCTTATATTCCTCATCTCCTTTTATCCTTTCTTTAAGTTCATTCAGTTTAGTGATAATTTTGGAAAATATTATTAACTGCCTGGCATTAAAGAGTTTGTAAAATCTGTTCATTCCCCACGTCGCAAGTGGTATTGTACCATAAGGAGGTACATTCTCAATAGGTATATTCTCTACGTTAACTTCTTTTAAATTTCTTAGTAAATTCCAAAATTTTTCTACATCGTGCTCATTAATCTCCTCAAACTTTAGGTCTTTCCCTTCTCCCTTAAACTTAACTAAGAGTGCCGGCCTTGCTTTAGCGTTTTGTAGTTCTTCTAAAGTAATTTCTCCATTCAAGTATTTCTCATACCTTTCATTCCAATCCTTTATCGCTTCTTTAACATACCACTTTTCGCCCTTACCAGGGAAAGTAGTATTGCAGAATAAGCATTTCGCATAACTATGTTTCGCATCAACGTTTCCCTCAGGAACCCTATATTCCTTACCGTCAATTATTACTCTATCCTTAGTCTTCTTCGCACGTATAGTCTTCCTATTAAGTTCTTTATTTAAATCGATTACCTTTATTCTTAGTTGCCCGCCATTAATCTCTGGTTTCATGAAAACTAATCTTTTGAAATTACCGGACTTAACTTCTTCTTCACTCTCTTCTTCCTCTTCTCCACTTCCTTTTAATGCTAATAACCACCACTGATTGACTAAAGGAGTGTAATTGCCACAGTGTGGACACTTTACCTCCCATGTACCTACAAAACCTGAATACTCTCCATACAATTCCTTGACGTCATCTTCTATACTTTTTATTAGCTCTTGGCCGTATTTCTTTACGTCTTCTAAAAGTTTTGTTCCATATTTGGGATACTCAAGAACAGCCTTTAAAAACACGTATGCGGTAGGTAATAATTCAGAAGCGATTACCTTACCTACTTTCAACCTCTTAGCTTCCAACGGAATTGAACCGAATCCAGCGAAGGGATCTAAAACTGTGAAGTTTTTGAATTCATCATTTACTATGGGTTGATATTTATGGGGAAGGTCCTCTGATAATCTAATCATCCTCTTAAACTTATCAAGGGGATAACTTTCCGGAAGTAATGCGGCTGCAGTGAATGCCCTAGCTGAAATTAAAGGCTTCCTAGTCCACCAGAAAATCATTTCCCAATAAGCCGGCCTCCCTGGCCCTTTCTCCTTGGCCGCCTTCTTATCGATTTCAGGTACTAGGTTTCCAAAAGCGTCACTTTCGATTAACGCTCTCTCCGTATTTTTGGGCATCATAACTGAGCCCTGCCCCCGTTTTATTTGATTAGAATCTCAATATAAGTTTACCTTCTCCTTGAATTGGATAAGCTCCCCGGTTTACCGCAATGGATTCGAGGTTAGGGCGTTAAAGGATATAACTCGCGACCCCCTTGAAGGCACGTGAGCCCCACAGTCGAGGAGGTAAAGGCCCTCTTTAGGCCCAAGCTCAAGCCCCTTGAGTGGGATTCGAAGAACAAGGTCCTGATCCTCCTGGATCAGTCGAGGCTACCGTTCGAGAAGGTCTTCGAGCCCAACAGGAGCCCGGAGGAGGTAGCGG
>Ga0081473_126781_pt1 | contig 13036 bp, 7 predicted proteins | sample CisSprmetagenome_FD_70977 | JGI IMG/M metagenome (GOLD analysis project Ga0081473, IMG submission 70977) | Hypoxic/sulfidic aquatic microbial communities from Cistern Spring, Yellowstone National Park, USA v2 (version 2) | ecosystem: Environmental > Aquatic > Thermal springs > Hot (42-90C) >... | reverse complement strand
GTAAGACTAGCGCTGGAGTGGGGGCTGGCTGAGAGGAGGGGCGACGTCTACCGGCTGTCGTGGAGGGGCAGGAGGCTACTCCGCGAGCTCGACGGATGCCCCATGGAGGCTAGGGCAGTGGGGGGAAGGCTGCTGCTTGAGACCCCGTTCGGCGAATACGCCGTGGAGCCCGCGGCCGGCGGCCTGCTGTCAGTCGCCTACAAGCTGGCCGAGGCATGCCGCGAGAGGCCGCAGGAGGTGCATAGGAGGGTCGTGGAGGAGGCCGCGAGGGCCGTCGCAAGGGCGCCCGGGCTCGAGAGGTGGCTATACCCGCCGCCGGTGACGAGACACAGGCAGGCTTGAGACCATAGCAGAGGCCCTGAGAAAGCCCGCGCGGCGGAACGCTAGTAGCGGAGGCTACAGCCTCGTAGAGATAGTTTAACCTCTCGCCTTAATCAAACTACAGGTCTCGTAGACTGCACAGATGAGCGGCCCAAGCATGGTACCCCTACATGCTACGGAGCCCCATAGTCCGTGCAACCTAACCGCGTCGGTCCTCCCCTCCACAGACACCGCTAGCACCTAGGCGCCACTCTCTTCATAGACGGCATGAACCCGCTACAAGTGATAAGTCACACGGCAACATCACCAAACTAGAGACGCCCAAAACCAGGATTACGATCAGCGACTAAACACGGTGGGGGGCTACCCACTCGAGCACAGAAATGTTTAAGTAGGTAGTGACATGTATTTTCATGATTATCGCAAAACGTGGCGAATCTTGTGGTTCTGGGTTTAAGCGTATTGGTAAGTATTGTGTCAGATCCGACATCGTCGAGACAATTAGGCGGGGGCACCCCACGTGGCTACTAGGTGACTTCTTAACGGCTTTCGGTGAGGATGAAGTCGAGGAGCGGCGCTTCTCGGACCTATGGAACGCCAAAGACGCCCTCCTAACCCAGTTTGAAGAGGCGCTTCAGCCCGTAAGGCAGGAGCTGTTAGCACAGGGCATCGTGGCGAAGGAGGTAACCGGCGTCGAAATTCCTTGGCGGTGTCCAGAAGGGCTACGGTGCGATGCCCTGAAGATGTTCTTAACGGCACTTGGGAACGTAAAGAGGGGTATGAAGACGGCGCGGGCCGCCCACATGATTTACAGCTCAGATCTGGCCTTCGATATAGTCAAGGCCACTGAGAGGAAATTCGCAGAGTGGGCCGAGGGGTTCTACATACACCCTGACGGGGACAAGCCGCTCTGGATGGATATATACATGCTCTACGACTACGCCTACTGGTACGGCGACAAGAGGCACAGAAAAGCCGTGGAAAAAATCTTAGAAAACTACGCCGAAGACCCCTGCAAATATGTAGCAGAGATGCGGGACGGTGAAATGAAGATCAGGTTATATGACGCTGACGTGGTGGCCGCTGCGAAGATCAATGCGTGTCTACACCGCCTAGGCGTCGATAACGTGAGAGTTCTGAGAGGGTGCGCAGTTGTAGTTGACGACTCAAAAAAGACGCAAGAATATCAGTGTAAAATAACCAAAACGGGCAACGAAATAGAGCTTGAAGGCGGACCTTATGATGAGCCAGACGGCGAGTTCAAGATCCTCTCTACGAGAGAGAGGAGACTGGCTAGGCGCGCCCTCCTGAGGCTTCGTAGGCTTGTAAAGAAGCTTGAGAACATCGAGCTTGAGGATGAAAACATAATTTGGAATTTCCTATATTCTGCAAGCAAGTCAATGCTAGAGGGCTATACTTGGAGATATGGACCCGAGATAATCGAAGATCCGGTCAATTTACAGTGGTGGGGCCTTCCGGCCGCCGCACCTGTGGGCACTACGGTGAAGGACTTAAAACGGCTACATTACCTGCTTGACGCGTTCACCGCGGCAATCGAATTGATAAACCAAAAAGAGAGGGAGGGCGTCGAATTGCCCTTCAAGAGCCTGCCGCTGAGGAAGACAAAAGAAGAAGAAAGAAGGCTGGCGTCTGAGTGGAGTGAGGTTTTCGATATTCTTACAAAGAAACCGCTCCCCACCCCAATGCCGTATATCGAAGATGTAATAAACCAATTTGTCGAAAATTTGATAGAGTATGCGCCAATATCAGCAATATGGCGCTATCTGCCGGACTATGTACCTGATGTCGACGCAGAAACGATCAAAGGAATAATGTCACCAGGGATGCTACCAATTTACAGGAAAATTGCGAGCATCCTTATAAAGGCAGGCGGATACGACATATGACTTGCCATATTAAGCAAGGCGCATTATAAACTCTATCAAGAATAACCAACTAGCCACTTTGTGAGGGTAATGAGATGTGGTAGACCACTGCGCGGTATTTATGTTGGGCGCGAGATGTCGGGTGCCTGTGGGGTTGGAGGAAGCCCGATGGGCATGAAAGTAGGAGCTAGCATATGTGTATTTAATCTCCTGCAAATGTGGATGTGAGCCCCTGCACGGCCGGCCGTGACGCTTGGCGCCTTTCATAGAGCCCTCAATGGACATAACGGCCTACATTACGGCCATTTTGCAATCCTAAAGCCCTCTCTGACAAGCTTTATCGACCACATCGTCAGCCGATAAGGCTTAATCTGGCGCGACAGATGCCTGTCTGCCGCGATGCGCGGTAAAATGCGCTATAGAGAAGGCGATGGGCTTAGCAGACCGAGACTTGGTCATTTATTATTGCCTCCTCCGAAGCTTATTGTGAGTTTAAGGCCTCTTCTTGCTGGGGCCACGGACTGGCCCCAGTCGAGGTTGTGCAGCCAGTCCAATGTTAGCGATCGCTTGAGCTTGTTCTCGACGATGTACAACATGGCAACCAGGTATATGCCGCTACGATTTCTGCGATTCTATAAGCCATAGGGTGTAAAGTAAAACTTTTAGATATGAGGTATAAGCCTAATCAATGGTTTGGTTGCCCTTCGAGGAGATTGCAGAGGGTAAAATCGTAGAGGCCCTCTATGCCGCCGATCTGTGGGCCGTCTATACGGGTAGGGCGGCCGAGAGATATGCAGATCCCAACAAGTTCTTCGAAAGAACCTACTTCACCTCGTCGCTTAGGAGTCTCCTCTCGGCGCTGGCGAGAAGGCTGTCAGGCGATCCAAACATCAACCCCATAACTCTCATCCTCACCGGCTTAGGCGGGGGGAAGACCCATTCGCTCATAGCCGCGTATCATCTAACTAAGAACGGATCTGTGCTTTCAGACTCAGTCGCGGCGAGTCTGGAGAGGGAGGGGATACGCGTCCCCGCCGACGTCAGACCCGTTGTGGTGGTTTTCGACGGTGCACAAATAGACCCGAAGTTCATCATGGAGAGATACGGAAGAAGCGCTTTGTGGAGCTACATATTCGGGCGCCTATATGAAGAGACCGGAGATGGGGAGTTTAGGCGAGCGCTGGAGACCTACGTAGACGTGTATCCCGGCGCCGAGAAGATCTATGAGCTTTTTGAGCGTCTAGAGGCGGCCGGCAGGCCCCTCGTCTTGTTGATAGATGAAACGCTGAACTTCCTCAAGAACCTCGACAGAGACCAGCGGGAGAAGACGCGGCTCTTCATCCAAGGCCTCACCAAGGCCTTGACTCAGCTGAGGCGGTCGTACATGGCGATGACACTCCTCGACACAGAGGAGGCGAGGGAAATCGCCGAAGGTCTCAGGGCCGTTGTCCAGAGAATTTCACGAAACGAATCTATGATAACCCTCCAGGAGCTACCTGCGGTAATACGACGCGCTTTGCTTCGCGAGGCGTCCAACTCCCGCGAAGAGGCGAAGAGGCTCTACGATAAATACGAAGAAAACAGGCAGAGCCTAGGAGAGAGGTGGACCCTTGAGACGCTGATAGATCACTACCCAATCCATCCAACCACCATAGCGCTGTTCTCTAAACTCGCCGAAAATGGGGCCATACAAGCTACGAGAGACGTGCTGAGGATACTCGCATGGACGCTCCACGTCCTCTACCAACAGGGGAGGACTACGGCATTTATACTGCCGGGCGATATACCGATAGAGAGGGAGGAGATACGCCATGCGGTGTTCAAAGATCCACAGTTCCGCCTCGCCATCGAACAAGACCTCAGGGACGTGGAGGCGCTAGAAAAACTACTCGGCGTAAATTCAGACTGCGGCAAGCTTGTCAAGCGGATCTACAGATCCATAACCCTAGCCACAGTCGCCTATGGCTACATAAGCGAAAGAGATGTGGCCGCCTACGTCTACTCGCCAGACCTCTCCGTATCTCCCCTCGTGCTGCCCACCTGCATAAAAGAACACATGACAGGATACGTCACGCACCTACACGTCTTCACCAGAGAAGGCATGCCCCACTACGCTGTGAAGAGTAAAGCCTTCTGGAGATCTATCCTAAGGAGAAGAGTGGAGGAGCTAAGACAAGAAGGCATCGAAGAGAAGGTCCTAGAAGTCATAAAGAGAAGGGTGGATAGATACGCCAAACGACTGCGAACAGTCTATGTGTGGGAAACGCCGAAAGACGAGCCCGGCCTTGTACTCGTATTTGCAGGCATAAAGAGAGACGACTCGGCAGACGACCCCACAAACCTAATTAGCAAAAGAGAAGACGGAGGGCCGAGGATATACCAAGGCGCAGTGGTTGTGGCAAAGCCAGACGAAAAGGCGGCAGAGCAAGCAATAAGACTAGCCCTAGAGCTAATGGCAATAAAGGAAATCCTAAACAAATACAAGGAATACGGCCTCGACGAGCAAGACCTGCCAGAGATCAAGAAATATGAGGAACAGATAAACGAACAACTAGATAAGATAGTAGCAAAAGACCTATACACAACTCTTGTATACGCCAAAGGTGAAGGCGTTTACACCTCCATGGCAATCCCTCTAGACCTCTCACAGGAAAACATAGAGGAAAAAATAAAAGAGACGTTGAAAAACGACGGCAAACTCGCTGAGAAGATAGCGCCTAAGCTCCTCCGCCAAGTCGTAGAAAGCCTATACAACAACAGAGGTAGCTGGCCAACCTATAGGGAGCTGGTGGAATACTTCGGAGGAAAGCTAACAGACGTACCGATCCTCATGAACCCAAAAAGAGACCTCGCTGCATCGATCAGAGAGGGGAACTTCGTGGTAATTAGAGGGGGCGTGGCGCTGAGAGAATACGCAACAATCGAAGACGACGACCAAATAGCCCTACCGGAAGCGGCCCCACCGCCTCCCACCCCCGAAACTTCACCTGCCAATACGGCTGCCCCTAGCCCGGTTGTCGCAATACAAGTGTCTAAGAGCGCCTATGTCAAACTTAAAACGCTCCGGGAGCTCGTAGAGAAGTTGCCGCAATACAACAAGGTGAAAGTTACGGTTAAACACACGGCGGAGAAAGACGCGGTAGAAGACGCCTCCGCCCTCTTCAAGACCCTCGCCGACAAACTCCGGGACCTCATCAAGGAGACAAGAATAATCGTGGAGGTGACGACTGAGGGGGGCGCCAGGATAGCGAAGGTGGAGCTAGAGAGCAGCACCAATAAGACTATAGATGCTGTGAGAGAGATCGCGTCGTCTACGGTGGACAAATTTTCTAGAATGGCAAAGATTATCCTAAACTACACAATTGTGTTTGAAGGAGACGGCAGGAAAATCGCTGAAACGCTAAACACGCCCTTCACCCTCGAGCGATTCAAAAAGGTAGCCTTCGACGCGACGCTAGAGGAAGTCGTCTAGTCTAGCGCTCGGCTTCATATTTTCCTCGCTGGCGACGACGGGGCACTTAGCCCCAATCACGCCGAGAAGCTCGCGCTCCTTGTTCTCAGCCACCTGCCTCAACTGCTCCACGTATCTACACACCACCGGCCCCAGCTTAACCCCAAGCTCCTCCAGCCTCCTCAACGCCTGCTCGGCCCCGCCAGAAGCGGCGGCTCTCAATGCGGCGGCAAGCGCATCCACAAGCCTACCCTTTACATCTCTCTTAACCTCCAGAAGCGACAACACAGGAAAGACAGGCTCGCCCTTGGACTCCCGCTGTCTCCCGCAGTACGCCTTTATAAACTCGTCGTGGCTGAAGCCGAGCCCGGCCGCAAGCCGCCTCAAGTCGTCGTAGGACGGCTCGCCGTATATACCCCTCGCGATTAGATACGCAAGCGACACCCCGTCCACCTCGCCGCCCAGAACGTTGTGGGTAAACGCAAGAGCCACAGCTCTCTCCACGAGATCCTCCAGCTTGTCTAGGGGGTAGGGCTGGCCCTCCGGCGTATACAACGGCCAGCACCTACTTATCACCTTAAACCCGGCGCTATTAGCCACCATCAACGCGTCCACAAGCGAGAGACCAAGTTTTGAATACGCCTCGGCAAAGGCGTTGGCTGCCTCCCTCATAACCTCCTCTGTGAAGCCAGGCTTAACGGTACAACCGCCCTCCTGCCTATGCCTAAATACCACCGCCATGTTAGAACGGACAGCGGCCTTGCCCATTATATGTATACTACGGGGCATCTCCGATGCGAAGCTCCATAAGGCAGTCACCATGAAGCCAGCGTCGAAGGCGCCTCTAAACATGGCCCTAAGCCCCTCAAAGCTCCTGTGCCCATACACCACCACCAAGAGCCCATCCTCCCTAAGGACGTAGCGGAGGTTCTCAAACACAGCCCCAAGCCTACGCTCGAAACACCCCTCGTCACAGCCACGCGTCTTGTTCACCACGACCTCCCTCTCCTTAGGCGCCAGCTCACCGGAAAACGCCTCCGGATACAGATCCCCAATAGAAAGACGCATCCACACATAGAAGTAGTCGCTAAGCTCCCCATAGTTCACATTATCGTAATAAGGCGGGTCCGTCACCACAAGATCAAAACCCCCAAGACCAGCATACAGCGAAGGATCAGACGCGTCCCCAAGCAACACCCTCACGGACTGACCCCTCCTCCTAGCCTCCCCCAACAACTCCACAATCCTACGCACCGCCCTAACAACCCCAGTATTACTAAAGAGCACCCAGTCCAAACCTGTGCCTTCAGTAATTATCTCACCCTCACCGAAGTCTTGACCCACTTGGAAGTCGTGGCGGTCAAAGGTGTTGCGGATCGAGCCTGCTCCGGTCGGGTCCCATTGAGTCAACACCGAGTTGTAGTCAAGCAGTTTTCCATGTGCAAGCGCGAGGTATGTGACAACCGCTTTTGCATATTCGGGATCGTTTGTCTCTTGCAAGATCTTGGCATAGGCTTCACGTATTAGTTGCACAACAGTGGCGTGGACGAGGAGCTGTCGTGCATTAAAAAGCTTATAGAAGTGGTCAAGCCCCCGATGTAGCAACTCTCTTGTCTTGTCGCCCTCAGGGATTTTTTGGTCGGGGATGTATTTTCCGAGCCATTGGTAGAAGTTTTGTCGTAAGTCCTCTACGGCCCGTTGATATGCCTGTATCATCTCCGGCGTGGGTTCTACATACTTCCCGTTTTCCAGCTTGACCGCGGCCAACACGGCGGGTTGATACCCGATGTCTCCCTTATCCCAAGCCTGCATAGCTCTGGCGTGGACTTCGGCGAGCTCCTCTGAGGTTATTATGTGGCCTTTGGGGCATCTAAGCCCCCGCTCGTAAGTCCTTTCTCCCTCGCCTTCTACGAGCCTTATTTTGAAGCCGCCGTTGCCGTATTCAACCCTTAGGCCGTAGCCCCTCTTTTCGGAGAGTCTTGTAAATGTGACAGCTGGGATGTCCACGCCGTGGATGGGGCATTTGTAGACTCGTACCCAGACGTAGTTAGTAGGGTTGCCCTCAGAGTGCCGCGGGAAGTAGGGGGCGAGCCTTTTCTTCGCCTCGTTCAGCGCCCAGCGGGCCCACTTTTCCACGTCGTTTGCCAGTCTCTGGCCGTACCTCATGGGGTATTCGAGGACGGCCTTGAGGATTACGTAGGCCACGGGGTTGTACTCCACGGCCACTACCTCGCCTACGCCCAGCCGCAGGGCTTCAAAAGGTATTGAGCCGCCTCCCGCAAAGACGTCGAGGAGCCTTACCTCGCGGAGGGGTCTTCCGGCGAGCTTCTCTAGGATGTTTACGAGGGGGGTGTAGTTATACGCCGGCCTTTCGGGCTGGCCGGGGTAACTCGACTCCTTCCTCCTGCCGTTGCCCACCTTAAGCCAGATGGCCCTAAGGAATTCCTCTCTCCGTCTCTCATCTACGCCGTCGGCGTCTACAAGAGAAGCCGCAATGACCGTACGCATACCGATTAGGGGGCGCCTAGCCCACCATATGTGAAGCCAGAAAAGCGGCGGAAATCGTGCTCCTCTTTCTCTATCTGCCTCTATGGAGAGGTATTCTGTGGGTAGCCAGCGTTCAATAAGCTTCATATCTCTATTATTTGCTTTTAAACTTATTAAGGGGGTGGTTGGATTGTATATGGATCCTGATGATATTGGGAGGCTGAACGTTGAGGTTTTATACGACATCGTGGGGAATTTAGGCGACTGTAGGAATGTGTTGAAGGAGGGCCTTCAGGCATCTTCTCATCTTGTGAAGGCGGTATCTGTGGCTAGGGCTGTGGGGCGGTGTCCTTTCGAGGCTAGGCTTATCGAGATTATGGGGGCGAGCGATTTGGCGGCGTCTACCAGCGTATTTCCCGGCAAGGGTCAGTCGGTCCATCAGGTTTTGGCTGTGGCCGTGCCGCGGCTGTTTGTCGATTTTATTACAGTGCGCGAATTCGACAAGGCTTTTGAGGCAGTGGATGACTACGTGAATATTGCCTACGATGAGCTTCGGGAGGCTAGGGTGCCTCCGCTGGAGGAGGAAGCCCGGACCACCCGGGGGGATGCCGTCGTCAGTTCCGCGGTTAAGATGGCGAAGGTTTTTGTACAGTTTATGCGCGAGCTTGACACAAGACAGATTTTAGATCTCTCGGCGGCGCGGGTGCGGGCTGAGCTTGAGCTGTTTGACTACAAGATGCACGTTAGGGGGATTCCTGATCTCGTGGTTGAGGAGCCGGCGAGACGGCGCGCCGTCGTGGTGGAGTGGAAGACGTCTCTCGGCGTGGAGGGGGGCGCGAGGCCCAGCCCCGACGAGATCGCCCAGAGCTACGTTTACTCTGTTATGATCGCGCATAGGCTCGGTCTCATAGACGGCGCAAAGGCCGTGGAGGAATGCGCCGTATTTCCTGTGGTGATTAGGGATAAGGGTAATATAAATCCATATTCTATCTCTCGTTGTTTTACAACTGCGAAGTCCACTAGGCTGAGCGAGGAGAAGATCTTAAAGGAGATCAAGCTCGCTGCGACCCATCTGATCCTATCTATGCTTGACCTGAAGAAGGTTGACGGCTCCTGGGATCGTGAGAAAGAAATAGCATTGTGTGGGAGTGGTGGAAAGGTAGTGTTTCGATATGTGCCCGATGCGTTGATGAATAAGGGGTATACGCTTAACCCCCGCGTCAATACTAAATACCCATGCGACTCCTGCAGGCTCAGGGAGGCGTGTAAGTTTTACCTCTTCTCGAAGCAGAGCCCCGACGAGGTTCACAGGCTCGCGTGGCGTACGCGTTACAGGGTCTACGGGGTACGGGAAAATGCGCTTCTTCCTTTCTACTCTATAGCGAAGATGAGCTGGGTACGTGGGTTCATGCGGCTGGAGGGAGGTTCTCGTGCCGACTTTTTCGAAAGAATCGAGGTTGACGGAGAGGAGCTTAAGGCATACCTCATTAGGAGTGTTAGGGAGGAGGAGGAGAGGAGAGGCGTGCCTCTGACTGTTAGGGCGGAAAAACCGGTCACTATCTTCTTGGGGGATTCACATGAGATTATTTATTCCACGAGTTTCTCTGGTAACGTGGATAGGGTTTTAACGCAGGGCGATGAGCTACGCGTAGTTGTCTCGTTTGAGGGTAAGTTTACTAAGTTGTCATATTTTCTCCTTAGAGATTTGCTGAGTCGCGAGGAGCAACTTAGGCGCGGTGTTGTCGCTGTGGAGAGCAACGTGGATCTTACACATATCGAGCTTATGGCTATCGACGCTTTTCAACGGACTGTGAAGAAGCTTGCAGAGGAAGAGGGCCGGGACGTGAATGAGGCTAAACAGTACGTGAATGAGGCTAAGCGAGCTGCCTTTGAGGCAGGTTACAAGGTGAAGCGGAGTCTATACAGACTCTTCGGGCCCGTAGTTTAGTATGTTGGCCGTCGAGGACTGCCTTGAAAGGGCGTTTTTTCAAGCGGAGGCCCCTAGGAGGCGGCTGGATCTATCCAGCTTTCCAGCCTATAGTGAGAGCTACCGGCTTGCCCATCAGGTCCTGAGGCTAGACTTAGACGTCCCGCTTGCCGCTGTTCAAGGTCCGCCGGGATCCGGCAAGACATACATAGTGGAGCTGTTAGCCGAGGAGTATATTGCTGATCAACTTCTGGAGTCTAATGAACTTATATTTTACATAGCGCCGACAAACGAGCTTGTCTTTGACGCCTGCGTCAGAGTGTTGGCCGCGATTTTCAGGAAAATTGCGCCTGACCGGGAGGAGAGGTGTAGGTGGGCTCGGGGGATTCCCGACGTGGTGAGGGTGCTGGGCTACAAGATCAAGAGTAGCCGGAGGCCGGCTCTGCGGGGGATATGCGGCGACGGCATAGAAGCCGCCAGGATGGTAGATCTCAAGATCGATGAAAATGTGCGGCTTGTCTTCGCCACCGAGTTCCAGCGCCCATATATAGAAGATAAAAAGGGTAAGAGGCCTATTAAGGTCATCGTGGATGAGTCGAGTAAATCGCCTTATTTCCGCGCCCTCATCCCCATGGTGCGCAGGATAGCGGCCAATCAGTATAGAGACTTCCCCGAGGCCCTTGTGGCGCTTGGCGACCCCCAGCAAGCCATATCGATTACCGAGTACGGCCGCGACATACTGCTGATGAATGTGGTGAGGCGGAAATTGAGGGAGCACGGGCTTGAGGGTCGCTATAAATTGCTCGATGTAACGTTTAGGCTGCCGGCGCCGTCGCATGAGCCCATCAGCGCCGGGTACTATTATGGATTGCTGAAGGCAATGGAGGACGGGTCGAGACGGCTTTCCGAGCTTAATTTCGACTCCAGAAACGTTCTTGCTCAGATGAATAAATACATAAACGCGAGTAAGGCCGAGGTGCAACGGGTGGTCTCTTTGTTGGAGGATGCCGTCAACTCCAGGATCCCCCTTGCTGTTCTTGATGTGGATGCATTTAGGAGCAACGACACATTGGACGAGGCCCGGGCCAAGTTGGGTTTCTACGCCACGTTAGCCCTTTTGGTCTGGTCCGGAAGTATTGGGGGAAAGTCGGGCTTGGCGGCGACTTCAATATATTCCGACATGTCTTGGTCCATCGACTTTCAGATGGGGAGGGTGGGGCTGAAGTTTGACAATAGTTACACCGTGCAAGCCATGATTGGCGGGGAGCAGGACTTCGTGGTGACTATGCTGGGGAAGGAGTACGCGGCATCGGACTGGGCGGAGGCGTTTGCGACGTTGTACGCCAGAGAGCCTGAGTTGCTAAACGTGCAGCTCAGCCGCCACAGGAGGCTACTCGTCGCGATAGGCTGTGTCGAGTGCCTTAAGAATTTCCGTCTACGTCGCGGCGGGATTGACGACGAGAGAATTAGCGAGACCGGTAAGAAAATGATGGAGTTAATTGAGGGAGGCAGAGCTGTCTATGGATGCTTTAAGCAATCGAGGTGCCTCAAGTAACTATTGGGCTGACAAGCCGATACACCGCATTTTGGTCTATACGGAGCACGGCTTGATCCCTGAGGTGGTGGAGGCGTTTTTCCGCGAAGTCGAGTGCGAAGCTGTATACGACCCGTTTGCGGGCTCGGGCACTGTAGGAGTGGAGGCCCTTCTTAGGGGGCGTAGATTCGTGGGCGTCGACGCGAATCCGGCCGCAATCGTCACCGCGGCGGCTAAGGTGGATCCGGAGATCAACGTGACGCTCAGACCTAACTCGCGTCTGGTGAATTATTACCGCGAGGATGTCTACGAGAAGCTTCTAAGGCTGTCTAGGCGTGTCCACACCGCGCTTGAGGCCGGTGTCTTTCTCAATACGGCGCGGCGCTTCTCCAAGTTCAGATACTCGCCGGCACCCCGCTTCAGAGATAACGAGACCCTCGGCAACCCGGATGAGTATTTCAGAGCGTTGCTAAGGGTCGCGAGGAGGGACTTGAAGCTTCTAGGGGGGAGGCGCGGCGATGTCATGCTGGGGGATTCTACATGGTTTATGCCGCGCAAGGTCTGTGGCGTTTTGACCAGCCCGCCCTTCGCCAACAACGTGGACTACGTAAGACACACACATATCGAACTTCTGTGGCTCGACGTAGATCCCCCCAGGGCTAGAGACCTCCAGCTTCCCGCCTGCGAGGCGGCGGCGAGGAGGTGGAGGTTACACATGTCTCTAGACGTCAAGCCGGGTGGAAAAAGAGCGAGGGGATACCAACGCTTTTTATCTCAATATTTATACTATATGCGGCAACATATCAATATACTGGCCCAAGGGCTTGAGGCCGAGGCTTGGTATACTGTTGGAGATTCCGTGCTTGGCGGCGTGTATATCCCAGTGCACGAAATCTTAGCTAGGTTCGGCGAGGAGGAAGGTCTAAGGGCCTCCCTCATTGATTTAGGTGAGAGACGTGCAAAGAGGGGAAGGCGGCTCTTCCTACTTAAGTTCAGGTCTAGAAGGTGATTTTCAGAGAGGAATCTATATATTACAGTCGATTTAATGGGCTATGAGTTATCTCCTTCTTAAGGGGTCGCTTGAGAATTTTCTCCATAGCCTGGGGGATTTCGTGGGGAGGCGTTCTGAGCTTGCTAGGCAGTTCCCCGCTGGTGTCTTCCTGTGGGGGGCCAGCCGGGTGGATAGCCGCGTCAAGGCGGGGGTTGGCGTGTTTCTCTACGTGGCGAAGAACCAGTATAACGAGGGCGGGCTCGTCCTCTACGGACGTCTCCTCGACGTGAGGGAGTTCTCGGGGAGGTACTGGCCCTCCGGCGAGTGGCGCTACCTCCTCCCCATAAAGGCGGAGAGAGCGGCAGGGAGCGTGGTGGAGAACCCCGACGACCCGGCCAAGTGGCGCCTGCCGGACAGGAGGCGGCTGGAGGAGCTCGGC
>Ga0081473_126906_pt1 | contig 13044 bp, 10 predicted proteins | sample CisSprmetagenome_FD_70977 | JGI IMG/M metagenome (GOLD analysis project Ga0081473, IMG submission 70977) | Hypoxic/sulfidic aquatic microbial communities from Cistern Spring, Yellowstone National Park, USA v2 (version 2) | ecosystem: Environmental > Aquatic > Thermal springs > Hot (42-90C) >... | reverse complement strand
CAATGCCTAACAAACTTAAGCCTCCTAACCAAAGCCATGACAGACTCAACGAGGTTGCCCTGGAATACTCCCTCACTCACCGAAGCCTCGGCGAGGCTTATCAAGCCGCTCAGCGTCCTTGGGTACTTCGAGACATCCAAGCCCTGGGGAGGTTGGAGCCCAAGGAGCCAGGAGACCAGTGTGTCTAGGTTCTGGGCCATTGTTGGCGAGATGACTCCTGGCATCCCAGCCACCGCATACGCCTCCTCAAGCACTGCCGGCAGGGACTCGGAGTTAAGCTCAACAACGTTTATCGGGTATGGCGAGTGGTAATCAACATAGCCAGCATACCTACCAGTCGTGTCAGGGACAACGACGGTGAAGTCCCTTGGAACCCTCCTCAATGCGTTGTGCACAAGCCTAGTCTTACCCTCACCCTTAGCCCCATAGACAATCACATCACTCTCATTATCAACCATAACCTGGAACAAATCCTCACCCAAGTCACCAAAACACTCAACAGACTCGACATAACGCACACCCTCACCTTGTTGAGGCTGCCTAGGACCAAGGGCACCAGACCAGAAGGGCGATACATAGGGCTCCCTCCTCCTCCCAAACAACCTGAACCAGTTGCCCCAAATCATCGATTAGCCAGCTAGCCGGTTTAAAAGGGAGGGGTCGGCTTCGTAAACGCCTTTTAAGCCAATAACTAACCAATCGATGCTAAACTGCCTACAGTTGAGGACCGGGCTGATTAGGAAGAGACCAATCTTCGTGTGCGGGCTGGACCTCGGCAAGATTGGCAGTGAAAAGGCACTGCTGGGATTGGGCGAGGTAGCCCTAATAATGAGGGGCAGGGCGTTGGTTGCCAGCGAGAACCCACCATTTGGTCTACCGAGGAAGGCTTTGACGGTGGTTAACCAAAGCGACATCCTAATCAAGGCCAAGGTTCATAGGGAGTATTGTTGGGATAGGTTGTTCCTATGGCCTCCTGATGAGGCTGTTGAAATGATCGACCACCTAGTCAATAGTGGTTTTGGTCTTGTTGTCATGAGGCTCGATAAGGCGCCTAACTTGTTGAAGCTTTACAAGAAGCCGATGATGGATAACATGATTAGGGTTAAGGACATACTGGACATGCAGGTCCCAATCTCCACACTACCAGTCCAGGTAAGCATACTGGAAATCAAGGAACTCGGTAGGGGAAAACCATTCTGGGCCTACGGCGGTTGCATTGCCGGTAGGTACATAAACGACGCCCTATCGGCACTGGGCTTCAGGGTGGTCTGATGATTATTCAAATCAACCCGGGGCTAATTCAATTATTCGTAGCCATCGAGGCCTTGTTAGTGATTATCTGGGGCGTAATCAAGGGAGGGATAAACGTTAGAAGGATGGTTTTTGCCGGCTCGGCAGTAATCTTCGCGTTCGCACTGCCATGGGTCCTAAGCCACTTAGTGCCGGGCTTCGGTGACGTAACCACCTACCAGTTGTTGCAAAAATATGCCGAGGGCGCCGAGAACAAGTGGGTCTCAGTCTACTGGTGGAGCTCGAAGGTCATGCTATTCGATGCCGGTGCTATGACGGCTTTGAACATAATCGAGATGCTTGGTTCGTTTGGGCTTTCGATTGTACCGCAGCAGTACATGGGTGTGCTCATGAACCTCGGCTGGACGCTGGATCCTATCGATGCTGTTGTTGAGTCGATAAACCACGCAGCCCAGGTGTTGTTGGCGATTTACCACACCATTGCTTGGCTGGCTTGGTTCTCATGGGCCGTTGCTCCGGCGATCCTAGGCATAGCCCTGGCGCTCATCATCTTAGAAAGAACCAGGCCAGCCGGCACCGCCTTGCTACTGCTAACACTAGCCATAATGTTCTTCACGGCATTGGCAGCCTCAACACTGGGGCTAAACCAAGAAGCCCAGTTGAACTCGATAAACCAGACGCTAGCCGCTGTTGAGCACGACTTACCGCAAAATATAACGATTAGAGGGTTCATACTATTGCAGAGTGACTACCCATACCTCGTGAGCGGTAACCTAGTCAATCAAACAATGATTTGCGGACCAAGGGCTTGCTACCCCGTGCCTCAACCAGTCTCCTGGTTCATCGGCTTCACGCCGTCAGTCGGTGTCATAGACCAATTCGCAAAGCCACAAATTAACAACGCAACCCTACTCTGGCTAAGCGTGAACCCAAACCACCAATGCAACCTACTTTATTGGCCGAGCAATAGGAACATAACCCAAGGACCGGAAATCGAGCAATGCACCTACCAGTACTTCAACGACAACGAGACGTTCGCAGAGGTAATAAGCCTAGGAAACCCACCCTTCAACTTGATTAGGGAAACAATCAACGGCACCACGGTGTACACAGGCGCTTGGAAGTGGATTAACCCACCGAGCAGTTACACGTATAATGATGGGAACAACACGGTTACAATCAACGCATCAATCACCATACCGCCAGAACGCTGCACGAGTTACTACGACCCAAGGATTGGATACATATCCTATTGCCACAACGGCACCGCAAACGCCACCCTCTGGCTCTGGGCATCAAGCATTGACTACCCAACCAGCCTAGGCGGCGTTAATTGGACGTGCACCCTAAGCCTAACAAGCTCAAGCATGTACAAAAAAGTCGACCTAACCCAGGAACTCAATACATTAAAGACCTTTATGAACAAACTGATCAACGAGACAGAGGTCTCTAGGGAGCTCATCTACCCAAATGCGTCGATACCAACCTATGTATTGCCGAACCCAACGCCAAACGGGTACCACCAGAGGGAACTAGTGATTAAATGTACTAATTGGAGTAATTACACAGTCGTCGTCCCAATCACAATCGTGATTTACGGGGTAGGGAGTAACCCGTGGTTTGGAAGTGCGCCCTACCTCATAAGCCCAAGCGATGAGTGGATAATCAACACAACAATAGTTGGCGATGCACCACTCCTAGTCAACTGGTGGGATGTTGATGTTAAGCAATTCCTCGGTCTCCTCGGTATCCCGATCGCGCAGTGGCTAGCTGAAATAGCCATAATTTATGGCGTGCTCGACGGTGTAGGTTGGTTCTTCGGCTTACCAACGATACTAAGCCCGGTTTATGCAATAATGCAGGGCGTAATAATGGAATTATCGTTGGTTTTGTATTTGCAAATAAGGGCGGTGGGTAGGCTCATGCAGAGGGCTGTCAGGAAAGCCACGAAGACAGTAACCTCAAGGCTCCAGGGCACCTACAAAAACCTCTCAACCAAACACCCAAGGCTAGCCAAAGCCCTCAACGCACCAATCAAGGCAGCAAGTAAATCCCGGCAAACCCTCCACGAGTACCTCGGGAACCGCATGGCCCACCACAAGGTGGTCAACCAAGTCATAAGCCGCATCACAAGCCCAACCGCAAAGAGGGCTGCAAGGATTGTCCTGAGCCCATGGCACCAAGGGCTGGGCGTACTTGAGCAGTACCACCGAACCAAGGCTCTCGAGTATGAGGAAATGGGGCTCAAGCGAAAAGCCCAGCTCCACAGGTTCCTTGCCAGGTCGACAAAGTTCGCCAAGGACTACAGCAAGATTAGCGAGTTGGGAAGGAGGGGCTTACTCTTCGAGTACACGAGGAGCGTGCTATCCAAGCTAGACAGGCCAATGTCAGAGCCACCCACCAAGGGCGAAGACCTTGGGAAGTATGTTATGTACACGCTAGACCACGGCCGAATACCCACCATGAGGTGGACCTCGGTAAGGAGGTGGGCCCCCGTGCTAATTACACATGTTGTGTCCGATTGGGCTGATGTCCTCAGGAAGTACGAGGAAACGGAGTTCGGTAGAGTCATTAGGAGACTCTACGAATCCGGACAGAGGGCCAAGGCAGCGGCTTTAGTACTCGCCAAGGAGTTCAGCGAGAGGTACATCAAACCAATTAGGGCTCAGCTAAACCTCGTTAGGGAGGACCTAAGCGAGGTTAGGGACGCCCTGGCTAGGGGCAACTTCACAATCAAGCACGTTAATGACAAAACAATCATTCACTTCAACGACGCCAGGCTAACCCACATACTCGAGTCACTCAAGTCATTCAGTGGGTACGGCAGAATTGCCGAGGAGGCGCTGGGTAGGGCGGCCGAGAGGGTAACAGCCATTGTCAGGGCTAACCTGACCAGGGGCGTATTAAAGGGCGAGTACGTCAACGAGGTCGTAAGTAGACTTAAGCCAATTAGAGACTTTGCCGAAGCCGCGAGCAAGGGGGCCATCGTCAGTCTCAACCACCCAGTCATCCAGAGGTTCATCGACTTCGTAGGGCCAGAGGGCGAGAGGGTAATCAGGGAAGTCTTCAGTACAAAAGGCGTGATTGACAAGGACGCAGCCAACGAAATCATAAACAGGCTCAAGCCGCTGATCAATAGGCGAGTAAATGAGGAGGTTGAGGCGGCTAAGTACATCGTTGCCGTTAGGCACCACGCAGATGAAGTGGTGAGGGAATTCACCAGGGAGCTAGGCATCGATAAGAGGGTGGGCGAGCTTGAGGGCAGGCTCAGTGAGTTGGAGGGCTTCGTTAGGAAGGTCATTGCCTCCGAGTTCCCAATACCCAAGGACAGGGTCGCCAAGCCCGAGCTATTCGGCAAATACGAGGAGGTTGGCGGTAGGATAATTGTTAGGGAGCCGTTCAGTAGGGAGGTTAACCTCGAGTGGCAGCTGCCCAAGGAGGTGCTCAGTGACGAGGAGCTGTTGAGGACAGCGAACCTGTGGTTAATCCACCACTACGCAGACAGCTACTACGGCTGGCTTATGAACAGCCCCGGCAACGCCACATTCAACAACGCAATCTACAGCGGTTGGGTACCGGGGGCAACCGCGATGTTCGCACTACACGGCCTAGGCATAAAACCAAGCCAACTCAACTGGGGCGGGTTACTCGACGAACTAGAGAGGTTGGATAAGGAGATAAGCAACGTGAAGGCACAACTCAAGGAGGTGAAGGACGAAGCAACGAAAGCCAAGCTCGAAGAGAGACTCAGCAAGTTAGAGGACGAGCACAAGGCAGTGAAGAGGGCGCTGTTCACGTGGGCAGACGCAATAGAAACACTCAAGCTAGCCCTACCAAAGGAGGAGTGGGAGGAGATCTACAGGAACCTACCGAAGGCGCTGAGGGACCTCGTTGACGTGGCTAGAGACCCAAGGGACTCCTTCGAGTCATTCCTAAAGAAGGACGGCTTGAAGATACTGGGCATGGTCGACAAGGAGGGGAGGAAGGCAGGAAGGCGGTTAAGCGTCGATGAAGTCAAGGAAGCAGTGGAACTACTCAGGAAGCACCTACCAATGCTCGACAAGCTAATCGAGCCAGTCAAGGCCGAGGTAGCCGACGCAGTAATTAGGAGCGTTAACAACATGATTAGCGTGTTAGACGCCGGGTTGAGCAATAGCTCGTTTGCAAACACCGAGTTAAGCGCCAGGTCCGCGAAGAACATGCTTGAATTAGCAAAGAAGGAGCTTGAGGGCGGGGACATAAACAACGCAGTCACCCACCTCAGGAGGGCTATTGACGACCTCAGGGAAATCACCAAGGAGAGGGAGGACTTGGCGGGGCTCGTCGGCACACTCGACTTATTGGTTAAGCAGCTCGGCACATTGGACGCACTGGACAGGTTAATGCGAGGACAGGCAGGCCCTGTCGATAGAAACCAATAACAACCCAAGCTTTTTCGACGACCTTTATGGGCTGTAGCATGAAGTCCATGACAGTTAACACGTCATAGTCCCTACTCAAGACCACGCACCTAGGCCTCTCCAGGCACAACTTTGCGGCCCTTATCTCCGCCGACCCATCCTCAGCCAGCACATACTCAAGCCCCAAGTCCCTAAGCCACCAAATCCTCGATTTAGCAACCTCCCTATGGATAGGCTTTGAATAGTCGAGGACGAAGACCACCCTAGGCTTCAGGTACCCGTAATCAATGGCTAACTTGATGTTGGTTAGGAAGGACCTAGGCCTCCTAAGCCCATAGGCAATGCTCGGGAAGTCAATGATTAGGTAATCGTATTTACCATTGACTAAGTCAGGCAACAAACCCCTAGAAGCCTCCATTACACATCTCGAGTAAGCCTCACGCATTTTGGGATCCATACCTAACCCTCAGTATCTGGATCCAAGGGTTGTCACCAAACAACGAATCACCACCAACCTCGCCTTTAGGCACAGCCTCGGTTTGCTTAAACTCAGCCTCAACGGGCTTGGCCTCGGCTGATTGCTTGATGCCAAGCCTATCCAGGCACTCCCTAAGTATAGCCTTTATCTCGTTTAGACCCTCAACCACGCCATTACCAACCCCACCCTCGTAGTTGTTGAGCAAATCCTCAATAAGGTCGCTCATCGACCTCCCACTTGAGTCGGCTAACCTGGCAAGCCTTTGGTACACGTCCTCCCTAACCTTGACAGTCCTATACCCAACCATCCCGCTGAATAAGGCACCTGCTTAAAAGGCGATTCCACACGATGGTACATGAAAAACCAAGCAAGCATGAGGTGTCACGATGGCACACGGAGAACCCGAGAGGGATGAGCGAGCCCACAAACATGTGTCACGATGACACACGATGACACAAAAAACCACGGTGGTACACGATTCCACATGATGGCACACGATGGCACACGGAAAAGGCGTAATTCGATAATGAGTAGCCCCACCCCCTCTCGGGAGCGGGGCTACCCCGTGGGTGTGGGTTGGGGCGTGGCCGCTTGGGTGGCGTTTACAGCATCAACCAGCGTGCTTATAAGTGTTGCGTTCACGCAATACTCCTCTGGGATCGATGGAGTGTGCTTGGTTTAGTGTCAGTCATGGTCACGGCACCACCTCCTTCAATATTCCATCGAAATCAACATAGTTAGATGCATTCATAGACACCAACCCCAACTCACCACCCCTCCCAATGACTCCCCTGAAATCAACCACGGTCGAGGTTTCGTGGTTTTGGCTAAGGCACACCAGCAAGGTTTCAATATTCCTCTGAAATCACCGTATAGATTAAATAGTTTCACGTATAAGTATGACTTAATGGTATCCTTTCAATATTCCTCTGAAATCAACAGTGTTTCTATTCCACCGTAGGAAACCATTCACCCAACCCCTAACTTTCAATATTCTATTGAAATCAACTGCAAGGGGAAGCTCGCGAGGTACCTCGCGAACATGGCGGGGCTCTTTCAATATTCTATTGAAATCAACTTTGATGCAGCGTCGAGTTCATGGTTGATTTTGCTAATGCCTTTCAATATTCTATTGAAATCAACGCCTTGCAAAAACACTCGCCGTCTTAAGCCCAATACTGACACTTTCAATATTCTATTGAAATCAACAGACTCCTAACAATCACAGAGTACAGCGTTGAGTACGTCCTCAGTCTTTCAATATTCTATTGAAATCAACTAAGCACGTGCTTGTTCCTGCCCGCAATGACTATGTAGTCCCTTTCAATATTCTATTGAAATCAACCGGAGGAGCCGTCCCGAGCCCCGTGGGGCCCCGTGATGTACTTTCAATATTCTATTGAAATCAACGAACTGTTAAAGTATGACGAGGAGATTGGGAAGCTGCCGGAGATCCTGCTTTCAATATTCTATTGAAATCAACAGGGAGATAAAGTGGTACTTGGAACGGTATGGCTTGGGGTGACTTTCAATATTCTATTGAAATCACCAACAGAATTCACACACTTAATGCACGATAGCAAGGTGGTAGTCTTTCAATATTCTATTGAAATCACCGGGTGTCACGCACTACTCACCATTTCGTACAGACCTAAAGACACAGAACTTTCAATATTCTATTGAAATCACCACCTGTGTTCATGGATGCTGCGGAACCAGGTGGCTGTAACTTTCTCACTTTCAATATTCTATTGAAATCACCCGATATCCTAAACCCACACGGGCCATCGAAAACTATTTTAACGCTTTCAATATTCTATTGAAATCACCTAAACCCGATGTCACCACAGGCAATCAGGGTCAGATGTATAAACTTTCAATATTCTATTGAAATCACCCAAGTACCTTCCAATCAAATGTGAACGTGGTAACTATACATTTTCCTTTCAATATTCTATTGAAATCACCCGCCGCGTTTGTTTTTGTCTGGGGTTTTTAAAGTTTTTCCTCCCCGTTGTTTGGGCTTCGTGGGAACGTGTTTCTACTCCTAATTCTCATGATACGTGTTTGTTCCCACGGTATGCTTTGGGGATTGAATTTTTGTTCCCACGGTATTTCAACTCCCACGGCAACGGTTTGTTCCCACGATCCTTAGTCAAATATCAAGTGTAGAAAATGCACGAGGTCGTGCACTTGACACGGAAGGATTCGATAACGTGTAGCATAACGTGAACATTCACGAATCCGTGCAATACCTCCACTGCCTATTGCACGGTATCGTGAGATCCCTTTAAAGGTTGGGCCCCATTAATCGATGATTAGGCTAATCGTCGGTAGGCTCGACTATAATGGCGTAATTCCGCATTATCTAAATGCGAATGCCTACTTAACCAACTTATTCAGTGCGTTCAACACGGCGAGTTGATTGATCTCCTCATTGAGTATGCCGACAGCACTAACCAACTCATCAACCCACCCGCCATCCTCTTTGATGGCGACATCCCTCAAGTCCTCAATGGCGCCCCTGAGGATGTTAATCGCGCCGCCTAAATCACCGCTCCTCAACCTATCGAGCGCCTGCCCAAGCGTATTCCTTGCTGACTCGGCGCTTTGCCGAGCACCCACGAGCAAGCCCCCATCCAGGGCCGCCCCCAACCTGTTAAGTACGGCACTAACCCCCTCGGACGCCTCGTTGATTAACTTGGCCATGACTGGCTCAATTAGTTTATCAAGCATTGGTATGTACCTCCTAAGCCGCTCCCTCGCCTCCCCAACATCATCAACGCTCACCCAGCCCTTGCCAGACCTCCTCCTCTCCTTATCAACCACACCCATTATCTTCAAACCATCCCCCTTCAGGAACTCCTCGAAGCTGTCCCTTGGGTCTTTTGCCGTGTCTATGAAGTCCCTAAGCTTCTTGGGCAGTGAGTTGTAGACCATCTTCCACTCCTCTTTTTGTAACACCAGTTTGAGCGCCTCTATGGCATTCGCCCAGGTAATCAATGCATCAAGCACCCCCTCGTGCTCGCTCTTCAACCTCTCAAGCTCCTCCTTGAGCTTTGCCTTTTCATTCTTGTCCTTAGCCCCCTTGATCTGCGCCTTCACCCTGCTTATTTCCTCATCCAGCCTATTGAGTTCATTAATTAAGCCCTCCCAGTTAAGTTGGTTTGGGTCTATGCCCAAGCCGTATAGGGCCAACAACACGAGAGCCCCCGGCACCAAACCCAGGGAAACTGACTTGTAAAAGACGGCGTCCCCAGGGCTCGCCACCAACCACCTATAGAAGACGTCCATGCCGTGGTGGTCTAGCCACGTGATTAACATCTCGAGCAAGTCCTTATCATCGAGTACCTCCTTGGGCACCTGCTTATCCATCTTAACCTTCGGGTCGAACGGGCCCTTAACAATCACGTAGTCCCCAACGACCGCGTATTCACCGTGCATTGCACCCTCGGGGATTGCGCTCCTGGGTATTGGGAACTCGGACGCCAGGACCTTCGCGGCGAACCCCACCAACTCCCTCAGCCTGTCCTCAAGCTTACCCAGCCCTTTGCCGGAACCACCCGAGCCCAATTGCGTGCTCATCGGCCTTATGTACCTCTCGACCAACTCCTTAGCCAGGACCAAGGCAGTCGCCTTCGCCACATCACCAGTCTCGTGGAGCACCTTAACGACCCTCTCAAACTTGGCACCTCCATACTCCGCGGGTACACCCTGCACGCCCAATCCCCTAACCTCCCTCATCAAGCCGGAGACCACCTCCACGGTCGCGCTGGAGGGTGGGGGCATGTTTTGCCAGGCATGCGCGAGCATGCTCTGGTACCCCCATGATTCAGCCAACTTCATTCGGTTCGACACCCACAAGTACTCCCAGAGGTGGCCTTGGCCCGTGTAGACGCCCGAGAGGATCTGTATTGCCCGCATTACCTTTTTCGACATATGATAGCCTATGCACTGAGCTTAATAAGGATTTTTTGTATGTAAGGCATTGCGGGGCCTTTAAAGCAAAAGCCTTGGTAACCGATGATTAGGCTAGTCATTGGTAGGCTGGACTACAGGGGAATTAATGGGCCGCTGGCGATAACGTTTAAGGAGTACGATGGCTCGGTTAGGCTAGGCGGTGTGCCTGACGTGGAGCTTAGGCCAATTACTAAGTTAGTGATTAATAGGTTGTTTAGTGCGTTGGGTATCCAGTTCGATGCTTCGAACGTGAAGAGGCTCGGTGACGTCTTCGAGTACTGTGTTCAGTGCTCGTGGTTCAGCGGCTTCATAGGCTTCGTTGGTGAGGCTTTACCTGACAAAGCCATTGTCACAGTCCCAACACCAATCATCGAGCCGATAAGCACGCTTATCGGCCTAGCCCTGGCATTCAACAACCCCAACTTCGAGGTTGAGCTGTACAGCGATTTGTGGCCGCTGATAACCGATGTGCTGGCCCAGGCTAGGGCTTTGGGGCTTAGGCTTACAATCCACACCTCGGTGCTGGACTACAACCGAATTTATGTTTTCGATGAGGTTGTGAGGAGGTACACCAGGCTGCCCAGGATCGACGTGCTCACTGGCTCGACCGAATTCACAAACAAGGTGGAGGTGGCTGGGGAGAACTACAGGACACCCACAATCCAGGCAAACCCGCTTAGAGCTGAGCCCTCGGTAACCGAGCCGAAAATTGATGAGGCAGTCCTAAACGCGGTGAGGGCTTTGGGGCTTGAGCTTGGTGGCGTATCAACACTCAAGGCACTAAGTGACCTAATCGGTAGTGAGGCTGTGGTTAGGGCTGTGACGATGGGTTACTTGGTCTACAACCCAATGGACCTCACGGTTAGGCTCTCAAGCAAGGGACTAGCCCTACTTAGGGCAACCACTGAGGAAGAGAGCCAAGGCGGCGAGGGGAGTGGCTAAACGCTGTTTAGCCCAAAACCCGTGATTACAAAACAAGGAGTACTACTAGTTGCTTCATGAACACCGTGAAACAGCATTCAGCAATCAGCCTTACGCCCCGTTTCTCCGCTAAACTGTGGTTTCAAGGCGCCCAGGGACAAGGTGCCCATGCACTGGGTCGAAATAATGAGGGTGTAAGCCTATGTTTCACGAGGTTATGAACAAGCCGAAAAGGAACGCTGTTGAGTCAGCGATGAGCCTGGTTATTATCGACGCATCCTCCCTATCTTTTTTGTTTTCTGTTAGTGCCAGTGTTTAGTGCAATATGCCCCGTAACCCCTCATGTTTGCTCCCCTAATCACCTACCATCTTCTGTCGGGACAATGTCCCCATCCTCGGGGCATCAGTGCTCAGATTGCCACGGGGCTGGCTCCTGGTGGGGCGACAACCCCACCAGGACTGCGCAGTCTTATTTAAACCAAAATTTAAGCCTATCATTGTGGGGTGAGGATTGTGGCTAAGGGTAAGGTGAGTAGTAGGGTTTACGATGGGATGGAGTTCGCCGAGTGGTTTGCAAAACAGGTTAGGGAGGAGATGCGTTGCAGGGATGTTGATGTTGAATCCATCGGCGTCTTTCGTGGTGAGGTTGTCGTTGCGTTCTATTGCGATGGTGAGAGGTACCTTGCGAAGATAAGGGAGGGGCGTAAGTTCAGGGTTTCGACTTACCAATTCATAAACGAGAACGGTAGGTTCGTTAAGCTTGAGAGTTTTAGGTTGCGTGAGGGCGAGTCATTCTTGCTCAGGAAACAGAGTGGGTTCGCAGCCAGCGTGTTGTTCTACGTTGAGGATGACGTGGTTATCGACATATACGAAACACAACCACGCAGTGGCTCGTTACGTGAACCCAGGGGCGATAATTACTAACTGTCGTGATTTTCTTTGTTAAATCCTTGCCCCGTTTCCCCCTCATGCCTGCGCCCCTAATCACCCTTCATTTCTTGCCAGGACTGTTAGTATTTTTATCTAATAAAAATTAAGCCTTAAAAGCCAGGTAGTCACCACCCGATGATCAACTACCGATTAATCGACCCAGACGCACTATCCGTCCCAGCTAACTCATCAGCACCGGACTACCTAATAGGCACGCAGGTAATTGATGAGGTGGTAAACGGCGTGAGGGTCAGGGTGTTCGAAGTGCCAAAGGCAAGGTTCTTCTCGACGCATGAAATCATCTACCTAGCCGCAGCCCTAACCACAGAATTGGACGTAATCAAGAAGAGAATCGAGGAGCTAAAGCTCGGCAGGAAGGTCATACAGAAGCTCTACGCAGTGAGGCTCGACAGCGAGCCCTGGTCTACGAAACCGCTGACACTACCAATACTGTGCGATAAGAACCAAGACAGGGACTGCGTCAATGAGGTCGAGGTTGAGCCAGCAGAGCTTAGGGGTAGCATGGTTTACGCAATCTACGTACTAGTGAACGGGGTAAGGTTCCTCAAGATAATCACGCTCAAGTACCCAAGCCACTATGAAATCAACATAACCAGGCTAGCCGGTTACAAGGGCATAGCCAGGTACACAATCAACACGAAACTAACCCCTTAAAAGCCAAGCCTCAGTGAACCGATGACTTCAAAAACAAGGGCGGGGAGTAGGGGCCAGTCCTCGGTGTTCACGGCAGTCATAATGGCCCTAGCCATCGCAGCCATAATCGCGGCAATAGCCATCTCCTGGCCAATGGTTAAGAGCGGCTTCGACAAGAACTCTTGGGCAGGTTCAATGGGCACGTACAAGCTCGACTTCGGCGCCAAGGGCGGCGAGATATACGCCTACGCCCAAAACGGCGTTAGCGCCGTGGTCAACAGCACGCCGGGGACCGTCGGCTACTGCATCACTTACAACGGCGGCGATTACATCTACTACTCATGCCCATCAAACACGCCCAGCTACCAGGGGTAATCAGCGGTTGTTCCTTTAAAAACCCATTAGTTAATTACTGATGTCCTCAGTATTCGAGGAGATAATAACATCATC
>Ga0081473_147530_pt1 | contig 13045 bp, 13 predicted proteins | sample CisSprmetagenome_FD_70977 | JGI IMG/M metagenome (GOLD analysis project Ga0081473, IMG submission 70977) | Hypoxic/sulfidic aquatic microbial communities from Cistern Spring, Yellowstone National Park, USA v2 (version 2) | ecosystem: Environmental > Aquatic > Thermal springs > Hot (42-90C) >... | reverse complement strand
TAGGTGGGTTTATAGGCATGGTGGCGGGCTTTTACGGCGGCGGAGTTGAGGAATTCAACATGTGGCTCACAGACCTATTCCTAGCCTTCCCAGCGTTGATACTAGCCATGGTTATAGAGGCTACGTTCGGGCATGGTTACATATATGCTATGATAGCCATGATAGTGGTTTGGTGGCCATCCTATGCAAGGCTCTTTAGGGCCGAGACGATCAGGGTTAGGAGCATGAAGTACATAGATGCCGCACTACTCTCGGGGCTCTCGAGACTTGAGATAATTAGGAGGCACATAATAAGGCCTGCCCTAATCACGATACTACCCTACGCAACCCTTGACCTAGGTAACGTGATACTATTTTACTCAATGCTCAGCTTCCTAGGCCTTGGCCAACAACCCCCACTCCCCGAGTGGGGTTCCATGGTAGCGCTCGGGCTTGAGTATTTCCCGAGATGGTGGTGGTACTCAATAATGCCGGGCCTTGTGATACTCATAATAGCCGTAGCCACGGCACTCGTTGGTGATGGATTAAGGGATGTGATTGGGGGTGAGGAGAGGTGGGTGTAACGCTCAGTATTGAGGATTTACAGGTAATCTACAAAACACCTGATGGTGCCATCCCAGCCGTTAGAGGCGTATCGCTAGAACTATCTGAGAGTGAGATACTTGGTGTTGTTGGTGAATCAGGTAGTGGAAAGTCAACACTGGCATTCGCAATAGCTGGGTTACTACCGAAAAACGCCATTGTTAAAGCCAGAAAATTCATAATTCTAAACAACGATGCCTTATCATCACCTAACGTATTTAATAAATTACGTGGATCCGGCGTATTCATGGTATTTCAAGACCCATTCTCAAGCCTAAACCCGTTATTGACGATTAGGGATCAATTGGCCGAGGCCTACGTAACAAAGGTTAAGCAGTCCAAGGGAGTTAAGGTCGGTATTGACGATGTTGATGATGAGGAATTGGTTGAGTACCTAAAGAGGGTTAACATATCCGATCCACAAATAACGCTTTATAAATATCCGCACCAACTCTCTGGCGGACAAATACAGAGGGTCATGATAGCGATGGCATTAATACTCGAACCAAGGATCCTACTTGCAGATGAACCGACAACAGCACTTGATGTATTAACACAGATACAAGTCCTCCAAGAACTAAAGAGACTCGTTGATGAGATTAAGACGTCCATAATATTCATAACTCACGACATAGCACTGGCAAGCGCAATAGGCGATAGATTGGCCGTAATGTATGGCGGCCTACTCATGGAAGTTGGAAACACGGAGGATGTTATTAGGGAGCCAATGCACCCATACACCCAAGGATTAATAGCGAGCATACCAAGTAAGAGTAAGTATGAGGGATTGCTAAATGAGATTAAGGGCATCTACGTACCTACCAACCTCAATGAATGCCCATTCGCACCCAGATGCCCCTACGTGAGGGATGATTGTAAAAACTCACTACCAGAGTTAAGGAGAGTTAATAATAGGTTTGTTAGGTGCCACCTCTATGGATAAGGACTTCCTAGTAATAGAACACGTAGTTAAGACATTCCAAGCGAGAAGGAGGACAATTACGGACCTCATACTAAGGAGGAGAGTACCCTTGATATACGCCGTCAATGATGTATCATTAAGATTGGATAAGGGAAGAGTACTCACACTACTTGGTGAAACAGGTTCCGGTAAGACAACACTAGGTAGGTTAATAGTCGGCCTAGAAAAACCGGATTCAGGCAAGATACTCATCGATGGCGAGGAGGTCTCATACGTAGGATCTAGGGAATACATAAAGAGTAAGTTAAGGGGGAAACTGCAGATCGTATTTCAAGACCCCGCCTCATCGCTTGATCCATACATGACGGTAAAGGATATCGTGGCAGAGCCGTTAACCAAGCTTGGCATCAGTAAGAGGGATGTAATTGGGGCTGTAAGGAACGCCCTAGAACTAGTTGGTCTAGACTCATCATTCCTTAACCGCAGACCCACAGAACTGTCAGGCGGCCAGAGACAGAGGGTTGCGATTGCGAGGGCAATAATCACAAACCCCGAATTAATAGTCCTTGACGAACCAACATCAGCGTTAGACGCATCAATACAGGCACAAATACTCAATCTATTAATTAAGTTACAGAAGGATTTAGGACTCACCTACGTATTCATAACACATGATGCCAGGGTAGCGAAGTTCGTATCCGACCACATAGCCGTCATGTACCTGGGTAGGGTTGTTGAGTATGGCCCAGCACATGAAATACTCAATAAACCACTACACCCATACACCCAGGCCCTGCTTTCGGCAATACCTGAGGTTGGGAGGAGAGGGTTACCAAAGATCATAGGTGGTGAAGTACCAAGCGCCATCAACATACCGAAGGGATGCCCATTCTGGCCAAGGTGCCCCTACACAATGGATAAATGCCGGGTAGAACTACCAAAGGAGGTTCACATTAACAATAGAACAATAATGTGCCACCTCTATAGCTAAGTCCATGAAGGTAAACTTTAGTAATCAGAGAATGAGGATCCTGAGGTAGTAAGGCAGGTTTACGATATGGTCAGCACCACATCATAAGGAATAAAAACCTCCATGATTAATGCTCATATGAAATCAAGCAAGAAGATTATTGGATTTATAACGATAGACGAATCATCCACGACATATTTCAAGTTCGCAAACTTTAATTTGTAGTGTTTTACTAACGCCGTTTCTGAGCTTAATATTTCCCGACTGGTTTCGCTGCATCACGATTTTGCTACAGGGTATTCATTGGTCGGTGCATACTCGGGCTTATCTACGTACGATGAGTAAGTAATAGAGTGTGTTGCTGTATCAATAGTAATCCTTTAGGAGCCACTCATTACCTACGTAAACCCTCCTAAGCCCTGCCTCCCTAGCGACCTTGATTGCCTCTTCCGCGTGCCTCCTACTTGTTGGTGGTAAGTCCTGTAGTAGATGTGTGGGGTAAAACGCCAGCAGCACCAGGGGTGTTTCGGCATCGAGTGAGACTATGTACTCCGCGATGTAGCGCACCTCCTCCGCATCCACATACCCAGGGACAAGGAGGGTGCTCACAACGAGCAGTGGGACCTCTCTCCTCTCCCTCGCCATCTCGGCAACAATCCTAACATTCCTCTTTATCCTCTCAACGGCCCTCCAACCATCAACCCCAGTGAGTGCTTGGTACACGGCTGGGGACCAGGCCTTCCAGTCAATCTTAACTATACCACCACTAACGAGGCTTACCCTAGCCATCTCCCTCATTATTGCCTCATTAACGAGGCCGTTCGTCTCCCAACAAATCCTCTTCACAACCCCCATCCTCCGAGCCTCCTCAACAATCCTCCGAGAAACCCTCAACGCATAAACAACGTGAGGCCCAGGATCCCCTCCGAAGTAGCATACACAGGGAACCTTACCATGCAATGCCACCCTCACGAGCCCATCCTCCGAAACCCCATACCTCACCCTAAGTCTCTTACTAACAATCATCTCCTTATGCTCCCAATTCTGACAGAAAAGGCAGTCGAGGTTACACCCGGCGAAGAACACGGCCAAGTTGTAATAACCGTACTCGGGGCCACTCGCCAGGGCATACTTCGGGTAACCAGCGCCGGTTGCCGCGGGGCAGACAGGCGTAGCCACGCAGTTAGTTGGGAGTGGGTCGAGGTAATAATGCAGAACACCCACGCCGAAACCCTCGACAGGCCTCAACCTACCACCATTGTTCATCCAAACACCGCAGAAACCAACACCGCCTGGAGGTATTACGCACTCATTAACACAAACACCGCACCTAACCCCACCAACATGCCTTGGAGGCTCAAGGGGCAACCCAAGCCTCCTATACTCCACGTGGGCCCTCATCGCGACTCTTAACGCCTCATGAGGCTTACTCCTGAGACAATCAACGCAAACCCCCAACACGTCACTAATAGTCACCCTACTCCTCCCACAAATGCTGCAACGACCCATACCAAGGACCTACCACACCTCCCATATCCACATTAATTAATGTTTAATTGAGACACGCCCCGTAAAACTACCTAGCACAATAACAACATTACTAATAGCAAAGATGCTTGAAAACCCAGACTCAAGCCGAGGGTGAAGACCCACTTTGTAATCCGCGGGGACTCTACGAATCAATCGATACTGCAGACTCCCTAAACAGCGTATACGAACACACCAGGAGGTGAGTCACAAATTACTTCGTTAGTTCCTCCAGGTCCTTCATTATTGCCTCTAGCCTCTTTACTATGTCCCTGACCTTGTCCGGTGCTATGCCTAAGAATAACTCCCTGAATCTTTTATAAACGATGTTGCATATTTCCTCGGCATTCTCCGTAGATGCATTCTCACCAAGCTCTATTACGAAGAATCCATCATCCAAAGCAGCCTTCCTGGCAGGATCCGTTAGGCTCTTAACAACCAAAACCCTCAGATGCGGCATGTTATCGAGCTGTAAAACCCTACCGAACTCCTGATCAACAACCTGCCTATCAACATCCCTATCCCAATTCTTACAGGACACATAGACCCTAAACACTAAATCACCAACCCTCTTCTCAGCCCAAACATCAACCTCAACCTCACCACCCTTAGCCCTAAGCTTGGCATCGGTTTGAACATTAAACCCCAAATCCTCCAATACCCTGGCAACAATACACTCAAGAATGTCCCTAGTCGGCCTAACACCGACAAAAGCACTAGTTTCACATATACTCTGCCGTCCAACGGACTGTATGGTAGGCTGTTGGATTGTGGTAACCTCCTTCGTAACCGAACCAAGGAACTCCACACTAAACCCACCACTCCTAAGGACATCAATGACCTCCCTGTGATTGTCCTCTTTGTACGTGGTTGGGACAACGACGACTCTGTTCTTATGAATAAATAGCCAAAGAGCCCTCTCATCGCGGCCCTCAAAGTACTTAAGAATTAATTGTGAGGGCATACCCTGCACAACAGCAGCACTAACACACCCAGGTACAGTGCACCTAAACGATGCCTCACTACCAACACTAGGATCAGGCCATGGTGAGAAGCACATATAGACTGGTCTTGCCGAATCCTTAGTAAATGCGCAGCAATTATCCACGCAAAGGGAGTTATACCCAGCCTTCTCAAAGATACCCTTAAACGTCCTCATCAATTCGCCTAAGGCCTTGTTACGAAGCACCTTTATAGTTTCTTTAACATAGCCATAAACGAGTGGGTTTACGAAGCAATTAATGTATATACCCTCAATCGCAGCACTGTTACAAAGCATACGTTCATCTGGTATACCGCTAAAATGCATTAGAAATTTCAAGAGCCACCAATTATCATAGGGAGCCGATACGTGGAAGATTAGAGATAGCTTTAGGAAATCGCCATTCCTATAAAGCTCATTCAGTTTCCCCTCAACCTCACTCTTATCGGGAATTTTAACGTAATTCCTAGCCTCAGACGCCAACCTCTCAATGTATGGCTCAGCAAATGGGTATATCCTTAGCGAATAATAGGTATGCCTACGTGATTCCCAATCACAATTGAAGCCTAAGAGGTACTTGTAGAAGAGAGGTCTAACATTGATTTCGAAGCCTAGGAGTGACGAGACCACGTCGGAGAAGTACTCATAATCCGTAGAATCCACAGATAAACCATACTCATCTTTCCTAACGTAGAGTGCTGAGTAATCCTTATCCTTAACTGCATTAATTATGGCGGAAGCAATTGAGAGCACATTCCTCTCATCATTAGATATCGAGTTAAAGCGCTTCCCAATCTCCTCAAGTAAACCTTGATATGCGTGTTCATTAAGTATGTATTTCCGAAGATAATCTATTAAGTATATTTCTGAATCTCCAATCTTCACTTTAGTGTATAGGCTTATACCCTTAAATGCTTCAGTAATTTCTGAACTTACCTTCTCAGCAACCGACCTTCCAAAGGTTGGTTCAAGGGTTGATATAATACTGTACGTCTCGGGACTACAAAGGTATGAGTAAAGCCCAACCACATAGGCAACTCCCTTACTAATAAATCCATCAATAATCCCCCTAACCCTATCGACTGACAACGGAGTCTCAGACGAACCACTCAAGTTAAGTCACCCTAGTACAGAGTACAATAAAAAATTATTTAAGTATTGCATGAGAATCACGGGTTGCGAATTAATTAAAACACCATTTTATAGAGTTTGTAAGTTAGCCAAATCATGCCTTTTTAATCATCTCACCCATCGTCTGCATCACCAGGCACTTCAAGCTGCATGGTGGTTCCTCCTCCCTGTCCCACATTACTATTAGTTTATTGCCTTCGCAGTGCGCCTCATCAGCACCGAGCCTAATCGCCTCCTTGATTAGCTCCTCGTTGCATGTCCTTATTATCATTATGCAGTTGCATTGACCATGCATCTCCACCGCCTGCCACCCCTCACCTCCCTTTCTCATCACTATGTTGTTTTGGTTGCGTAACTTTGGGTTACCTTTGGGTGGGTGGGGTTGGTTTTTGTTCCTTGGTGTTGCGGCAGTTTGTAATCTCGCCCATGACGTTTCTTGCAATCGCCTGCCTCCTCGACATCTCCTCCCTCATGATCTCCTCAACCCTACCTGGGTTCCAGATCCACCTGGTGTTGGTGTTTAGGGTCTCCCTGTATTTGATTAATTCCCCCAGTGCATCCCTTATCTCGAGTAGGTCTTTGTCGCAGAGGGTTAGCATGTGGGTTGCGTACATGATTAAATCCTCCTTATTGCCGTACTTGATGAAGTCGTCTAACGCACGCTGGAGCACCTCATCCTCCTGTGTTGCCTTCACATCCCTCTGTATCTCATGCTCAGCGTACACCCTCTCACGTATCCCCTCCAAGCTCGTGCTGTGTGCCCTATAAACCCTATACGCCGTCTCACCTGCGAGCCCCAGCATCACCGTTAGGCCGGCTAGGTCTATGTAGCCTGAGTAACTGGTTAGGCTGGGTATGCTGCTTAGGGCTAGGGTGAGGGCTATGATGAAGATTATAGCATTAACCCTGTTGAATAGGGGCTTCAACTCAAGCACCTGCGGGTTACGTAAACCACCCAGCATCGCCAGTGAGGTGGCGGCCACCGTGAGGGATAAGACCTCGAAGGGCATGGCCAGCGGACTTGATGCCAGGTAGATTAACCCAGCGAAGCCGTAGATGAACACCGCAACCCCAACACCAGACACCGCATCGCTAACCACACCACCCAGGTCATTCTTGCCGAACCTCCTAATCATTAGGCCGAGTGCCAACATGTAGAGTGCCGTTAAAGCCGGGGTTAAGTAGGTGGGTGGCTTAACGAACTGTGCTATGGAGGAGGCTAGGTTGCTGAAGCTGATGTATAGGCCGGCGGCTGGGGCTGCCAGGTCCATTAGCGCTAGGCCTATTAATCCTAAGCCCTTGCCAACGGCTTTTTCGGCAATTAGGTTGCCGATGGTTTTGATGGCGTAGTAAAGTATTAATGGTAGCAGTACTACGCCGTTAATGAAGGCTACGAGCCTTAAGAGGGCTGGTGCCTGTACTCTCAGTGCCAGGGCGTTGAGCAGTATGTAGATTACCGCTATGACTGCCGCCCTTACTGCATAACCCCTCCAGCTCGCCTTCAAGCGCACCACCTCACGTAAGACTCCCTCAACCTATAAAGCCCTCTCACGAACTCCTCATACCTAGCCCTATCCATCGCGTACCCACCGTACTTGGCATCCTCAAAGACCCTTAAGCTACTCCACGATAGGCAATCCCCATCGCCCAACAACCCCCTCCTACCCAACTCCCTACAAATCTCCCTGGGCGTCATCACCCTATGATCAACATCACCCCTCAAAATGTTCCTCTCGAAAACCTCCACCACCTCCCTAGTGTAGTCGTCAACCACAAGTACCCTGTGCACCTCAGCCTCATTACCAAGCCTAGCAGACACCTCATGGCAACCAACACCCCTAAAGATAACATAACCACCCCCAACCTCCCCCTCAGGGCTTACTGAAACGGCGACGCCTGGGGCTACCTCAATGGGTAGTGGCTCATTAACCCTCCACACCAGTGGTAGGTCTACATCAATGCCGAACTTAATCAGCTTACCACCACCCCAACCCCTAAGCGGCACGAAGACACCGCCCAAGTTGGGTTGCTGGTACTCCTCACCCACGGTACTCGTGGGCTTCCTCTCAACCTTAACCAACGGCTTCTCCACAACCCTCCTACCCTTAGCCTCTTCACTGGTCTCCTCCTTCACGGTTGCCCTAGCTCCACCCATGTTCCTCAGGGTGGTTATTAGCGAGAATGCGATTAAAATGGCGATAATGGCTATGAGTAGGTAAATCAGCCACTGCATGGTTATGCTGACAACATGCACGGTGGTCACCTTAACCGTGGTACCCTGGCTCACGGTAGACGCCTTAGCCGTGGCACCTTGACCAACCACGCCTGAACCTGAACCCGACCCACCCCCTCCCCCACCTCCTCCGCCTCCTAGCGGCACGTGTATTCCCGGTAATTGTATTATTGGTAATGTGATTGTTAGGCCCGTGAAGGGCATACCCACATTAGCCTTGGGCATGGTCATATTAACATTAGGCATGTTAACATTGGCATGGTCACATTAACTTTAGGCATAGCCACGTTTATTATCGGTAGCGCAATGGTTAAGCCCGTGAAGGGCAAGCTGAAGCCGAATCCACGTAGCCCATGCCCAAACCCGGACAAACCTGAACCGAACCCAAACCGCCCAATTCCAATGCCAACCCAACCCGTCCCGAAGCCCCTCAAACCCAAGCCCTTACCCAGGCCCAGGTTAGCGGAGCCGCTGGAGCCGCTGGGCGTCACCACCAGGAGGTGTATCGAGTTCATTAGGACCCAGGTTATGAGCAAGGCCACTATTAGAAAGAGCACCGGTAGGTAACTTCTTCTCATGGTCCAACCCCCACCAGGCTCAGTATAGCTGAGCCAACAGTGGCTATTAGGAAACCGAACAGCGGGTTTGCGAAGGCATATACGGAGCCTCCCGTGAGCAGTAGTGCACCTATTGTTGATAGGGCACCACGTCCCGCGAAGCCACCCCGCCTAAGCCTTAGCAGTAACGTAGCTGTGACCACAATGCCCAACACCACAACACCCACTAGCCAAAGCTCGTAACCCAGCACCATGGTCCAGGGCAGGGGTAGCGTGAGGGTTGCCATTCCCGAACTTAACGTAAACCTAATGCCCGACGTTACAATGGGCTTAACGTTAGCGAATAGCGGCATCACCAACCCACCAATAGCCAGCGCCGGTCCCCCGATCATTAATGTGGCTGAGCCGAGCAGCGGCATGCCAACCACCCTATCAACCCTAGTGAGCTGTAATGAGCCCCTCAGGTTCTCAACGCCGGCCAGTAGCATTAGTGTGAGTATGAAAAGCAGCGTGAGCACTATGACTAGGTACACCAACACCGATTCAATAGGGGGAACGAGCCCTCTGGTTATTTGCGTTAAACCAAGCGGGTTAGTCATAATTAGGGCCACGTAGTAGGCGATTTTAAGTGAATACTGGTTTACGAGCCCTTGCAGTTGATTAATATTCCCGATCCTTAAGAGGTAGCCCACGAATTTATTCACTATTATTGTCAATATTAAGAACGCCACGAATAACACGGCTAGAGCCCTGGTTAGTGATGAAAACCTAAGCATTCTCAGCATTACCTAAAAGGGTACTCGGTATTTTAAGCTTTGCCTCTAATGGATTGGGAATGTACCATGGCTATGACCATCAACGCCAGGTAAACCACGATAAACACGGCCACCGCCAGCATTGGGGATAGCTCAAACACCCTCGCAACCCTCATAACTGCGTATAGGACTAGTGAAACCGCCAGGAGGACCCCACCCACAGCAATGGCCCAGGCATTCATTGCGTCAAGCTCCCTGGCCTCCCTCAAGTCATAACCATACCTCCTCATTGCTGCCTCAAACCTCTTAGACACCTCGTAGGCATTCCCAAGGAAGTGGGCGCATAGGCTGGCTGCAATGGACACCCCTAGGTACGGTAATGCGGAGTACTTTATGACGCCTAGGGTGAAGTGGGTGAAGTAAGGTATGTAACCCATGCTTAATACCACTAGGAGACTTGAGATCAGTGCCGAGACCAAACCAGCGTAACCAACCCCCCTACCCCTAACCAGGCCCACTACACCCACTAGGGCCACTATCACGAGCCCCACGTATACAATGAGGCTTGGGTACTTCGCCAGGAACTGGAGTGTTAGGAACGGTGTTAACGGTAGTAGTAGGGCTAGGGCTGGCGAGGCGACCCTCATGACAACCACCTAATCCTAGGCATCAACCTAGCCACCAGACTCCCAACACCCTCGCAGAGCGGGTCCCAGGTAACAACCTGGGTCCACCTTGGCAGTGCCCTATACAGCCTAGCCCTACTTGGGGCGATTCCGAGGCATGGGGTTTCCATGTACTTGCCCAGCAACTCCCTGTGGGTTATTGAACTGTGGACTACATCTATTATTAAGACCCTGCCCAAGCCCCTGCACTTACCCTCATCACCTCTGCATAGGTAACTCCTCAGCCTGCGCACGGACTGCCCGTCGGCTATGTTGGTTAGGAGTATCAGTATTGGCTTAGTCTCGGCAATAATCCTCAACAACCCAGGGTCCAGGTAATCCTCAGGTTCAGATTCCCTAATCCCCTCAATGATCAGTAGCGCGTTTAGTAGCCTGTAGAACTGTGTCTGACCCGATGAGGGCATTACGTAGATGTCTGTGTCGGGCAGGGTCCATAGGCCTACGTTGTAGCCGTACCTAATCAGGGCCTTGGCTAGGGAGAGTATTAGGTAGATTGAGTATTCGAGTGGGTTCTCGTGGGGTAACCCATACCTCATGTTCTCTGAGACGTCGACCAGGAAAACCACCGTCCTAAGCCCCTCCCTCTCATACTCATTGGACAGCAACTTACCCTGAGTAGACCTGGCCGAGGCCTTCCAGTTGATGAACTTGAACGGGTCGCCTGGCACATACTCCCTAACCTCAATGAAGTCCGTGGAATGGGGACCTAGCCTTATTGGCGTGACCCTGGGCGTGACGAGGGATGGCTTAATCCTACCCACACCCCTCCTAATTATCCTGTACCTCGGGAGCACAGTTAACCTAAGCCCCTTATCCCACGAATCCTCAATAACCCTCATGCCGAACATGTGATGGTAGGTGTACCTAACAAGCCCAAGCTCGAACTTGCCCCTCCTAAGCGCCTTAATCCTCACCACGTACTCCCTCTCGAGATCCCTAAAGCCCTTAAAGACCACGTGCACAGAATTGCCCCTAGTCACCTCTAGGCTCTCGGCGTATCTCGCGTAGTCCCTGCTATCCCTGTACGAGGCTGGTGGTAGGGCTATGGATAATAGCCCGAAGCCACCCTTAACCCTAACCCTAGCCCTAACCTCAACCTCATCACCCACGAAAACCCTATCCCTACTTAAAGCCAGCTCAACGGAAACCTGGGGCTCATCACCCCCCGTGTACAGTGCGAGGGCGACCATGAGCACGGAGAATATGACGGGTATTAGGAGCTCCTTCACCGTGCCTATGAAGGCTAGCACGGAGAGTACTATTGGTATTGCGAGCAATGTAAAGTATGACTTGGCGACTTCCTTAACCATTTGAATCACTTGGGCACGGGCAACTTATTAACGTACTCTAGGACCACATCCCTACCACTTACCTCACCCTCCAGGGCTAGCTCGGGTTTGAGCACGACCCTATGCCCAAGGACGTCCGGCGCCATGAACTTGACGTCGTCGGGTATGACGTAGTCCCTGCCCTCAATAACCGCAACAGCCCTGGCAATCCTCATCAATGAGAGCAGCCCCCTTGGGCTTGGGCCAGCCATAACCCTATCATCATCCCTAATACTCCTAAATGAGAGAATGTACTTGATTATCTCCCTGTCAACCCTCACCCTACCCTCAATGAACTGCCTAATGGCCAGTAACTCATCGGCGTTCGTCACGGTTGTGGCGTAGCCCGTTGGGTCATCGGTCATCCACTTAATCCTCCTATTGAGTAACTCCTCCTCCTCACCCTCATCGGGGTAGCCGAGGCTCAGCTTAACCATGAACCTGTCAAGCTGAGCCTCTGGGAGTGGGTAGGTTCCCTCATACTCAATGGGGTTTTGGGTGGCTATCACTATGAATGGTTGAGGGAGTTTATGCGTCTCACCCTCAATCGTGACCTGAAGCTCCTCCATAGCCTCAAGCAAGGCAGCCTGGGTCTTGGGTGGAGCCCTATTAATCTCATCAGCCAGCACGAAGTTGGCGAATACCGGGCCCCTCATGGTTTCAAACTTACCCTCGGCAGGTCTCCAAACCTTAGTACCTACTATGTCGCTCGGTAGGAGGTCTGGGGTGAACTGAATCCTACTGAAGCTTAACCCAAGAACCTTAGCCATGAGCTTGGCTAGGAAGGTCTTCCCAACGCCCGGCTTATCCTCAAGGAGCACATGCCCACCGGCTAAGATAGCCGCCAGGATCTTCACCACAACCTCCTCCTTACCCGAATAGAACCTAAGCACCTCGTCAAGCACAGCCTTAACCCTATCCCTAACAAAACCAATATCAACAACACCCATAAACAAAGACCACAGAACCACACACCCTTTAAAGCATTGCGTCCAACACACACCCACATTTTTGAAAGAAAACAAGTGAGACTAACCTGCGTGTAAAGATCGAAACTGGCTTAAGAGTTAGGGGATTGAGATTCAGCTTACGCCCTCTGCGCAGTATCACCGAATAACTCAAGGCATCTGGCGCCCATGAAGACCATCCCCGACAAGTATCATGGATTACTTAAGCAATTCTACGGTAACCCTGCCCACAACCCTTAGGAGCATCACGACTACATCATACACGCCTGAGATCGACCTAAACCCCTTTTCGCAAACTCCCTATGGTTCAAAACCAGGCACCGGGCATTGAGTATTATTAACTGGATTTGGCCAACTAACCACACCACCGCATGAGCCGTCCGTGAAGATGTAGGCGTGGTTAA
>Ga0081473_123149_pt1 | contig 13076 bp, 14 predicted proteins | sample CisSprmetagenome_FD_70977 | JGI IMG/M metagenome (GOLD analysis project Ga0081473, IMG submission 70977) | Hypoxic/sulfidic aquatic microbial communities from Cistern Spring, Yellowstone National Park, USA v2 (version 2) | ecosystem: Environmental > Aquatic > Thermal springs > Hot (42-90C) >... | reverse complement strand
CGTTGCCCAGGTTCCATATGTACTCCTTTATTGTCATGTTAGTCCCAGCTGGAGGCTGGAGGAAGCCAGCCATGAGGTGAACGGTCTGGCCCGCTGAGACTATGGGCTCGGTCAGGTTGACCAGGGTTATTACTGGGACCGTGATCAGTTGCGCGAAGGAGGAGTTGAATGCCGGTGGGGCAACCAGCAACTCGATCAGGTTGCCCTGGGAGCTGCCGACAAGGTGGCTGCCGGAGTAGACCTGGTAGTAGACCAAGTAGTGGCCTGGGTACCTGTAGACGAGGGTGGCGAAGCCCTGGGTCGTGTTAATGATAGACCCGTTGCCCGCGTATATCAGCACGTACGAGCCGGGGGATGGAGTGAACGTTGTCAGCGTTATCATTATTGGTGTTCCGGCCGTGGTTGTGTAGCTACTGACGGCTGGAGGGGAGAGGGAGTAAGAGGTCGTGGTGGTCATCGTTGTCGTAGTAGACGATATAGCAGTGGTCGTCAGCGTGGTCTTCGCGGTGGACGATGAAGTAGTTGTTGGAGCTGTCATGTGCTGCCTGTTGACGTAATATGCCGCCCCTCCGGCTATGGCGACCACCGCTATGATCACAATCACGGCGGCCAGGACCGTCCTGGAGATGTCCCTTCTTGTATACAAACCCTCTGTGCGCCCACTACCCATAAGTTTCACCGTGGTTCAGAAGCCTCTCTATGTTAAGGAGATATTTAAACTTAACTGCTAAGGGCTCCCACTTACTTCTCTTTTACCTTTATTTTATTTGATAAAGTTAAGGTAATCTGCCTTGCCCAGCCTGTCATCACTAAGCCTGCCCCAGGGCCCGGCGGCCTCTCTGAAGGCGAGCCCTTAGCCTAAGCCCTTCATTTGGCCCTGTCCTTGTATATCAGGTAAATGGCGCCGTCGTAGCCCAGCTTCACGAGGCCGCTTGTCAGAAGGGGCATAGCCAGGAGCCCTGACGAGAGCATAGCGCCGACCAGCAGGGGCCCAGGGAGGCCGGCCAGGCTCCTGAACGTGTTAGTCATGGCGAAGGCCCTTACCCTCTCCTCCTCGACAAATATCTCGGCCATGAAGGCCTGCCTGGTAGGCACGTCCATCTGTGAGAGGCCTGCCCTGGCTGCCTGGCCCGCGGGCGCCTCAACGCCCCTCAGGGCCCTGTACGCCAGGGCAAGCGAGGCCGTGGCCGCAATGTAGAGAAGGAAGGTCACCCTAGCAACCTCTACCATGTTGCCTGCCAAGATGCGGGAGAGGAGGGGCAGGGAGAAGGCGCCGAGGGAGGAGGCGGCGTAGCCCAGCAGGTTATAGGCCCCGAGAGCCCTGCCAGGCCTCCTGGCCAGCCTTGGCACAACGCTCACCTCAACGGACTGGAACGGCTGTCTCGGTGCCCGTCGTGCTCATGCTGCTCAGGAACAGGGCCAGGGCTATGACGTAAAGGCTCCCCGAGAGCTCAAGGGCCGCCCCTGAGGAGGCCATGAGAAGGCTGTAGAAGACTAGGAACAATCTCCTCCCCATGCGGGCCTCGTAGGAGGCAAGGAGGAGGTTAAGCGTTACGTTCCCGAGGACTATGAGGAAGACGCCGAGGGTCACGTAGAGCGCGGGGTAGCCGAGGGCCGCCAGGTAGAGGGGGGAGGAGGACGCTCACCAGGCCGAAGACGAACGTCCTGAGGCCTTTGCCGTGAATATCAGGTAGAGGTCCCTGCTCACCTATCACCACCTGAGACGTCTTTCCGCGGCCCCTGCATGTCGTGGCCCTGAGCGTTGCCTTAGGACAGGACGTAGCTGCCCCTATTTATGTTAAGAGACCCTTGTCACCTGCCTCCTTAAGTCCCTCGCTGGCCGGGACTGCTATGCCCTCGGTCAGCACTGCCTCCGCGACCTGCGACCTCTTCGACCGCGGGGCCCAGGCCCCATGAAGGCCTGAGGCCCCTGGCCCTGGGCCTGGCCTCCCTCCCCTGAGGGCGCCTGGCCCCCTGACGACAGGAAGGCCTTGACCCTGCTGACCGCCTCCCTGGGGTCGCTGACCCCCCTCAGGGCCTCAGCGAGCCTCGCCTCGCCTATGTAGCTAAGCCACGCCGTTATGTGGCCCTCCCTGAGGTGGTACTCCAGCGCCGCTGGGTCCTCCTTAGCGAGCCTCTCCATCTCGCTGGCCAGCTCCTTGACGTCGTGGGCTACCCCTATGACCCTGTCGTAGGACTTAAAGTAGAACGGCTCCTTCCCCTTGGCCTCCAACAGCTTCACCCAAAGTTCACAGGACATGGGAGACTTTACGTGTTCTGGCCTGCCAGGTGTTTAGATAAAGGAGGTCCCCCTGAGGCGCTTAGTCCCACTCCCAGAGCCTTCCACGCCCCTGAACCTAGACCTGACAAACTGACAACGAGCCTTTACCCCTTAGGGCGAGGAGGTCAGAAGGCCCTTTGCCCGCTCGAACGCTCCCCTCGCGCACTCCGCGCGCTTGGCCGCCGAGGCCTCATCGTGGTAGTCCAAAAGCTCACGGACCATTAGGCAGCGCCACAGCCGAGGAGAGGTCATTCCCTGACGGCCAGGACAATTAACGCCAGCCCTATAACCTCTAACGTTGTTATCGCCAGCATGGGCACCGCTACGTCAGCGGAGAACCTCCTGGCGAGGTAAAATGAAGTCACGGCCGTGACCAGCATCTGGACCGTGAAGACCCCTACCGCGCCTGTCAGCTTCCTCCCTATGGATGTCCTCCTGACCCCTGAGCCGTAGTAGAACGTGAAGACGTAGGCTGCCAGCGCGAGGCCTACTATGGAGACCGCTATCTCAGCGCTCCAGAACGATATAAGCGTCAGCCCCACCTTAACCTCCCCTCCTTAACCATCTCCTTCACCCTACCCAGGGACTCTACCATGTCCTTTGATAGGTAGTAGAGCTGCCCGTACCTGGGGCCCTCTGTCATCACCAGGCCCGACTCGACCAGGAGCTCCAGGTGGTGCCTGACGGTCCTGTAGTTGACTCCAAGGGCCTCGGCTATCTGGTTGGCGTTAGCGGGCCCCCTGGCGAGCAGCTCAACTATCCTAAGCCTCATCTCCCCTCCCCTTGAGCCGACGAAGAGCCACCAGAGCATGTGGTCCCTGTCTCGAAAGCCGAGGCCCCTTTCAGGCATTCATGTGTTTCCCAGGAGGTCATACGTGGGCCTGAGCAAATAAGCGTATCAAACAAAAAAGGCCTCAGCTTTGAGTTCAGGTCACACAAGATAGGCCCCTCAACCCTGGTACTGGCCAGGCGTGTAGCCTGGGGCCACGTCAGATATGGGCAGCGGGTGCACTATCCAGTACTCGTTTACTATCTGCCACTGCATGGCGGTAGCGTTGTAGTTGTAGTAGAGTATCTCAGTCACGTTCAGCACGAACTCCTGCGGGTGCGGGTTAGAGGCCGTCGGGAACGGGAACACAACGAACTGCAGCGGCGCCTTCACCATCGCCGTGTCGCCCTTTACCTGCACAGTGGGCGGCACAAGGGCGTACCAGACCACGTACTCGTAGGTGTTGTCGAACTTGGTCCACGTGGCGTTTATGGCGGCGATGCCGGTGTAGTTGCCGCTCAGAGGCCCGCCTATCCAGTGCAGCGTGGCGTTCGGGGCGTACTCGGAGATTATCAGGGAGGCGTTCTCAATGGCTATGTCGTTCCAGTGGCTCATGGCGGCCGCCAGCACCATCTGCTGCTCTACGTATGTCTGCGGCGGGTAGCCGGCGATCACGTCGCTCAGCGACAGGGGCTTCACCTTCCACACCTCGTTGACGAGCTGGAACTGCGCTATGCTCGAGTTGTAGACGTACGTGAGCACCTCGGTTACGTTCAGCACGAACGGGTGTATCGGGACAGCGGTTGGCGCTACAAGGAACTGGACGTAGCCGGTCACGTTGAACTCAGTTGGGCTCACCTGCGTCACGGTTGGCGGTATTATGGTGTACCAGTAGACGGTCTCGTAGGTGTTGAAGAACTTGACCCAGGTGGCGTTGATAGCCGAGATGCCGCTGTAGGTCCCGCTCAGGGGCCCACCTACCCAGTGCAGGACCGCATTAGGCGCGTACTCAGCTATCACCAGCTGTGGGCTCTCTATAGCGATGTCGTTCCAGTGGCTCATGGCGTCGGCGAGCACGGCGTCCTCGGCCAGGGCCTCCTGGCCTGGGTAGCCGGCTATGACGTCAGTCAGGGGCAGAGGCTTGACCTCCCAGACCTCGCTCTCTATCTCGTATCCGCTGGAGGTGTTGACGTAGGTCAGCACCTCTGTCACGTTGAGGACGAACACGTTAATTGGGGCCGCGGTCGGCGCTACAAGGAACTGGACGTAGCCGACGGCCTTGTAAACGCCTGGGGAGACCATGACGACGCTGGGCGGTATTATGGTGTACCAGTAGACAGTCTCATACATGTTGAAGAACTTGTTCCAGACCGACTCTATGGAGCTTATCCCGCTGTAGGTCCCGCTCAGGGGCCCGCCTACCCACTTAAGGGTGGCGTTGGGCAGGTACTGCGGGGCCACGAGGCTCACGTTCTCTATCGCGATGTCGTTCCAGTGGCTCATAGCAGCTGCTAGTACAACGTCAACCTGCTGGTTCTTGTACTCGCTGTAGAGCGTTGAGTACGCGCTGCTCAGCTTCTCGTACTCCCCCTCAAGGCTCGCGTAGCTGCTGTTGAGGCTCTCGTACTGGCCCTTGAGGGAGCTGTAGCTGGAGCTGACGCTGTTGTAGCTTGACTTCAGGCTGGCGTACTTTGAGGCCAGCGATGAGTACATGACCCCCAGGGCCCCCGCGATGATCACCAGCACTACAACCAGGGCCGAGAGGGCTGCCAGTCTTACGTCCACTCCTCCCTCGCCTCAGGGGGTTTAGGCTAGGTTAAATTAAAAACTGTTTTCCAAAATTATGTGCGATTCATATACAAAACCTAGGTCCTCTTATAACGTTTTAAATAAATTATTATTTTATTTTAAAATAAGATAACTTAAGTTAGCAGCGCCTGCCAGAACCTGACAATAAGCCCTTTCAAGCAGGACCTGGTTTAACGGCTCACCGCGCCATGGCCTTTAACTCCTGTCGCCCTGTGACCTCCATCTCCATTATCCTCCTCATGGGCACCACGCTCTGGCCAAGGACGCACAGGCCCCACAGCGCGTTGAGCAGGGGCGGGAAGACGTTGAAGAGGGCGTAGAGGGCGCCCGCCAGGGCGCCGTACTCGTATAGGTATGCCATGGCCTTGAACCTGCCCGCCGTTAGGTAAGGGGGCTGTCCGAGAACTTGCACTCAATCACCAGCAGCCTCTCGCGCTCCCCGCCCTTGACCTTCCACAGGCTTATGTCAGGCCCCCCCTCGCCTTCTTGGCCTTCTCCTTATCGCTGTCAACGCTTAACAGCCTTGACCCCTCCATGTCGCTGTTGAGCAGGAGCTCAACAGCTTCGTTATTGTCCCTCGTAAGCACGAACCTGTTGACGTCGGCCTTCACCCCCAGTTGGAGGCTTCGCCCTTCAGGGCAGGAGATTTCTTATCGCCCAGTACAGTGGGACGTTGTCCCTGTCCTCCCTGAAGCCGCAGCTTACGCACTCCATGACCCTAGTCCTCCTGGTCCTCCTCACGAGCACTAGCCTGCCCCCGCAGATCGGGCAGACGGTGCTGTATAGCCTCCTCTCCTCCCAGTAAACGCCGTACCACGAGAGCAGGTTCTCAAGGCGCCTCGCGAAGCCGTAAAGCGTCCTCTGGAGGGGCGTTCCGTGTAGTGAGCTGTAGTCTGGCCTATCGATAATGACCAGGGGCTCCTTCCCGTGCCTCCTGGCCATCCTCCTAACCCTCTTGACTACCTCTGCGGCCGCCTGCTGCTCCCACACCCTCATGGAGCCCTTTAGCGTCAGCCTGGCCAGGGCGCTGTACACGTTGATCTGCCCCTGGGACAGGCAACCTTGGTTATAAAGAAGGTCCCTGTGGGACATCAGCTCCCTCACGTGCCCCCACCCGTTCCCCCTGTTCGGGGGCCTGAGCTTCACGGTCTTGATCAGCTTCCCGTCCCAGAAGTGCACGACAACCCCGTATGAGCTGTTGACGTCAACGACGACCAGCAGGGGGTCCCTTGGCATCTTGACCCTGTTGGCTTTATGGAGAACCACCTGAACGACCAGCCTATCGCCCCTCTCAAGCACCCTAACGAACTTCTTGTCGGGCCCCTCGGCGAGCCTCTTCTCAAGCCACTTTAAAGCCCTCCCAGGGATATCAAGCTCCACTTTCCTGTTAAGCCTCAGGACGAGCTTGTCGTCCTTTATGTACGCCCCCTTGTTCTCGTGGAGGGCGTCTACAAGCGGGAGCCCGAGGAGGACCCTGGAGGGCGCTGGGGCCCCCTCAACCCCCTTGAACAGGTACAGAGGGTCCCTGGGGTCCACCAGGTGCCACCTCCAGTAGCTCGGGACCCTCCGCCATAGCTCCTCAACGACCTCGCTGGCTGGCTCGAGCCCGAGCCTCCTGGACCAGTAAAAGTGTGACGCCAGCGTCCTGTACCTCTCAATGAAGCCCCTGACGTCCTCTGTCATTGGGTACTTGAGCGTCAGCACCCTGAAGCCCTCCTCAGTCCTCTGCGTAGATGTGGACGTCAAGCTCGACCCCCTTCTCATAATATTCCCTGAGCTTCAGCTGGAGCTCCTTCGGTATGTATATTATCAGCCTGCCGCCGCCGTGGCTTGACAGCCTAGCCCTGAAGACGGCCACCAGACCCATACCAACACCAAGAGAACAGTTGAGCAAAAAGCTTATAAGCTTTTTGCTCCAACTTTACTGTGGAGTTGGGCGCGGGCGAGCTTAGCAGGCCATGAGCCCGCGCCTCCCCGGGGCTGACGGCGGGGCCTGAGTCGGTGATGCAGCGCCCGTGGGGGCGCCTGAGAGGTGAGGGGAAGCCCCAGTGGGCGCAGATCCCTCCCTTAAGGGCGGGGGGCCGTCAGCGTGGGCCTGTCCCTTCCCCAGCTCAGGGAGACCTCAAGGCCTGCGACCCTGACGCCCCTCACGGCCTCGAGGGCCCTCCTGAGCTCGGCCGTGACCGGGCTCCTGAGCCTCAGGAGGTCGTTGATAGCCCTCTCGAGGGCCATGTAGAGCCCTCTCCTCGACCTCACGACCTCCCTGACGTCGATGAGCGCGTAGGGGGAACCAATACTGTTAAGCGCTGTGAGTATGAGCGACGTCTTGCCAGTCCTCCTGAGGCCCTTCACAACTATGAGCCTCGTCCTGCTGTCCCCTAGGAGCTTCGTCAGCCTGCCGAGCTCCTCGTCGAAGTCGAAGAGGTCCTCCCTCCTGGCCTTTGGCATGAGGTCAAAGAGCAAGCTTCCGCCGCGAAAGTAACTTCCGGGGCGGAAGCTTAAAGACTATCAACGGCCAGGCCAGCCCCGTCCCTCAGATCGGGAGAATTCTAATTAACCGGGGAGTTAACACGTCATTGGTCCTTGCGGGGCCCAGGCCCTAGCGATAAAAGGCCCCTTGACGCTCTAGGCTGCTGAGGAAGCGCTTGGCCACGCTTAGGTACTACAGGGGCCTGCTGACCAGCGACGTCCCGGCCCCCGGCCTGAGGTACGACCAGAGGCTGGGCCTCTACGTGGGCCTCCCCTACAGGTACAGGGAGGTTCTGGAGTACCTCAGGTCGTCGGGCCTCAGGGTCGAGGACAGGGTCCTCAGGCCCCTCCCCTTCCCCCAGCCGGCTAGGACATCACTGCCCCTGAGGGACTACCAGAGGAGGGCCGTCGACGCCTGGGAGGCCGCGGGCAGGAGGGGGGTTGTGGTCCTCCCTAGCGGGGCAGGGAAGACGCTGGTGGGCCTTGAGGCCGTCCTCAGGGTGAGGGCCGCGACGCTTGTCGTTGTGCCGACCATAGACCTGCTGGACCAGTGGAGGAGGGCCTTCTCAGCTAGGCTGGGCCTCGAGGCCTCGGTGCTGGGGGGAGGCGAGGAGGGGGTCTCTGGGGTCACAGTAACGACGTACAGCAGCGCCTACTCGAGGGCAGACGAGCTCGGCGACAGGTTTCACCTGGTCATATTTGACGAGGTCCACCACCTCCCGTCGCCGAACTACATGGAGGTCGCCCAGCTCCTGGCGGCCCCCTACAGGCTGGGCCTGACGGCAACCCCCGAGAGGGAGGACGGAAGGCACGAGCTCCTGCCCGACCTGGTGGGCCCCATAGTGTTCAGGCTCTCCCCTGCTGACCTCAGGGGCAGCTACCTGGCCGACTACGACGTGAGGAGGGTCTACGTTGAGCTGACAGACAGCGAGTACTCGAGGTACCTAGAGCTCAGGAGGAGGCTCTCGGAGGACCTGAGGGAGCTGGGGATCACGCTGAGGAGCCTTGACGACTTCCACAGGCTCCTCTCCATGGCGGCCAGGAACAGGGTGGCCAGGGACGCCGTCGAGGCCTGGTACGAGTCCCTCAGGCTCGCGGTGAACTCCGAGGCCAAGGTTGAGAGGGTGAGGGAGCTGCTGAGGGAGCTGAGGGACGAGAAGGTGCTGGTCTTCACGAGGGACACGGAGATGGCCTACAGGCTCTCAAGGGAGCTCCTGGTGCCCGCTGTCACCTACAAGACGCCTAAGGAGGAGAGGGCCGAGGTCCTGAGGGCCTTCAGGGAGGGGAGGTACAGGGTCATAGTTGCCTCAACTGTCTTCGACGAGGGCGTTGACGTGCCCGACGCCTCTGTGGCCATAGTAGTAGGCGGCTACGGGACCTCCAGGCAGCTCATACAGAGGCTGGGCAGGGTCCTCAGGCCGAAGGGCGGCAAGAGGGCCCTCCTGATAGAGCTCGTGACCAAGGGGACGGCTGACTACAGGCTCAGCGCGAGGAGGAGGCGCGGTGCTGAGGTCTAGCCTGGTCAGGCTCAGGAGGACTGGGGAGGGGGAGGCGAGGGTAGTATTCGCGAGCGAGGAGGACCTGCCGGCCTTCGAGGACGTGATAGCGCACTTCAGGCAGGGCCTCAGGCTGGGGGAGGTGCTCGAGTCCCTCAAGCCCCTCAGGAGGGTCTACGACCCCAAGCTGGTTGACGGCATAGCCTTCGTAGTAATGAGGCGCGTGGAGCTTGAGACCCCCTCGCCCGTAGACCCGAGGCTGATAAGGAGGGCCCTGTTCGAGGGAGGGCCTGCCCTTGATGAGGCCGAGAGGGAGGCCAGGCTGAGGGAGGCCTCAGCTAGGCTGGGAGTCGACGCGGCCAAGTACATGTACTCAGACCTAGACATAGAGAGGGTCATAACGTCCGTACCCGAGCTGAGGCCTGACGAGCTGCTTAGGGAGTACAACCTTGCCGCCCTCCAGGGCCTCATGCTCAGGGCCCTCAGGGTCAGGGTTCAGGCATCGTCGGGCTGGAGGGAGGTGCTGAGGGCTGCCAAGAGGCTTGGCCTTATGTACGAGGCCCACGGAAGGCCGGCAACCGTTGATCTCTACGGGCCCGCCTCGCTGGCCAGGCTGACCGAGAGGTACGGCAGGGCCCTGGCCAGGCTTGTCCCCCTCATAGTCTCCAGCAAGGGGTGGCGGCTCGAGGCCGAGGTAATGGTAGGCAGGTCGGGGAGGGTCTACAGGGTCAGGGCCCAGGAGGGCGAGGCCCCCATGCCCTTGTCCCCGAGGCGCGAGGAGGTGACCTTCGACAGCTCCGTCGAGGAGGAGCTCTACAGGAAGCTGGTCAGCGCCCTTAGGGGGACGGGGGCTGAGGTGCTGAGGGAGCCCGAGGCGCTTGCCACGGAGGCCGGGGACCTCTTCATACCTGACTTCGGCGTCAGGCTGGGGGACAGGGTCGTCTACATAGAGGTCGTGGGCTTCTGGACAAGGGAGTACCTTAGGTCGAAGCTGAGGAAGCTCTCTTCCCTCAGGGCGCCTGTCCTGCTGGTGGTAAATGAAAAGCTGGGGCCCGAGAGGTTCGCGGGCCTGGGCGAGGGAGTCGTTGTCTACAGGGACTCCGTTGACGTCGCCCCGGCCTACCTCTGGGTCAAGTCCAAGCTCCTCCAGGGGGCGCCCCAGGCCACGGCCCCGGCGAGGCTTGAGCTTGAGAAGCCTTACGAGAGCCTTGAGGAGGTGGCCTCGAGGCTCGGCGTCAGCGTCGACGTCCTGAGGTCCCTTGAGCCCCCGAAAGGCTACGTGAGACTTAGGAACTACTTCGTGAGGGAGGAGCTGCTGAGGGCGCTGGCCAGCGAAAGGCTGGAGGGCGCAAGGCTCTCCCAGCTCTCGTCAAGGTACGGGCCCTGGGTCCAGGAGGCCCTGACCTCCATGGGCTACTCGCTCTCCTGGGTCGGCCTGACGGACGCGATAGTAAGGAGGAAAGCCCAGCCCTGACGTAGCCGCGGGAGGGTCCTGCGGGCCGCCTAGGAGCTGACCATGTCAGACGACGTCGACCTCTTCTCGGCCTCCCCCTCCGCAGCCCGCTGGCCGTCAACCCTCACGACCTCAGCTCTGCCCACCACGTAGACCTCGGCCCCCTCTATGAGGCCCCTGTAGTCAAGCCCCATGGCCCTCTCCGCCTCGTCAACCTCCTCAGGACTGGCCCTCGTGGTTGACTCCTGGGCTACTGCACAGTATTCGGGCACGTGGGCCGATATGTCGTAGGTCCCCACCCTCCTGGCCAGGGCCACTATCTCGTCCTTGTCCATGCCTATGAGGGGCCTCAGCACGGGCAGGGATATGCCCCTCTCCTCGGCCTCAAGGTTCCACATGGTCTGGGAGGAGACCTGTGAGAGCGACTCCCCAGTCGTTATTGAGTGGGCCCCAACAACCCTGGCGAGCGTTTCCGCGAGCCTGTACATGACCCTCTTGAGGACGACTACCCTCAGGTACCCCTTAACGTTGGCAAGGGCTGAGAGCACGGGGAGGCCGTCAACGAAGTAGACCCTCAGGTCGTGGGCCCCAGACCAGGCCCTGAGCACCTTTGCCTCCTCAAGCACTGCCCTCCTGTGCTGCTCCCTCCCTATGGCCAGGTTCAGCATGACGGGCACGACGCCCCTCTTCATCATCATCCAAGCGGCCACTGGCGAGTCTATGCCCCCCGAGACCAGGGCGACCGTCCTGCCTGCCACGCCCACAGGCAGCCCCCTGGCGCCCTCCCTCGGGTTAACGTAGATGTAGGCGAGGCCCCTGGACCTCACGTCTACATGGACCTCCACCTCAGGGGACTCTAGGTCAACCCCCGCCGAGAGGGGCCTCAGGGCAGCCCCCAGCTCCCTGGCCACGTCAAGGCTCGTGAACCTGTCCTCCCCTACCCTCCTGGCCCTGACGGCGAACCTCCTGCCCTTGACCGTTTCAGAGAGGAGCTGGGAGGCCCTGGAGACCAGGTCGGCCAGGTCTGAGTACCTGACCTCTGTGGCCGTCGCGTAGTGGGCTATGCCGAAGACCCTTGAGAGGGCCGAGGGGTCCCCGTCCACTTCAAGGGTCAGGACGCCGCCCTCGGCGGACCATGACCTGAGCTGGACCACAGCGCCGATGTTCCTCACGAGCTCCCTTACCATCCGTGACCTCGTCGACCTGCCCTTTATCCCAATCTCGCCGGCGAGCGTCGCGACTACCAGTGTCACGGCGCTTCAAGCTGTTCAGGCCGGGCCGAGGGTAAAGGGCTTGTTCACGCCGCGCTAACCGGGGAGTTAACGAAGACATTCTCTGAAGTTCGTTTGCTAGGAGCAGAAAGACTTAATTTTGCGGGTACCCGCAAATTGCTGGTACCCGCAAATTGGTGTGGTTCGTCTACGGGCTCCCGACCGACAGGCCCTTCGGGAGGGAGTCTGAGGTAAGCACGGTGGCCAGGCTCCTCAGGGAGGGCCAGCCCGTGGGCCTCCTGGGCCCGAGGAGGATAGGCAAGACCTCAATTCTCCTCGCCTCCCTCAAGGCCTCAGGCCTCCCCTACGTCCTGCTCTCGGCAGAGGAGTTCGTCAGGGGGGAGAGGAGCTTCGACCTGACGGAGTTCCTCTCGGCCTTCGTGAGCAGGGTGACGATGGCAGCTTACTCCAGGGCCGGCCTTAGGCTCAGGCTTGAGGAGAGGGCGAGGGGGTACCTGAGGCTCCTCAGGGACCTCATAGGGGCGATTAAGGTCACTTTCGACATACCTGAGGTCACGGCCACCATAGAGCTCGTCCTTGACAAGGGGGAAAGGGGGAGGGACCTCAGCGGTGACCTGGCCCAGGTGCTCGACCTGCCCCAGGTCCTGGCTGAGAGGCTGGGCCTAAGGCTCGTCATAGCCATAGACGAGTTCCAGTACCTGAGGTACGCGAGGCAGGCGGCCCCCGAGGTCCTTCACGTGATGAGGAGCAGGTGGCAGTTCCACAGGTCCGTCTCATACGCTATCTCTGGCTCAGCCGTGGGCATGCTGAGCGAGATGGTGGGCTCAAGGGACCAGCCCTTCTACCAGTTCTTCTACATGATTAGGGTGAAACCCTTTGACAGGGAGACCTCGATCAGGTTCCTTAAGGAGGGGTTCAGGGCGGAGGGGGTCAGCGTTAACGAGGCCGACGTAGAGAGGATAGTTGACTACGTTGACGGCCTCCCCGCGTGGCTCAACCTCGTCGGCATAAAGGTCGTCAGCGAGCGGAGGGGCGTTGAGGAGGTCCTCTCGTCCCTGCCCTCGGACGTCAACGTTGTGACGGCCATCGAGGACGACCTCAGGAAGCTCTCGCCCTCGGCCAGGGCGGCGCTGAGGAGGCTTGCTGAGCTCGGGGGCGAGGGGTCGCCGAGGGACCTCGGCGGGAGCCCCTGGGCTGCCCAGAGGGCGCTGGGCCAGCTGATAAGGTACGGCTACGTGGAGAGGACAGGCAGGGGGACCTACAGGGTCGTTGACCCCATGGTTGTCCACTACCTTGCTAAAAGGTGATGATCGTGAGGGCTGAGGCCTAGGCCTGCCCACCGCTATGAGGGCCAGGCGGCGACGAGGCCTACCGCAGGCCTATTAACCACCATGTGGACTGACCCTTTTACCCTCCTGCCCTCGACGCTGACCTCCGAGGCCTGATGTCTAAGCGTATTTAAGGTTCTGGGGCAGAAGTTAACTTCTGGGGCAGAAGCATGCTCTTTGACGAGAGGCCCAAGGAGAGGAGGGAGGACCTCTTCGACAGGGAGGCCGAGCTGGCGGCA
>Ga0081473_135649_pt1 | contig 13077 bp, 14 predicted proteins | sample CisSprmetagenome_FD_70977 | JGI IMG/M metagenome (GOLD analysis project Ga0081473, IMG submission 70977) | Hypoxic/sulfidic aquatic microbial communities from Cistern Spring, Yellowstone National Park, USA v2 (version 2) | ecosystem: Environmental > Aquatic > Thermal springs > Hot (42-90C) >... | reverse complement strand
ACGCATCGACGTATAATGATGACGCCATTAGGAGGATTTACGTGGTTAAGAATAGGCCCATGGATAACCCAAGCATAGTTCACGTATCAACCTTCGACCAGCTTCACGAGGTGGCCCAGGAGGTTCCTGAGGATCTTGAGGAGAGGCTTAGGGTGGCTTGGCCCGGCCCATTAACAGTGATACTCAGGAAGAGTGCAAGGATTAGCCCAGTAGCCTCCTGCGGGTTGGATACGATTGCCGTTAGGATGCCAGCCCACCCAGTGGCCTTAATGCTGATAAGGCTGAGCACCCCCATATCAGCGCCGAGCGCCAACCTATCCGGTAAGCCAAGCCCAACCAGGGCTGAGCACGTTATTAAGGACCTTTGGGGTAAGGTTGACGTTATCATTGATGGAGGTGAAACCTTCTTCGGCGTTGAGTCAACTATAATAGATTACACCAAGAGACCACCAGTACTTTATAGACCAGGCCCCTTCACACTGGAGGAGTTGAGGAGGCTGTTCGGCGATATTAGGATCCCCGAGCAGGCCCTTGGGCTTGGCGAGTTTAAGGAGGCCCTAGCCCCTGGAATGAAGTATAGGCACTACGCCCCGAATAAACCATTGACTGTGGTTGAGTGCGGTGACTTGGATAACCTAGTTAAGTTAACAATGGATCTAGCCATGGATGAGGCTAAGAGGGGTAGGAGAGTTGTGGTGTTGTGCAGTAGTGAAACCTGCGGCAAATACAGGAGCTTAGGTCTCAGGGTCATTGAGGTTGGGTCGAGGGTTAACCTGTACACGGTGGCTAAGAACCTATTCCATTCATTAAGGTTGATTGATGAAATCGATGCAGACGTGGCCATTGCCGAGGGTTACCCTGAGGTTGGGATTGGCCTAGCCGTAATGAATAGGTTGAGGAAGGCCTCAGGCCACAACATAGTTAGGTGCGTTGATTAGTCATTTGGCTAAAGCATTTAAACACCAAACCTAAGCGGTGTCTAATGAACACGGACGCATTGATAACGTACGTGGCCATAGCTATCATAGTTGCAGCTGCGGTATTCTCAATATTTGTACACGCCTTTAAGCCAAGTAAGGGTGTGGAGTTTACACCAACCTATGTAGTGCTCAATCATCATATAGGGGACATGGTAACTATGGCGTCTACACTGGGTCTACAGTACGGTAACTCAACAGCCCCAATCTGGGTCATCTACTTCATTAACCCCTATGATGATGCTAACTACACGTTAAGCAACGTATTTAACTCAACAATAATGGGCATGATTAATGGGGGTGAGGTTAACCTAGTCATGATACCCAACATGGTTACTTATAATAGTGCCAGTGGTGCTGTTACCCAGAGGTTCCTACCCCTGTACATATGCGCCTACAGCATTAACAAGACTGCTTCCCTCGAATTCCTCAGGTGGTTCAGCATGAAGGTTCATGAGAACGCCACGCTAGCCCTAAACATTAGCCTAAGTGACATGCTTAGCGAGTTATCGAGCCTAGGAGTCGGTGACGTTAACTACACGGCCTGCGCCGTTAAGTTCAACTCAACCCTAGGCAACTACTACTCATTCATGGTCAGCGTGCTTTCGTGGGCTTACGGCCTACAGTCCCCAAGCGGCTACATACTACCCAACGACCTGGTTATAGTTGGGATTAACAGGGCTAGTGGAATAGCCGTGGTTGACGAGAACATAGCTGGCTACACACCATCGTTAGGCTTAATGATAAGTAATTTAATTACACAGAGGCCCTTCTACGGCTGATGGTTAATGAACACTGAGGAGCTATTCAACTTAACGGCGACGTACCTCTCAGTCCTGAGGGTTGAGCACGTTATTATGGTTAAGTTAATCATGGAGGTGGCTGGGGGTAGAATTAACTGTAGCAGGCTAATTAGGGTGTTAGGTAGCCACATTGAGAAGGAGAATGATGTATTAACGAAACACGGCTTAACATTAAGCTCAATAAAGCAGTTAAGGAGCCTGTACGAGGAGTGCTATGAGGCATGTACCGGGGGTAAGTTAACCAACAGGGAGTTAAGCAGCCTTTTAACAACTATCAAGAGCCATGATGATGAGTTAAGGTCCCTTATGGATGAGTTAGTTAACAGGTACTTTAGTGAAGTGGCCAATAAGATTTTAACTGAGGCTTAAAATAAAGGGAAACAGATTAATACTAATGCCCAGCGACCTTGACTGTTGAGGTATGGTTAATCTGCGTGACAGGGTTAAGGAATTAATGAGTAGGCTTGAGGCTGATTACAGGTCTAGGACCCGTAAATCCCTTGAATTCTTCAATAGGGCAGCTGCGCTACTCCCAGGCGGCACCACGTATCAGATAAGGTTCTTCAAGCCATACCCAATATACGTGACTAGGGCTAAGGGGGTTAACGTATGGGATGTTGATGGTAATCAGTATGTGGATTACTGGATGGGCCATGGGGCACACATAATGGGGCACTCACCCGACTTCGTGGTTAAGGCTGTTAACGAGGCAGCTCTCAATGGCACGCATTTAGGCTACCCAAACACCCTTGAGGTTGAGTACGCCGAGTTATTAACCAAAGTAATATCAAACGCTGAGATGGTTAGGTTCTCCAACAGCGGCACCGAGGCTAACATGTACGCCGTTAGGCTGGCTAGGGCCTACACAGGGCGCAAGTACATAGTTAAGGTTGAGGGTGGCTGGCATGGGGGTTATGACGCGCTTCACGTGGGTGTCAACCCACCCTTCGAGGGTCCCGAGAGCCTTGGCCTACCTGAGGAGTACATTAAGTACACGCTGGTTGTGCCCTACAACGACCTAAACGCCCTGGAGAGGGCATTAAGCAGCCACGATGTTGCGGCAGTGATAATTGAGCCCGTCCCGGGTTCAGGGGGCTGTATCGAACCCCAACCCAACTACCTGAGGGGGGTTAGGGAATTGACCATGAGGTATGGTTCCCTCCTAATATTCGACGAGGTTATTACGGGGTTCAGGCTAGCCCTTGGTGGTGGGCAGGAGTACTTCAACGTTAAGGCCGACATAGTGACCCTAGGCAAGATAATCGGTGGTGGATACCCAGGGGCGGGGGCTATTGCATCCACCTCGGAGATCATGGAGTTACTTAACCAGGTTAAGAGGCCTAACGCAAGAGCTAGGAGTTTCCACGGTGGTACATTCACAGGTAACGTGATTACATTAACGGCCGGCTACACGATGATAAATTACCTGAGGCGGAACAGGAGCATCTATGACCAGTTCAACGAGCTTTGGGATTGGACCCGCAGGAGGATTAATGAGGTTTGCGAGGGCCACGATAGGTTATGCTGGGCCACCGGGGTAGGCAGCATGATTGGGATCCACTTCACCACAAGTAAGCCCATCAATGTTAGGGAGGCCTACCAGTTGAGGATTGATGAGTCGCTCTATGACCTAATGCACCTCTACATGAGGGTCAACGGCATACTGTACATGACTGAACACATGCCGCACCTACTACCATCAATAATACACGGTAAGGAGCACGCCCAAGCCCTAGTGAATGCATTAGACAACATGCTCAGCATGATAACTCATGGTTAATGTAAATCACTAAGCTATAGCAATTTTTCGATTAATTTACTCAGCTAGAAACGAATAAAAACCCTAGAATTGAATTAGGTATAATGAAGAGTTGGCCATTGATAGCACTAGTGCTCGCGGTTGGGCTTACCGGCACGGTGGTTGCTATGGATATGCACGGGGTCTTAGTGTACATAAGCTACCACCTAGTATTACCGTTTCTCAGTAGGTGGCGGTTCCTAGCCCTTCATGGGCTCCCCGCCATCTACCTCTCAACGGTCTCCCTGGGCCCCCTCACCGCAGCGACTCCCCAACGGTCACCCGCGGTTCCTTGCCCTGCGGATCTCGGGACCCCAGGGTAACCAATTAAAGGTATTAAGGCTATTTATAAATCTAACTAGGGATTTACCATCAACGAAAAATAAACACCACAAACAACCATGAAAACCGAAACAGCCCCACCCCCAAGTTGCGTGGCAATACCGGTATACGTTAACCTAGGCAACCTAACCCCAGGTATGGCTGGCAGCATCAGCGCTACCGCTCATCTTTACGTCAACTCCACGGGCTACTTCAATGTAAAGCTGCACGATGACGGCCTTGATGATGTCTTCAGCAATCTAACAGTGGTCCTTGATATAGGGGGTCGGTCAGTGACCTTGAACCTTAAGAGGGATGAGGCAACGGTTAACCTAGCTCCAGGTAACTACACGGTGACGGTAACAATCTACTACGTGGTTAATGACAATCCGCATGGGCCACCATATGTAGTTAACAAACCATTAATAACGGTAACACCCATTAAAGAGAGTGAGGGGCCACCCAGTAACCAAACGGAAACGGAAAGTGAATGAGCTTAAGTGGATAGCTGGTTTAATCTTAAAGCTAAACCAACACCGTTACAGCCTTAAAAAGTCGTATACTCTATTTTTGCCTACTTTAAGCTCTATAAGTAGGTTAAAAGCGTCGAGTGTTAGTGAGGCGTGTGGCTAGGGTGGAGGATGTTGTTGAGGAGGCGCTTAGGCTAGTTAAGCCAAGTCAAGAGGAAGTTAATGCCGTCAATGAGGTTGTTAAGGCAATTACCGAGATGCTTAGTGGTGAGGTTAGGTCCCTTGGACTTGAGGGTGAGGTTACCCTACAGGGTTCAGTTGCCCATAACACATGGCTACCTGGGGATAGGGACATAGACGTCTTCATAATACTTCCACGTAATGAAAGGTACATTGACATGGTTAAGTCAGGTGAGTTGATCAGAGAGCTGGCTAATGCACTCTCTAGGAGGGGGATTAACTGGGTTATGAACTACGCCCAGCACCCATATTTAACATTGGCGTATAATGGGTTTAACGTTGATGTGGTGCCGTGCATAAGGATGAGCATGGGTGAGAAGCCCATCACGGCTGCTGATAGATCACCACTCCATACGCTTTACCTTAGGGATAGGTTAAGGGGGCTTGAGGATGATGTTAGGCTACTTAAGCTCATGATGAAGAGGATAGGTGTATATGGGGCTGAGGTTAAGGTACAGGGCTTCAGCGGCTACTTGGCGGAGTTACTTACAATAGCCTACGGGGGCTTCCTGAACGTGGTTAAGGCCGCCTCAGGTTGGGTACCATTCAGGGTTAGGATTAGCTTAACGGCGCATGGTGGCGTTAGGTTTAACGCACCGTTGGTGGTCATTGACCCAATCGACCCCAATAGAAACGTTGCCGCGGCTGTTTCACTGGACTCAATGGCCACCTTCATAGCCGCGTCAAGGCGGCTACTCAAGTACCCAAGCATGGTGTTCTTCAGGGATGTAGCTCCAGTACCTAGGCCAAGTGTCACAGCACCAACGCTAGTCATTTATGGGGATTACCCTAGGGGTTACGTTGAAGATATTGTGTGGGGTCAATTGAGGAGCATTGCATCGTCAATTTGGAACATTGTTAAAAGGGATGGGTTCAAGCCGGTGGACATAGGCCTATACACACCCCAGGACAGGTACGTAGTGATCATGATTACGGTTGAGGAAGCTGAGTTACCACCCCTAGAGGAGCACGTGGGCCCACCCGTCTGGACTGAGGAATCAGATGTGTTCATCAGCAAGTACATTGATTCAGGTGACGTAATAGGCCCCTTCATTAGGGGTGGGAGGTGGGTTGTCATTAGAGCTAGGAGGGTTAGGTCCATTAAGGACTCGGTGCTCAGGGGGCTTAAGGCTGTTGGGAGTGGCGTGGTAAGGGATTCGCTATTGAGGGGTGAGGTTAAGTTGATAAGCAGTGTAGCCCAAGTAAGTGAACTACCCCCGGAGATTAGGGATTCGGCGTTGGTATTCATGAGTAAGAGACCCAGCTGGTTAACAAAACCTGAACCTGGCTAGCGGGTTAACTTAATTAAAGTTTAAACCGAGACCCACACGGATGGCTAAGGTTTACCTAGGGCCAGCTGGGGTACCACTGGGGCTTAAGGGTAAGAGGGGTGCTGGCACGCTGGATGGGATAAGGTATGTTAAGGACGTTGGTTTAAACGCGATGGAGGTTGAGTTCGTGCAGGGGGTTAGGATGAGTAGGGATGCCGCTAAGGAGGCTGGTGAACTGGCTAGGGAGCTTGGGGTTAGGTTATCCATACATGCACCGTACTTCATAAACCTATGCAGCGAGGAGTCCGAGAAGGTTGAGGCCAGTTTAAGGAGACTTCAGGAGTCGTTAGATAGGGGTGAGGCCATGGGGGCTACTGTGGTGGTCTTTCACCCAGCATACTACGGTAAGATGGGGCCTGAGGGCTGCTATAACTCGGTTAAGGACAATGTGCTCAAGTTAATTGACTGGATGAGGGAGAATGGGGTTAGTCACGTGAAGCTCGGGTTAGAGGTTATGGCTAGGAGGAGTCAGTTCGGGAGTCTTGAGGAAACGTTTAGGCTGGTTAAGGAGGTTAACAACCCGCAGGTCGTGGCTGTAGTGGACTGGGGCCACGTCTACGCTAGGAATGGTGGATCAATAAACTACAGGGAGGTTTTGGACATGTGGAGGAGCTACTTCGGAAATCAAGCAATGCACACCCACTTCACCTGCGTGAGGTATAGAAGTGGCGAGTGGGTTGATGAACACGAGCCCATAGACACCAATAACCCACCCTTCGAGCCGCTCGCCAAGGAATTAGCCGATGAGGACATTGAGATAACCATAATCAACGAGTCACCGCTCCTCGAACAGGATGCATTAAAGATGAGGGAGATCCTACTTAGGTACGGCAATGTACTTGCCTAGGTAACCTTAACTAAGTTAATTAACCTACGGTTGAGTTTAAACAGTAATGTATATATGATGGCCGATGCGGCCGCCGGCAGTGACAAAACGAACGGCAAGTCTTGCCTTTTATGGTGTGGGGTTTATGGTGAGGTTGGGTTTAGTTAACTTAAAGTTTTAGTCTATTGGTTGGTATGTTTGTTTCTGGTTATGTTTTAATTCCTCCTTTGCCTTGTGTTTTCTTGGTGCTTGGGTTGGTGCCTCTGAGAGGGGGTTTTCTTGCCTTGGATGAGCCGGTGGGGCGATACCCCACCCTTTTCACCAACCCAGGCACACAATCCTCCCCTAGGTCAAAGAGGAGCAGGTGGAAGTCAAGGAATGGGAATGAGGAAATGCGTACGGTTAGATTGAGGTTGTTGCTGAACGGTACCCAGGAGCGTAAATTGATGAGGATTGCTGATGCTACGGCTAAGCTGTGGAATGAGCTGAACTATGTTAGGCTTATTCAGTTTAGGGCATCAGGCAAGGTGGATTTCAAGGGGACTGGACGTGAACTCTACCACAAGTACAAGGATAAGCTAGGCGTGAATGCTGGCCAAGTCATTAACCTGAATAATGGTGCCTGGAGATCCTTTAAAACACTACTCAGACTGTATAGGCAGGGTAGGTTGCCTAAATTCATGGGTAAGCCTTCGCCTCCTGGCTTCTGGAAGGATAGGCTACTGGGAAAGAGGACTTTGAGGATTCTGGTTAGGAATGATAGGTACTACCTAGAGCCAATCAACAATGGCGAAGGATACTTGGTCCTCAAGGACTGGGGCTTGAGGATAAAGTACGCCGGTAGAATCAAGTGGTCTGGTAAGCAAGGCACACTCGTAATTAAATACGAGGGTGAGAGGTGGTTCGCCTATGTGCCGATTACCGTTGGCGAGAAGTCGGCGAAGAGCAACCCGAAGGGTTACGTGAGGGGTGTTTACGATAGGGTGCAGATCGAGAATCCTAAAGGTGGCAATAAGGCGTTTATTGACGTTGGCTTGAATAACTTGTTTGCCGTTGTCTTCAACCACACCGATACGGCAATACTCATAAAGGGCTCAACCATCAAGGCTGAGTACTATTACTGGAAGCGTGAAACCAAGACCTACCAATCGATTAGGGATTGGCTCAAAAACCATGGTTTTGAGTCATGGAGGAGGTACCATGCATTCCACCTTCATGCTGTTTACAAGCAGCACGAGAGGCTAAGACACTACTACAGGACTGCAATTAGGTTCCTTGCGAGGACAATGCATGGAATGGGAGTCAACGAGGTATTCATCGGATACCCATACATGCTTAGCCAAGACAATGGTAATGAGTACAACACCAATGTTTGGTGGTTTAATAAAATCGTTAATTGGCTTAAGGATGTTCTTGAGGAGTACGGCATAAGGCTAAACATAGTGAATGAGTACGGTACTAGCAAACAATGCTCCATCTGCGATATGAATCATGAGAATGGGAGAGTTAAGCGTGGATTATACATATGCGAATCAACTGGAATAAAGATTAACGCCGATTTGAATGCGGCAAGAAACATAGCAAAGAAGGCAGGCTATGAGACACCAATGCCAAAGAAGATATTAAGCTTCATCATCACCACTAATGGCGTAAAACCATTAACCCCCAAAGAGGGGGTAACAACCAAGACCCCCACAGTGAAAAACCCACCCAAAAGGGCGAGGAGGGGGTCATAGGAATCTACCGACCCTATCCTGAAGGGCGACAACCATGAACCCATTGAGTGCGTATACTAAGCCTATGTTGGAAATTGCGATGTGCCTGACTACATTGTAGTAGGTTGTTAGGGCGAAGCCCATTAAACCCATTGTGGAGAAGAGCATTATTGTGGGTATCAGGAATAGGCCGAAATCGACGTTAACTCCAATCAGCCTGAAGGACACCACCCTCCTCTCTAGTCCCCTCAACGTGAGTATTATTGGTGTTGCGGATAATGCGATTAAGGCCGTTATTAGGAATACGTAACTGTAGCCGAGGTAATACATCACGTAGCCACTTATCAATGGGCCCAGCGCCCAACCGGCATTAGCACCAACCCTTATCCTCGAATACGCCCTGATCAGGTTAACCACACCTCTCTCCAGGTCACCAACTATTGTTGAACTTGCCACTGCAAACATGCCGTTGAACATGGATTGGGTTAGTAGGAGTAGCATAATGACTACGTTCAATTTAATAAGCAGGTACGTTAATATTAACGATACCCCAGCTCCAACGTTACCTATAATCATGAGTTTAACCCTACCCATCAAGTCAGTTAACAAGCCACCCACTACTTGGGATATGAAGCTGACAGCCATCTGAGCGCTGTAGTATATCCCTATTAACCAAAAGGGTAAGCCTAACTTATAGAGTATGAAACCCACGTAGGGCCAAATGAGCGAGAACCCAAGGGCCCTTAATCCATTAAGCACAGCAATTCTATTAATCTCAGAGCCCACTCTAAATATCAACACTACCACTGTTTAAAAGATTTCCAAGGCATCCACAGTAACCTGCACTTCATAATCTACCTTAGATTCCCACTGATTAGCATTAGTATGCGTAGGATTAAGGGCCTTGGTTTAGGATTCAGGATTACGCATGATGTGTTTTACAAAGCTGGGACCCCAGGGGGTATTGTATTCAATAATAAGGCCAATTAATGCAACCCCGATATTGAGGGAAATGGGTAAAGATTTAAAGGCTTATGAGGCATCTTAATTAATGATAATCGGTTTAACCGTTGAGGAGGAGGGTGGTGTATCAGCTGCCATTAACCTAATGCCCATAACGTTGATAACTGGGGCTCCTGGTTCAGGTAAGTCGAGGTTAATTAACATTATTTGGAACACGTTATCCAACATGGGTACCAGCGTTAAGTCTAGGGTTAACTGGCTTGGTAAGGTCACCATTATGCTTAGGGTCACCGTTGATAGTGACCTTAGCAGTAGGGTTGCTGCACTTGGTTTGAAGGAGGGTGAGAACCAGGTGGAGTACGTGATTGAGCATGATGGAAGGACGCTTAGGCAGGTTGTTAAAACAGGGGGAAACACACTGCTTGTCCTTGAGGCACGTGACTCAAAATCCATGATCACGCACCCCATAGAAATCCCCGTAATAGATGCATGGAGCCTAGTTGGTGATGATACATTAAAGGTGCCTGAACAGGAGGCATCAGTGTTAATAAGCGGTAATGAGGAGGTCCTGGAGTCGTTAAGGGCCTTAATGAACCTGGTTAGAGGTGAATTGGTTAACCATAGGGTGCACCTAATAGGCCCCTACTTCGAGTATGAGGGTAGTGAGAGGTCCCTAGACCACGTGGAGTGGATTGGGCGAAATGGGGAGGGGGTTATTAAGGCCCTGGCTGAATTGTACATGAACCCGAGGTTCGATGGGGAAATTGGGCTACTTAGAAGGGCACTGGCTAAGCTTGGGTACAAGTCTCTTAGGGTTGGTTTATTCAACGGCAGCTTAACAATAGGGTTTAAGGATAGTAAGGGTAACTTCAGGGTTGGCGGCCCACTACCCTGCCACCTCAGGACAATCTTAGCCGTGGCGACGCAAGTCATGCTGATGAGGAGGGGTGATGTACTGCTTGTGGATAACCTGGACTACTGCATGAATGGTGATACTTGGGATGTCCTACTGGGCCTATTAGCTGAGTTAACGAGGGATAAGTTCATAATAGCCGAGGTGCATAACTACGACCTGGTTAAGAGGATAAACCTAAGCAGTGCAGTTTACTCCGTGGTTTCCATTTAGTGCCGTTAAGTTTTCAAGCGTCTTTACTCACGGCATTAGCTAGGACTATGTAATTAACCCTACGCCCAACCCAAACCTCATCACTCAACTTAACCGCCATGTGGTTAGCAACCTCATGTTCCAACTCCCCCTTAACGAATAGGTGGTAAAACCTGTACACAGGCTCCTTAAGGCGCCATGCCCATTTAATGCGCCTATCGCAACCACCCCCATTACCGCAGCCCCACACAGTGGCCACGAACAAGCCACCACCCCTAAGAACCCTAACGGCCTCCAGGTACGCCGCCTCCCTATCCGGCTTACTTAAATGGTGAAGTACAGCTATCGCCAGATATAGGCCTACTGATGATGACCTCAGTGGCAGTAGCCTAATGTCGCAGTTAACAACGTCAATGATGCCGCCTAGTTCACCCTGGACACCCTTAACCATGTTGTAGGATACGTCACACGCCACGTACAGCCGGTATCTTAGTGCTGAAACAGCGTAGCGGATGTTTGCCCCATTGCCGCATCCGGCATCCAGTATTGTGTCATACACTCTGTTGGGTAATCTATCAAACACCCACGTCCAGGGCTTCCCCCTAGACTCCCTGAAAACCTCAGCTATCCTCTCGTAAGCCTCCTTTACCTCCCTCACTAAGCCACCTGAACTCATCCAGGTTAATAACCCTGCCATACTTTAAAACGTTAATCACGTTCATTAATATTAAGCCAGCTACTATGTGCTTACACACCTTACCGTTAATCATATTCCTCTCGCAGGTGCATTTAGCACCGTATCTGCCAACAGTGGTGTAGTAATACTCATTCCTCCTACTGTCCGACGAGAACCTAAGCCTAACACCAACAACCCCCTTCCCATCATCGAATATCCTTATTATCTCAGCCCTAGTGGGCCTATTAGCCTCATCCTCAAGTTGGAACTCCCTAGCCTTAACGTTGTCGGATAGCCAATAGTAAATGTCTATAACCCAGTTTAGGCTTACGTTTAATTTATTGGATAACTGCATTAGGAAGCTCCTCATCTTCTCAGCGTACTCCTCGTTTGTGCTCAGCTCCACCACACGTCATCTACCTTGGGGGGAGTTATTAATACTTTTAGCGCTCTCCCTCACGGCCATTGCCTTAACCGAGTACATGAGGTACTTCTTATACATAACCCTGGCCAATGCCTTTTCAACAGATTCACTCGAAACATTACTGTCTACTTCCCTTAACGCATCATCAACGTTAACGATGACGTATATCCCGCATTTACTGCACCCAACCATTAATTCATCACCACCGCTAATCATGGTTAACCTGGTTCCGCAGTAGGGGCACCTATACCTAAGGGTTGCCACGCCCTGTACTGAATGTCTCTTTTAAAAGACTTATATGTAAAATGACCAGGTTTACCTCAGGTTAAGTCCATAATGCCTACAGCGCTCATTCACCGTTAACGGCATCATCACAATATTACCCAACTATGTATTATTGAGGACACCCTCCAGGCAATCTTCAATACTGCAGGGCATTGCATTCACGTTAACAAGCCTAGGTAAGTAGAACATTGCCTTGGATGATGGGGTTGCCGTGCTCCTAATGCCTAACCCATTGAATATTGGGGATACCATTGGGCATGTGTCTGTGATTAAAATTACGTTAGCCTCCCTAAGCTTACTAACCAGTTCAGGGTTCAGCATGCTTTTAACGAACCTTGACGTTGATATGACCAGTGGCTTCCTAAGCCTCCTAAAGCCATGTTTCTCAAGGACGCGCACCACTGTCATCATCTCCTCTAGGCTTGCGTGGGGGCAGCCCATGAAGAGTGCATCATAGTCCCTGGGTTGCTCATACCTCAACTCGGGCTCATCCACGGTTAATTTATCGGGTTTATCCATCATGGCTGCGTACCTGCTCCAGTTAGGATTAATCCCCTTGATAATGGCCAGTGGGGTTGGGGAGTAGGTTGCGTAGCTGGCTAGGAATGACTTAAGTAATTGCCTATCCCAGCCATCGTAATCCACCAGTGGTACCTCGCCCTTTAGCTTACCTGCAATTACCCTGCCCAGTAAACCGGCCTTAACCGGGTTTAACCTAGCATTAACCTTAACAATAACCCTAGGGACTCTGTTCTCCTCAACGTAAAGCCCGAACCTAGGCACCTTACCGGCTATGGCAACGATTATGGTGAACGGCCCCGGTAGCTTCTCAGTGTAGGCATCGTTAACGGAGTTTATGTAGGCTACGGCATTTGACTCACCCCAGGCGTGTATTGAACCCGGCTGAGGCCTAATGAACTCGTAGGGTGCGCAGGTTAGCCACAGGCTTGCCCCCATCTTCGCCAGGTAATCCACCACCTCCATCTGCTTCCTCATGAAGTGCTCACTGATGGGTAAGTTAAGGTTACCGTACTCAACCCCAGCCGGGTTAACCGTCGTGAAGACCCTGAACCTGGCTCCACTGCTTGAAATATCCCTAAGGTACTCCAGCCCAGCCTCACCTATGGTTAGGTAGCTGACGCC
>Ga0081473_134623_pt1 | contig 13094 bp, 14 predicted proteins | sample CisSprmetagenome_FD_70977 | JGI IMG/M metagenome (GOLD analysis project Ga0081473, IMG submission 70977) | Hypoxic/sulfidic aquatic microbial communities from Cistern Spring, Yellowstone National Park, USA v2 (version 2) | ecosystem: Environmental > Aquatic > Thermal springs > Hot (42-90C) >... | reverse complement strand
GGGTTATATAAAAAGGGAATAAATATTCCTTCTCAAGTAAATTATTATATAAATAAAATAAAGAAAATTCATGAAAAATATAAAATAGAGTATTTAATAATTGATGGAGATTTAAAACATAATATACCTGAAACAAGTTTACAAGAAATGTCAGATATACCATATTTTATAAATGAAATTTCTCAATATTTCAAGAAAATATATATAATAAAGGGAAATCATGATGGAGATATTGAAGAATTAATTAATGGAATAAATAATGTTAAAATTTTGAAGGCATTAAAAATAAAAAATGTTGTATTTACTCATGGAAATTTAAATACAAAATTGAAAGGAAAATATTATGTTATTGGGCATCATCATTTTGCAAAAAGTATTTCTACAAGTATTGGAGAAAGTATATATGAAAAAGTTTTTGTAATTGGATATAAAGATAATAAAATAATTATAATTTTACCTGCATTTTCTGATTTAGCAGGATTATGGGATGTTGGGGGATTTCAAGGTCCAATTGCAAAGGGGATAAAAAAATATGAAGTATATACTTTGGATGGAATTTTAATTGAAGAAAAAGAAATTTAAAAATTTTAATATTGTATAATATGATTATTTTTATTTATTAAATTAATTTCGTTTCTAAAATTTTTTCATTTTTAATTAATTTATGTAAGTAGGTGAAATTCTAATATTTTTTAAAGAATTTTTTCCAATGATTTTAAATGTTATATTTATAAAAAATTTTTAGAAAAATATAAATTATCTATGACATATAAACTTAATAAAAAAGTAGAAGAATTATTCTTTGAAAGATTCAAAGATTTTACTCCAATTCAAAAAATAGCAATTCCTGAAATATTAAATGGAAATAATACTTTAATTGTTGCACCTACAGGATCTGGAAAAACAGAGGCTGCAATATTACCCGTATTTTCAAAAATATTGGAATTAAAGGAAAAAGGGATTGAAAATCAATTATTGGGAATTTATATATCACCATTGAGAGCATTGAATAGAGATGTATTGGATAGAATAAAATGGTGGTGTGATAATTTAGGAATAACTGTTGCAGTAAGGCATGGAGATACTGAAGAAAAGGAAAGGGCAAGATTATCTAAAAAACCTGTAGAATTTTTAATAACAACACCAGAAACTTTCCAAATATTATTTTTAGGAAAAAGATTAAGAGAACAATTAAAAACAATAAAATATGTTATTATAGATGAATTACATGAATTATTAAATGAAAAAAGGGGAATACAGTTATCTTTAGGTTTAGAAAGATTGGTAAATTATGCTGGAGAATTTCAGAGGATTGCATTATCTGCAACAGTAGGAGATTTGGATGAAACTGCAAAATTTATTTTTGGATATAGGAATTATAAAATTGCATATTGGTATGCAGAGAAAAAATATCATATAGAAGTATATTATCCAGAAATTGGTGAAGAAGATTTGGAATTGGCAAGGAAATATAATTGGAATCCAAAAATAGCATGGAGTCTAAGAAAAATAAAGGAAATATTAGATAAACATAGATCTGTAATAATATTTGTAAATACAAGAGAAATGGCAGAATTATTGTCTTCAAGATTTAAGGTTTGGTTACCAGAATATAAGATTGAAATACATCATAGTTCTTTATCAAGGGAGGTAAGGGAAAGAAATGAGAGATTATTTAAGGAAGGTAAAATTAAGGCAATTATTGCAACATCTTCTTTAGAACTTGGTATAGATATTGGATATGTTGATGCTGTTATTCAATATAATTCACCTAGACAGGTTACAAGGTTAATACAAAGGATTGGAAGGGCTGGTCATAAATTGCATGAAGTATCTATTGGGTATATAATTACAACAGATGTAGATGATTATGCAGAAAGTTTGGCAATTAAAAAGTTTGCTTTAGAATAAAGTTATATTAAAAAGATATAAATTTTAGATATTATATTTTATTTATTATTTTTCTTGATCATCTTTATCATAATCTTCATTAAATTCTTTTATATTCCAATATTATTGGGAAGTTTCTCAAACTTTCTTCTTTTTTGTCTAATTTATATTTTTAGCTTTATTCTAATTTTAGTAATTTCTATTTTGGCATTTCTTATAACTTTTTCTAGATCTTTAGTTATGTCCAAAAGTTGTTTATAGTGTCTTCTATATCTGCATATATATTTTCAATTACTCTTCTTTTTCTTCCACGATTTTTAACTCTCATAATAATACTCACTATTAAAGATTTCATAGGTTGTAATTCATGATAATATTTGTCAGAATATTCCTTAAAAGCTTTTCGAGCTTCATCATCTATCTTCTTTTCTCCTTCCCTTAGAATTTTTAGCAGTTCTGATTTTATTGGTTCATTGTAATGTTTCTCTATAAAAGTTTCGTCATTTTTAATCTCCATTTTTTTCCCTCTATAATATCCTCTAAAACCTTTAACATTATTTTCAATATCCCTCAACAAATCTATTATCTTTTCTGCCTTTTTTTGTCTACGGCTACCCAAATACTGTCTTAATGAATTAATGCTACTTTCAAATCTGCTTACCATATTTCCAGAATGATTCTCAAAATCTTTGACCTTCTGATCAATATCATTTTTAAATTTTTTAATATCCTCTGGCTTACTTATATGATATATAAGTTTCTTTAGTTTCTTTGTATCACTTGATTGCGAGAGTTTATAACCATAAATAAATATAAAAATAAGAAATATAAATAAAAGGACATAAAAAGCTGATGAAAATAAAAATCCTATAATATTAGTACCATTGGTTAATAGAACATACAAAATAAGAGGAGTAATAATAGCTCCTGTAATACCCCCTATTGTGCTTCCTGTAAGGGTATGAAAGAGTTTATAAAATCCGAAAAGTAGTAAGAGAATCGCTAAAATAATGGCAAGTAAAACCAATATTGCAGGATAAAATATTGTGACAAGAAGGTCAATAATAAAATAAATTAGAAGTAAAGGTCTATTTATTTCTTTTTTAGTTAAATATGTTATAAAGGTAAATACTCCAAAAACAAATAGAAAAGGAATTGCAAAACCCAAAAAAGATGATCCAAGAGTGTTTATTAGATCCTTTATGATTGGAGTGTTTGTAGTAGAAGATAAATTAAAGAAAGGTGAAAGACCGGATGCTTCTTGTTGAGCTTGAGAAATAATTTGACTTAAATTTTCTGATGCTTGAGCATAAATATTTATACCTGGTAATAATATCAAAGATAGTAAATATTTAATATAATTATTAATTTTCATTTTACGTTTATAGTATTTTGGAATTTATAAAAGTTGCCTCTTTCAAATAGTAAATATCTTTACAACAAATAATTTACATAATTTGAGTAATTCACAATTTTTTACGAAAATCTATCTAAGACTTAAGATTTAATAAATATTTTTAGATCTTTATATTTAAGAATCTAAAAATTTTTAAGATACACATATTTTCTTTATTATTTATTCCAGAAAATAAAATTTATTTTGTTATGGAGGACATAAAATTATTTCTATATTTATAAATTACAAAGTACTCCTAAATAAAATGGTTAATAAAGCTATTGAAAATCTGATTAAGGTAGTAGAAAAGAATTTAGATAATGTAAGAAGAATAGAACTTGCTTTAACTAAGAAAGGTTTAGTTGAAGATCATGAAATATTTATAGAAATTAAAGAAGTTAGAAAATATGAACAATGGATAAAAAATATTGATAAAGAGTTTAAAGAAATAGATAATAATTTCAAGAATATAATGGGGAGATGTGCTAATATATATGGTTCATTATTGGAAGAATTGAAAAGAAATAGATTAGAAAATACGGATTTATATAAAAGAGTTATGAAGATTCATGGTATATTTGAATCTTTGCATAAAAAAGGATTAAGTTCTGATAAATTATTAAAGGAAGAATTTCCCGCCATATTTACTGAATTAAATAACATAAAAAGAGAAATAGAACATAATCAATATTTACATTCTTTATTTGTCAAATATTCTAAAGAAATTGATATGGAAGTAAGAGGAAGACTTAATGGATATGTAATAGATAAAATTGTAGAAATTGATAATAATATAAAGAATTTAATAAATAGAATTAAGAAAATATATGGTCATCTATCATCTCTTTCAAGAATAAAAAATTATGAAAATATATATAAAGATATTGCGAAAGAGGAGAAAGAATTACATAAAGAAGTTGAGGAATTAGAGAAATTATATGAAGAGATTGTCCATTTAAAAGCAGTGTTAGTTAATTTTGAAAAGCAAATAGTTTAAAGTTTTAATTTATAAATTTTGAAAATTTTTATTTAAATTATGGCAATGTCATTAATTGGAAGAATGCCATCTAATTTGGTATCCAAATCATTTTTTAATGGGTTAAATTTAATTAGTAGTAGCATAAGGGAACATTTTGGAAAAAATGTAGATATTAAATATCAAGAAAATATAAAAATAGAAGAAAAAATTGAAAAAATTAAAAAAGATATAGAAGAGGCTCAAAGATCTTTTGATGAAATAATGAGAAATTTTAACTTCCATTATGATGCTTTTATTAATAAAATAGAACGAGAATTAAATAATGCACATATACAAAGTAAATTACCGCAATATTTAAGCAAACTTGGTAATATTGTTATATATATAACAAGCCATGGTATATATTCAATTAATGAGGTTGAAGGGAAAGAAAAAGAGATAAAAAAATTAAAGGAAGAAATATCAAAAGAAATAAATTCAAAGGGCAAGAATTTACAGCGTCTTCTCTGGATTGCAGATCAATATAATAATATATTTCAAAACCTTATAGGTAAAGAACTAAGATCTAAAGTTCTAAATAAAATGATGGATATAAAAAAAGAATTAGATAATTTGAAAAAAGAAATTAAAAATATAGATGCTAAAAATAATGATAAATTAAAGAAAGAAATGGAAAAGAAAATAAATGAATTAAAGAAGGAATTAGAAAAATCAAATAAATCTTTAGAAGAGTTCATAAAATACTTGTCACATATATTAAAGGTATAAATAACTATATATTACTAACCTTATATTCATGCAAGATTATTTTTCATTAAGTTTTTTATTTCTAAAGATTTTTCTAATGCTAAATTTAATGCATCATTTAATTCTTTATTTGAATTTTATATTTCTCTAAGTTTGGAAAACTGCCTTCAATATTTAGAAAATGAAAAATTAAGATATCTTTTGTAAAAATTATTTATATCTCATAGATTAACCGTAGGATAATGAAAGTATCTTTATTAATGGATTCTTCTAAAAAATTTAAATTTCTTAAATATGATTTATCATCATTATTTTCTTATTATGATTTAAATGTTCTCTAATTAGATGTCATGAATATTGTGCTCTTATAAAAAAATATAAATACTCTTGCAAATAGCTCTAATTAGCGTTTACCAGCTGCACCCGGAGCACTACCACCTCTTGAAGCCACATCTGGAACAACTTCTATAGCTGCACCCGGAGCACTTCTTGGAGCCATACTTGGAAGAACTTTTATAGCTGCACCCGGAGCACTTCTTGGAGCCATACTTGGAAGAACTTTTACCGCTGCACCCAGAGCACTACCACCTTTCATAGCTGCTCCTTGAGCACCAACCTTTGAAGCTAATTCAAGTAAGTTTTCAACTTTTCTTGCTTCTTGAACGGAACTCTTTGGCGAACTTTTTGAACCTTTTTTAAGTTTTTCTGTATCTATATATGCTCTTTTTACAAATTCACGCATTTTATCCATTACTATAAATTTTTTTAATGGAGAAAGTTCTTTATTATCGATATTTCTTACTTCTCCTTGTAATTTTTGAACCATTTTTTCTATTTTTCCTTTTTCATTATGATTTAATTGTAAAGGAGTTTTCCCAATGTCTTCTTTTATGACATTTAATTCTCTCTCCATTTCCTTTTCATATTCCGTACAAATATTTTCTGTAGAAGTTAATAATCCATGTAAATCTCCAAATATTTTTTGACCTTCTTCACGTACATCTCTCTCTAATCTCATATTTAAGTCGCGTACTATATTTATTAATTCTCTTAAATTTTTTTGTGTAAATTTATTTGGTTTAAATATATTATTTCCATATCTTCTTAATAAAACGGGATTATTAAATATACTGGCTAATTGTCCGATTTTAATTCTAGCATTGTGATTTATCTCGTTGAATTTTGATGAACAGAATGATAAAGTACGTAAAGTTAAATTTTCATTTTCGGTTTCCTCTGATAAGCAGGATATTATCTTCTTTAAAGTTTCTATATCTCTTTTTATAGAATATATTAATCTTTTTATTTGAGGATGGACTGGCATTTTATCCAGTTTGTTTATATGTTTTAGAGTTATATCTGTATTTTTATTAAAATTATTAATATCCGATATTGTTTTTGAGAAAAGATGTGCCAATCTGGAATTAATTTTACTCAATTTTGCTTTAAGACTTTCTAATTTAGATTTACCAATTCTAAATACTTTTATTATAAGTGCAACAATTAATATTGGTATAACAAAAGGCCAAAAGAAGTATGTAGCAATTGCAGCCATTAATGCTGAGAGTACATTTTTTATCCTTAAATTTTCATTAATGATATTTAGGAATCTTCTAAATATAAAAAATAGGGCAAAAAATGAGATTACATAAGGTAAATTTTCTAAAATAATAGGTGCTAAAGGACCTAAATATTGAGAAAGTGCATTAGCGACCGAATCTAACAATTGTTTGTCTAAATATAATGTATGTGTAGCTTTATCAGACCATATAGAAATAAGATTATCTGATTGAGAATAAATGTTAGTAAAGTTTAATATAAAAGTTAAAATCATTAGATATTTATAAGTTCTTTCCATATGGTTTAAAAATATTTTGTATTTTATAAATGTTACTATAAAAATACTAATAAATAAAATTACCTGATGAAGATAAATGTTTTAATATATTACTCTTCATTAAATTTTTTATTTCTAAAGATTTTTCTAATGCTAAATTTAATGCATCATTTAATTCTTTATTTGAAATTTCTCCATCCAATTGTATTAAAGTAAATTTTTTCTCTGAAGGAATTATTGCAACAGGAATATCTGTAGCTCTTCCTTCTCCATAATATTCTATATATTTTGATTTTTCAGGATCTTTCTTTAATTTTTCAGAATCATAATCTTCTTCTTCTTTATTCAAATCTACAACAATTTTTTCTCCAATTTTTCCAACTGCTAGACCTACTACCAAATCCTTCATTGGAATACCTGCTAAGGATAATGCTAAAGATGCGGCGTTTATACTTGCGGTCCTTGTTCCAGCATCTGCATTTAATATTTCAATATATATATCAACAATACTTCCTGGAATTTCTTCTAATAATAATGCCGGCTCTAATGCTCTTTTAATTACTTCAGATAATTCAATTTCTCTTCTACCTGGTGTAGGTTTTTTTCTTTCAGGTGTAGAAAATGTTAGCATATTATATCTAACCCTTAAGAATGCTTTATCATAATCTAAAGACATTTTTGAAGGTTTTGGCCCATATACAGCAGCCAATGCAACAGTATCACCAAAAGAAAATATTGCAGATCCTTTTGCATTATCTACTACATTTAACTTTATATTTATTTTTCTTAGTTCATTATATTCTCTACCATCAAATCTTTTTACCATTCTTATTTATTTTCCAAAATTTCTTTAACCTTTTCAGTTAAACCCCTCCTATATGAATTATTTATAATAAATCTAATAATATCTATAGCCTTCGATACATCATTTATATTACCATTTAAATATATTCTACCATTTTTTCCAATTATTATATCAATTTTTAAATATTCTTTAATTAAATTTAACATTGAAGAATTTTTTCCAATCAATCTTGGAATTCTTACAGGATCTACTTTTAATATTAACCCATCATTTAACTTTTCCTTTTTCTTAATTTCTAAATCTATTAATTTATTTTTTGTCATTTTTATAATTTGACATAATATATAATCACCATAAGTATATAGATCGTTAGGATCCGTTCCAATATCTTTTAAAGATAACTTTCCAACATATGGAGAATTTATATCAACTATCCATCCATTTGATAGTACATCAATTACTTTTCCAATTACAATATCATTTACTTCTGGCATATAATATCCAAAAAGCCTTGTAGTTTTATCCTCATTTACTAATAATATATACTTTGAATAATAATTGTTCTCTCTTTCATATGAGTTAATATCTTTTTTCTTTAAGATATCTCCAGGTATTAATATCATCTTATAGATAATATATTATATCATTTTTAAACATACTCTCAAGCATATACCTTTCCTCATTTTTATGTTTTATCTTTTCAGCTTCATTTTCTAATATAGAAAATATATCTTTTATTGTTGAATATAGATCATATCCATGATCATCAATAGAGAATTTACCATTATTATATATTAATTTTGCTCTAATTTGGTAATATATTTTTTTATTTTCTCTATCTTCATTTACCTTTTTAATATGTAATAGCAATCTAATATTTTCTCCCAAAACATTTCTATATTTTTTATAAAATCTCTCATACAATTTCTTTATATAACTTATATCTATCTCATCTAAAGGTATCCCATGAACAACTAAATTATATTCTTTTTCCTTCTTATATTGTAAATAATTTATTAATATATCCTTTGCAGTTGTTATACCAATTAAATTACCATTATCTAATATTGGCAATGAAAATACTTTATTTTCTATCATTAAATTAATTATTTTCTCTATATTATCATCTTTATTTGCAAATATTAACTTACTATTCATTATTGATTTTATTTTTATATCAAAATCTTTTTCATTTGGAGTCCTTATATTATTACTATTATCAATTAACATATATTTTAGAATATCTGATAATGAAATTATTCCAGATACTTTATTATTTTTATCTAATACTATTAATCTTGATATACCTTTATCTTTCATTATACCAATTGCTTTTTTAATATTTTCATCCTCATATATTGTATAAGCTTCATTTATTATTTCATTTAAATTCATTTTTCCCAATATATCTTTATCATTCAATATATCCTTTAATACATCATATATATTAACTACCTTTATTTTTCCATTTTCCCTTACAAAAGTTACTCTAGAATTAGAATTAATTAATTTTTCTACTATATCGATTATATTATTTGTTTTTAATGGTTTTATCCTATTTATTACTTTTTCAATTTTTGTATCTGGTCTATATAAATACCTAATTGCTTTAGAATTCTCTAAAACTCCTAAAGGTTTTCCATTATTATCTGTTACAATTATATCTTCCCCTTTCTTTATATATTCAACAATATCCCCAATTTTTTTATCCTTTGATATAAATACTGCCATTAATCTATATGATAAAAAATTTTTAAATGATTATTTTCTACTTCTTGTATGTTCTGGTAACTCATATATAGCTTCTGCAGGTGCTAGGACAAAGTATCTTTTCTTACGTCTTTTCTTTGGAGGTTCTTCCTTTTTATATACCCAATATAGAGCTGCAATTACAAATCCCCCTATTATAAGGAGTGGAAGTAAATCACTGATTATCAATGCAAGCAATATTTCTTTCATTACATTTTGAGCAGTTGCTCCAAATCCATTAAAATCTACAGAAGATGCATATAGAAATGCAAATAGAACAGTAAGAGTTAAAAAACCAACAATAACATTATGAGAAGATTGTTTGTATCTTTGAAATTCTTCATCTCCCCTATATGGTTCTGATATACTTGCCATTAATGCAATTATCATTAAAATAAAAAATATAACGAGTACTTCAAAGAAGAAGAATGATATAAAGTTTGATGTAAATATAACATCCGATATATTATATAAATAATAGAATGCTATTACTATAGAAATTATTGCATATAATTTTTCTTTATTTGGATTATCCCTTCCAAATAAACCAATCTTTCTAAGAGATCCATATAACAATGAAAATACTAATAAAAATGGTGCTACAATTGTAAATATGCCATATTCTGAAAATAAAGTATAAATAAATGATGAGAGATCCATTTTATTTAGATCTTAATAATATTGGGCCTGGCACTTTTTCTCCTTCCTTTTCCTCTTTCTTTTCTCCACCAGCTATCCACATCATTACCACCAATATAATTCCAAACATAATTAATAATGCTAACATGCCAGATTGCATAAGATAATCAAGTATATCTGACAATAAACCTACCAATGGTGATGATGTTGCAGAAGGATTTGCTATACTTAAAGAATTTACAGCCAACCACAACATTATTCCTACAACGAGAAATGCAAAGAATGCTCTTAATCCGCTAGGCACCTTTTTATTTGTAAGTGCTAATGCAATAACTAACAACGAAAATCCAATTACAGCTAGGGTAGCGCTAGGAATAAAAGATAATAACCATTTTATTAAATCTTGATTATATATTGATAAAAGAGCAAATGCAAGAGAAAATAATGCACTTAATTTTCTACCTACAGTATCATCAGGACTCACTTTTAATAAATTAGATAATTCTAATAGCATGAATACTAAAGAAAATATTAATAAAAATGGTAAAACAAAATCTATGAATCCATATTGTGATAATAATTGATTAAAATTCATCGGATTAAAATTTATTTGAGGTAACTGACTTATGGTTGTCATTTTGATTTTGGGGGTTCTGCTTTTTGGCCTTTTTCAGGTTTAACGGCCCAATATGCTATTCCAAACATTATTGCTAGAATTACTATTGTTTCTATAAATGGTTGTAATGAAGAAAGTACTGGAGATGTTAATGCAGAATTAATATAATTATATAAGCCGAGTATAAATATTACTATCAATGTAAATATAATTATTGCGGATGTTAATAATATTATTCTTGCTCTATTACCTATCTGTACTTCTCCACTTTTTTCCTCTCTCTGTAAAAATGGAGAAATTGCCAATATAAGGAAAAATACTGTTAATAAAAATAATACTATATATGGAATTAATGTTCTTAATGATAATACAACATTTGCAGATCCAACTATAAAAAATCCAGTTGCTGCAGATACAATTGATATTAAACTCCTAGTAACCTTTCCTTTATCCCCCTCAGCAAAAGGATCACCCAATATTTTATACTTACTTAATATACCATACATCACAGCATAAACTAATAGAAATGGTAATATAACATTGAAGAATCCAAGGTTATTCAATAAACCTATAAATGTATCATAAAATGCCATATTTAAAAATAATATTTCATAATTTATTAATCTTTGTCTAATATTTCCTGATAATATATAGCATTTGTAGGACATGCCTTTGCGGCAATTTTTATATCCTCTATATCTTCTTCGGAAGAAATTGTATTATTTTTTATTACTATTCTATTATTTTCAATTGAAAAAATATTCTTATTTATCAAATAGCATGCTAAACAATTTATACATTTACTATAATCAATATCTACTATATATTTCATTAATCATTCACTTCTTCTACTTTAATTGAATGTGTTGGGCATGCAACTTCAGCATCCTTTACTTTTTGTATTAAATCTGGATTTTCAACGATTTCAACCTTTGCTTTTGCTTTTCCATCAGAATCGAATTCATATATTTCTGGTGCAATTGCAATACATGTTCCGCAACCAATACATGTATTTTTATCAACCCATGTTTTTATTTTCATCTAAAATATATCAATGTTATATTTTATAAATATTAAAAATATAAATAGAGCGTGGAATTAAATGATATTTTTGTTAGAGTAACAGATATAACAGATTATATTTTTTGTCCTAGAAAAGTTTATCTAAAAAGAGTTTTGGGATATTCTGAAGAAGATACTGAACAAAAAATATTTGGATCAATTGTTCATTCTTTATTTGATAAAATAAATGAGAAAGAGAAGGAAATAATATTTAATATAAAAGAGTTTGTTGAATATGAAAAAATATTAAATTTATATAATAGTTTTTTAATAAAATTGTTGGAAGAATCTATAAAAGAATTTGAAGAACAAATAAAAAATTTAAATTTAGATAAAAATGATATAAAAATAAGGGCATATGGTTATGTAATAAAGGATATAGAAGATAGGGCAAAAAATGTATTCAATTTTATGAAAGATAATGATTTATATGGAATAGAATTATGGGAATTTTTAGAACCAAAAATAAAGACAGAACTTGATGTTACATCTTTAAAATATAATATAGTTGGGAGGATAGATAGATTAGAAATATATAAAAAGCATATAATACCTTATGAAATAAAATCCGGATTTTTTAGAAGGGAACATATTACACAATTATATTCATATTATTTATTATTAAAGGATGAATTTCCAAATTATGATATAAGGAAAGGTATATTATTATATGCAAAGGATAATCATAAAATAGAAATAGAGTTTAGAAATAATAATGAAATAAAGAAAATACTTGATATAAAAGATAAAATAATTGATATGATAGATAAAAAGGAAGATCCTGGAAAGAAATTCTCTGAAAAATGTAAAAAATGTGCATTTTATAATATTTGCTGGAAAAATGGAAATAAAAATTGATACTAGAAAAAGTATATATGAAAATATAAATGAAATATATGAAAAAATAAAAGAATTAAAGAATAAAAAGCAAAAAATAGAGAATTTGATAAAAGAATTGGAAGAAAAGTTAAATAATATTGAGGAAAAAATAATTATTGAAAAAAAGAAGGAAGAGATTAAGAGAAACAAAAAGTGGTATGAGAAATTTAGATGGATGTTTACAACAAATAATTTTCTATTAATTGCTGGGAAAGATTCTATTACAAATGAAATTATTATAAATAAATATTTAGAAAAAAATGATTTAGTATTTCACGCAGATATTATAGGATCTCCATTTGGTATATTAAAAAATGGAAAAAATGCAAGTGAAATAGATATATATGAAGCTGCAAAATTTGTTGGATCATATTCTAGGGCATGGAAAAATAAATTATCCTCTATAGATGTATATTATGTATATCCCGATCAAGTATCAAAAAAGGCTCCTTCTGGAATGTATTTAAAAAAAGGATCTTTTATGATATATGGAGA
>Ga0081473_122246_pt1 | contig 13101 bp, 10 predicted proteins | sample CisSprmetagenome_FD_70977 | JGI IMG/M metagenome (GOLD analysis project Ga0081473, IMG submission 70977) | Hypoxic/sulfidic aquatic microbial communities from Cistern Spring, Yellowstone National Park, USA v2 (version 2) | ecosystem: Environmental > Aquatic > Thermal springs > Hot (42-90C) >... | reverse complement strand
TGAGTGTCTGTGCTGAGTTTGTTAAAGGTTTATATAGGTGGGCGTTAGCCCATATTTTTCGTGAGTTCGCGGAGGAGGGGTAAGGGTGAGGAGCGCTTTAGGAGGATTCTTGAGCATGAGTACATGCCTAAGGTGGAGATCGTGCCTAAGGAGGAGGTTAGGGAGATTCTTAAGCAATTGAATGCTAAGGTTTTTCAACTACCCTGGATAAGGGCTAGTGACCCACTGGCTAGGGCAATAGGGGCTAGGCCGGGTAATGTAATCAGGATAATTAGGAAGTCTGATACATCCGGTGAGTTTGTCACCTACAGGTTTGTCGTGCCTGGTTGAGTGAACAAAATAATTTAAATAGGTTCTTCCCTAGGTTATGGCGAAGCATGAATACTAAATTTATGAAAAAATATTCTGGAAAGGATTTAAATAGTGATTTGAACATGGGGTGGTAAACGATGTCCATGGAGCATCCTAACGCTGAACATGATAAGGCATTGGACTCCGTGTCAATACCAATACTTAGGTCCAAGAGGGCGCGTGGTGGATTTCCCACGTCCGACGATAGGTGGACCCTAGTTGAAGCGTTCATTAGGGAGGGTGGTCTCGTGAAGCACCAACTCGATTCATTCAATGACTTTGTGGAGAAGAGGTTGCAGGAAATAATTAATGAAAATAGTGTAATTGAGACCGAAAATAAGGGTCTCTACATAAGGCTTGATAAGATAGAGGTTGGTAAGCCAAGGGTTAGGGAGGCTGACGCCAGCGAGCACCTGCTTTACCCGATGGAGGCTAGGTTGAGGAACCTAACATATGCAGCACCGCTTTATCTAACGATGGCCCTATACGTCAATGATGAGGAGGTTGATAGGCAGAGGGTCTATATTGGGGATTTACCAATAATGGTTCGTTCAAGGTACTGCAACCTATACGGGCTTAAGCGGCAGGAATTAATCAGTAAGCTTGAGGATCCCGAGGACCCAGGCGGTTACTTCATAATAAATGGTAGTGAAAGGGTTATCGTATCGCAGGAGGATTTGGCGCCCAATAAGCCATTCTATGATAAGGGCGATAAGGCAAGCATAACGCATACTGCCAAGGTTATCTCAATCGGCGCTGGTTTTAAGACTACGGTGACCGTAGAAAGGCATAAGGATGGCATAATATACGTCGTATTCCCAGCCGTAGCCACCAGGATACCATTCCCAATAATAATGAGGGCGCTCGGCCTAGAGACTGACGAGGACATAGTCCTTGCTGTGAGCGATGACCCAGACATACAGAATGAGTTACTGCCATCACTACAATTCTCAATACAAATAGCGAGCACTGTTGATGATGCGCTTGATTTCATAGGTAGTAAGGTGGCCATTGGACAACCTAGGGAGGTTAGGATTGAGAGGGCTAGGCAAACCCTTGATAAATACTTCCTACCCCACCTTGGCACCACTGAGGATGCCAGGTTGAAGAAGGCGTTGATGGTTGGGCAGATGGTGAAAGGCGTCATAGAGATGTACCTAGGTCGTAGGGAACCTGATGATAAGGATCATACTGCGAATAAGAGGGTTAGGCTCGTTGGCGATTTAATGGCTCAGTTGTTCAGGGCTGTGTTTAGGCAAGTGATTCAGGACGTGAGGCAACAGCTTGAGAAGCATTACTCAAGGGGTAAAGTGCCGAGCCTGGTCACGTTGGTTAGGGCTGACATAATAACCGAGAGGATAAGGCATGCATTAGCCACAGGCAATTGGATAGGTGGTAGGACCGGGGTTTCGCAGATGCTCGATAGGACAAACCTATTATCAACGCTAAGCCACCTAAGGAGGGTTGTTTCAAACCTAAGTAGGGCACAGCCGCACTTCGAGGCAAGGGACCTACACCCAACCCAGTGGGGTAGGTTATGCGCGATCGAGACTCCCGAGGGCCAGAATTGTGGTTTGGTTAAGAATTTAGCCCTCCTATCGACAATAACGGTGGGTGTTGATGAGAATGAGGTGGAGAAGTTGCTTTATGACTTGGGTGTTGTGCCAATACTAACCGCTAGGAAGGAGGGTATTAAGGGTACCGAGGTCTACCTAAACGGTAGATTGGTTGGAATACATACGGAGCCTGATAAGTTGGTGACAACGATAAGGGATTTGAGGAGGAGGGGGCAGATAAGTCATGAGATTAATGTTGCGAGAATACGCCGCGGGACGCTTGATGAGGTTAGGGTGAACTGTGACGGTGGTAGGCTCAGGAGGCCTGTCCTAATAATCGAGAATGGCGAGCTTAAGCTTAAGCCTGAGCACATTAAGAAGTTGAGTAGTGGTGAGTGGTCTTGGTCGGACTTGATCAGTAATGGCATTGTGGAGTATCTAGATGGTGATGAGGAGGAGAATGCGTTGGTCGCTATAAACCCTGAGGAGGACATGAGTAAGTACACGCACATGGAGATAATACCATCAGTGATGATCGGTGCTGTGGCGTCAATAATACCGTATGCAGAGCATAACCAATCACCAAGGAATATTTACGAGGCTGCAATGGCAAAGCAAAGCCTCGGGTTCCCAGCCGCTAATTATAGATTTAGGATGGATAGTAGAGGGCATCTGTTGATCTATCCTGAGAGACCATTAGTGATAACTAGGGGTATGGAACTAAACGGATATCTAAGAAGACCAGCTGGTCAAAATGCGATTGTTGCGCTATTGACGTACACAGGCTACAATATGGAGGATGCGGTCATACTGAATAAATCAGCGATAGAGAGGGGCATGTACAGAAGCGTGTTCTATAGGACCTATGAGACGGAGCAGATGAGGTATCCGGGTGGTGAGGAGGATAGGATAGAGATACCATCGGCGGAGGTTAGGGGTTACAAGGGTCCAGAGTCGTACGCCCACCTTGATGAGGATGGCATAGTATCACCGGAGGTTTTTGTGTCCGGTGGTGAGGTTCTAATTGGTAAGACCTCGCCGCCGAGGTTCTATGGTGTATACACAGAGACGGTGGTATCCAGTGCTAGGAGGGATTCATCAATAACGGTTAGGCGTGGTGAGAAGGGTATCGTTGATAACGTGGTCATAACCGAGACTAACGAGGGGTATAAGCTTGTTAAGGTTAAGGTTAGGGAGTTGAGGATACCTGAACTTGGTGATAAGTTTGCGAGTAGGCATGGGCAGAAGGGTGTGATGGGTATGATGATTCCCATGGTAGACATGCCATTCACAGAGGATGGTATTACACCCGACATAATCGTAAATCCACACGCATTACCCAGTAGAATGACGGTTGGGCAATTGCTTGAGTCAATGGCTGGTAAGGTGGCTGCCCTTAGAGGCGTTATGATCGATGCCACACCATTCGAGGGAGTTACCGAGGAGGAGCTTAGGGACTTACTAATACGGTCAGGCTTTAGGTGGGATGGTAAGGAGGTGATGTATAGCGGATTGACGGGTAGGAAGCTTGAGGCAGACGTATTCATTGGAGTTGTTTATTACCAGAAGCTTCACCACATGGTTGCTGATAAGATACACGCCAGGGCTAGGGGTCCAGTGCAGATACTGACTAGGCAACCAACCGAGGGTAGGTCTAGGGAGGGTGGTCTTAGGCTTGGTGAGATGGAGAGGGACGTCTTGATAGCCCATGGCGCGGCTGCATTACTTAGGGAGAGGCTTGTGGAGTCGAGCGATAAGTACACCATGTATGTGTGCGAGGATTGCGGTATGATAGCCTGGTATGATACGAATAAGGGTAAGCCTGTATGCCCAATACATGGTGATAAGGGTAGGATTGCCAGGGTTACAGTGCCCTACGCATTCAAGTTATTGCTTCAGGAGTTAATGAGTCTCGGCATATACCCAAGAATTGAGTTGGGTGATTTAATTGAGGAGAGGAGGGCTTGATAAGGTTTTTATGTCGGTTGGTAGGAGGTGATGGGTAATGGCCCAGACCGAGAGGGTAGCGATTCGGGAGGAGGAGATACCGCTCAAGGCTATCAAGTCCATTAGGTTTGCGTTACTCTCACCTGACGTGATAAGGTCAATGTCCGTGATGGAAATAACCACATCGGAAACCTACGACGAGGCTGGCAGACCAATGGTTGGCGGCTTAATGGATAGGAGGCTCGGCGTTGTTGAGCCGGGTTCTAGGTGTGAGACCTGCGGTAATCCACCCGATAGATGCCCTGGTCACTTTGGCAGGATTGAATTGGCGAGACCCGTCATTCATGTTGAGTACGCCAGGTACATACACGAACTACTAAGGGCTACCTGCAGGGAGTGCGGCAGGGTATTATTAACGGATGAGGAGATTGAGAAGTACCGGAAGAGACTTGAGAGGTTGAGGGTTAGGTGGAAATTACTTGCCGATAGGCTCATTGAGAGGATTAGGAAGAGGGCTATGGAGAGGACAACATGCCCGCACTGCGGTGCTAAGCAGTATAAGGTTAGGTTTGAGAGACCGTATGCCTTTTATGAAGAGAAGGAGAATGGGGTTTTGGAGAAGCTGGATCCAATAAAGATTAGGGAGAGACTCGAAAAGATACCAGATGGTGATCTTGAGCTACTAGGTTGGGATCCGAAGGTTGCAAGGCCTGAATGGGCTGTCCTCACTGTACTACCTGTACCACCACCCCAGGTTAGGCCATCAATACAGTTGGAGACTGGGCAGAGGAGTGAGGATGACTTAACGCACAAGCTTGTCGATATTGTTAGGGTTAATGAGAAGTTGAGGACGGCGATAGAGTCGGGTGCGCCGAGCAGTGTTGTTGACCAGCTATGGGACTTGCTGCAGTATCATGTTGCCACGTACTTCAATAACGAACTACCCAACCTACCACCGGTTAAGCATAGAAGCGGTAGACCACTGAAGACGTTGGCCCAAAGACTTAAGGGTAAGGAGGGTAGGTTTAGGGGTAGTTTGTCAGGTAAGAGGGTTGACTTCTCGGCGAGAACTGTCATAAGTCCGGACCCGAACCTCAGCATAAATGAGGTTGGTGTACCCATGGATGTGGCTAGGATATTAACTGTGCCAATGCAGGTAACGGAGTGGAACATGGACTTAGCGAGGCAGCTTGTCCTTAATGGCCCTGAGGTATGGCCTGGCGCTAATTACGTTGTTTACCCAGACGGTAGGAGGGTTGATCTCAGGTACTTTAGGGATAGGCGTGAATTGGCGAACAAACTGGCGCCAGGCTTCATTGTGGAGAGGCACCTAATGAATGGCGACATAGTACTATTCAACAGGCAACCAAGCCTCCACAGGATGTCAATAATGGGGCACCTAGTTAGGGTGTTACCTGGCAGGACATTTAGGCTACATCTCGCAGTCTGTCCGCCCTACAATGCCGATTTCGATGGCGATGAGATGAACCTACATGTTCCACAGAATGAGGAGGCGAGGGCTGAGACTAGGACATTAATGATTGTTCAAAACCACATAATAACACCGAGATATGGTGGGCCAATCATAGGCGCCAGGCAGGATTACATAACAGGTGGTTACCTACTCACCAGTAAGGGCTCCTTCATAAATAAGGAGTTGCTCATGTACCTACTGGCTGCGGCTAATTACGATGGGGAGATTGAGGAGCCGGCCATAATGCATCCAAGGGAGCTCTGGACGGGCAAGCAGGTAATATCAATGCTCCTACCCAAGGACCTCAACTGGGTGCAACCAACAGCAATAAAGGAGAGTTGTAAGGATCCATACAACTGCTACACCGATGAGTATATAATAATCGTTAATGGCTACATGGCAACCGGAGTTTTGGATAAGAAGTCAATAGGTGCTGAGCAGGTTGATTCTTTATGGCATGTTATTGTCAAGAGGTATGGTAATGACTATGCGAGGAAGTGGGTTGACTCGATACTAAGGGCATTGCTCAGGTTCCTAGATCTAAGGGGGTTCACCATGGGTATTGATTCGCTGGAGATGCCTCTGGATAGTTATAACGAGCTCACAAAGCTCTATGAAGATAGTGAGAAGAAGGTTCTCGAATACATACAGAGGTTTAGGGAGGGTAGGCTCGAGGCCGAGCCTGGCTTAACCATTGAGGAGACGCTTGAGAACGACGTAACAATAGAGTTGAGTAGGGCTAGGGAGGCAGCTGCGCGTATTGTTGAGAAGTACATAAATAAGGACGGCGATGCTTACATAATGGCTAAGACAGGCGCCAGGGGTAGTATTGTCAATATAACCCAGATGGTTGCAATGCTCGGTCAACAAACGATTAGGGGCGAGAGGTTTAAGAGAGGATTTTATGGAAGGACAACGGCGCACTTCGAACCCGGCGACCTAGGACCAATGGCTAAGGGATTTGTTAGGAATAACTTCAAGACAGGATTAACGCCGCTAGAGTTCTTCTTCCATGCGGCTGGCGGTAGGGATGGCCTTGTGGATACGGCAGTGAGAACTGCCCAGAGTGGTTACATGCAGAGAAGGTTGATTAATGCGTTACAGGATATATACGTTGCCTACGATGGTACGGTGAGGAACGCGTCTGGCTCAATAATACAGACGAGGTATGCGGAGGACGGTATTGATGTAAGCAAGAGCGATCATGGCAGGCTTAATATTGATGAGATACTAAGGAGAGCTGGATTGGGTGGGTGATGGATATGTCAGGCACGAACGTTGTTACTCAGGAGGAGTTGAATAATGTCTTAGTCCAGTTGGCCGGCATATTACCTAGGAGAATAATTGATGAGTTAAGGAATAAATTAGCAAATAAGCCGTTAAATAGGGAACAATTCGTGGAATTAATCAAGATTTTAGTGAATGAGTATTATAAAATGCTTGTTGATCCAGGTGAAGCCATTGGCATAGTCACTGCGCAATCTGTTGGTGAGCCAAGTACGCAAATGATACTTAGGTCATTCCACTTCGCAGGCCTTAGGGAGTTCTCGATGGCTCTTGGTTTGCCTAGAATGATAGAGCTTGTTGATGCGAGGAGGAAGCCTTCTGTTCCCATGATGACGATATACCTAGATGAGGAACATAGGAATGATCCAAACAAGGCCCAGGAGGTTGCCTACAGGATTCAACTAACAACAATAGAGAATGTGGCAAGGAGCGTTGAGATTGACTACATAAATTCGCAGATAACAATAGAGATTGATGAGGATGAATTGAGACAGAGGGGGTTGAGTATGGATGATGTTAGGAAGGTTGTGGAGAGGATTAAGGGTAAGGGTGCCCAGGTGGAGTTTGAAGGTAATGTTATTAGGATCACGTTGGAAAACGCCGATATTATTAAGCTGAGGAGGGTTAGGGATAAGATAATGCAGACAAGGTTGGCTGGTATTAAGAATGTTAAGAAGACACTCGTTAGGTATAAGGATGGTGAGTGGATCATAGAGACCGAGGGCACGAACTTAGAAGCCGTACTCACATTAGACGGTGTTGATTATAGGAGGACTATATCCAACGATATTCACGAAGTTGCCGAGGTACTCGGAATCGAGGCTGCTAGGACTGTCATTATGAGGGAGTTGAAGAAGGTCCTCGACCAACAGGGTTTGGACACAGATATAAGGCACTTGATGCTTATCTCCGATGTAATGACCTGGACAGGTAGGGTTAGGCAGGTTGGTAGGCATGGTGTTGTTGGTGAGAAGGAGAGTCCATTGGCTAGGGCTGCCTTTGAGGTTACTGTTAAGAATCTTGTGGAGGCATCAATAAGGGGTGAGAACGAGCAATTTAGGGGTGTCGTCGAGAGTGTCCTTGCTGGTAAGTATATACCGATTGGTACTGGTATAGTTCAATTACTAATGGAATTCGAATAACATAATATTAAGGCGCCACGTTAGCAATAGGTTTAAATAGTGTTTCTTCAGGGCTGTCTTGAATGATTGATATCTCACGAGAACTCCAGGTCGCACTAAACACAGGTAAGGTAATACTTGGTTATAGGAAATCGATAAAGGCTGTGATGGATGGCTCAGCAAAACTTGTAATACTAGCATCAAATGCGCCTGCGGAGATAGCGAACAATGTGCAGTACTACGCTAAGATAACTAATATACCCATTTACGTGTTCCAAGGATCAAGCTGGGATCTGGGCGCAGCCGTTAGGAAGCCGTTCAAAATATCAACGATAGCCATAATCGATCCAGGAGAAAGCAATATATTAGCTCTTGTTAGTCAACGTGGGGGGTGATAATCATGCCCAGCATTAGGTTAACGGAGGAGGAGATTCGGTATGTGGCATTGTTTGAGAAGATAACTGGCATAACGCCTAGGGATACTGTAATTGATGATCAATACAACAGGATAATATTCATAGTCGATAAAAACTTCGCGCCACTCGCAGTCGGTAAGAATGGAATAAACATCAGGAAATTAAAGGAATTAACGGGTAAGGATGTGGAGGTTGTTGAGTATGGCGAAACGCCTGAGGAATTAATTAAAAACAGCCTATACCCAGCCAGGGTAATATCCGTCAAGATAACAAAGCTTCCAAACAACGGTAGTGTCGCAGTAGCTACGGTTCATAGCGAGGACAAGGCAATAGCAATTGGGAAGCAGGGTAAAAACATAAACAGGGCAAAATTACTTGCAAAGCGATACTTCGATATTGATAGAATAAGGATAGTGTCGCCGGAGCAGGGGCAATAACGTGAGGAAAAAGTAAATAAGCCCTTAAATCAACGTGAAGCACAATGCCAGGTAAAAAATCGCCGCTAGGAATGTTCGCTGCAAGAGGATTGAAGGAAAAGAGGAGGATGTTTAGGTGGAGCGACACATACTACAAGAGAAGAGCCCTGGGCATAGCCAAGAAGTTTGACCCACTGGAGGGAGCACCAATGGCTAGAGGCATAGTACTGGAGAAGGTAGGTGTGGAGGCAAGAAAACCAAACGCAGCCGTGCGGAAATGCGTCACGCCGGACACGCGGATTAACCTAACGCCCAGGGTGGCGACTAGCATCGTAAGTCTTGATGGGCGTTGGCGTGACGTAACAATAATACATCTTAACAGAGATAATAAGGCCATTGAGGAGACGAGACTGGTTGATTTCTTCTACATAGAGCCTGAGGAGTTTAAGGAGGATGGGGTTTACGAGTTGAGGACCATCTATGGTAGGAGACTGATAGCCAGTGGGGATCACCCAATATACACTGGCAGGGGTGTGATTCCGCTTAAGGATGTTAGGCCTGGCGATTACGTTGCCGTGTACCCCAGGGAGCCTATCGACGCCGCAGCCCCTAACGATGATAGGATCGTACTGACTGAGGAGGACATTAGGAGGGCTGCACCGCCGAATTCGAAGGTTGATGAAATAATAAGTAAGCTCAGGGGGCTTGGCCTACTTCCACTTAAGTATAATAATAGGAATATCTATAGGATTGCCAGGCTTGTCGGGCATCTGTTTGGTGATGGGTCGTTAAGCTACGTTAGAGGTGGTAATGGGTATGAGGGTAGGATAGCCTTTAGTGGGGACCTTGAGGACCTCGAGGAAATAACCCAGGATTTGGCTGAGCTTGGGTTTAGGGTCTCAAGGGTTAACGAGTATTATAGGGAGAGCACGGTTACCTGGAGCAATGGGTTGACCCAGGTGATTAGGGGTAGGTCCTACGTTGTCTTTGTGAATTCCATAGCACTATTCACATTCTTTAAGGCGTTGGGTGTACCCATTGGTGATAAGGCTGTCCAGGGCTTTAGAGTGCCGAGGTGGATCATGGATGCGCCGCTGGATGTTAAGGCCGAGTTCCTAGCCGCATACTTCGGTAGTGAGTTGGAGAGGCCTAGGGTTGGTAGGAATGGTAGGACCTTCCAACCACCAACCCTCGTTATTCACAAGGCCGAGGACGTGGTTGAGCAGGGTGTCGAATTCCTAAGCGACATTAAGGCATTACTCTCGGAGTTCGGTGTCGAGACCTCGGCAATATCTAGACGCCCCGGTGTGGTTAGGAAGGATGGTACCAGGACGGTTAGGCTTGGCATAAGCATACTTAGCAATACCGATAACTTGATGAGGTTCTTTGGTAAGATTGGTTATGCATACGATAGGGAGCGTGACTTCCTAGCCTTATTGGCTTACGAGTACCTGCGCAGGAAGGTTATTGATAGGCAGAGGTATGTTGAGGCCTATAGATTCACCAGAGAACTTGCCTCTAGTGGTTACGTTAGTGACGAAATAATTAGAATCGTTAGGAGTAGGTGGTTTGGCATTAGTAGGGCTACGGTGTATAAGTGGTTGAGGGGTATTGGGAATAGTAAGTATGTGGGTAGGACAGCTAGGTTGGCGCCATTCAATGAGTGGGTTAATGAGGCCACGCTGGGGCTTGGCAAGTCAGGGCTTGTATGGGATGTCGTTGCTGAGGTGAAGCCCGTGAACTGGAGTGATAGGTTGTGGGATGTCACGACAGAGAGTGAGCACCACAACTTCGTAGCCAATGGCTTCGTTACGGGCAATTGCGTGAGGGTCCAAATTACGAAGAATGGGAAGGTGGTTACGGCGTTCGTTCCGTGGGATGGTGGTTTGAATGTGATTAATGAGCATGATGAGGTTATTATTGAGAGGATTGGTGGGCCTGAGGGTAGGGCTTATGGCGACCTGCCCGGTGTTAGGTTTAGGGTTATAATGGTTAATGGGGTTAGTTTAAAGGCTGTTTTGCTGGGTAAGAAGCAAAAGCCCGTTAGGTAAAAATAACTAGGTAAAAGCCCCGTTTTTGAAGTGAAAAAACTACATTCATTATACTAAATACTAACTAATCTTCTTCCTCGTTACCCTGGGCATTTGTGCTGTTATTGCTTGTCTCTTCATGCTCATGCTCGCCTGCGGGTTTTATGGTTATTAGTGGCTTGTTAACAACATTGGGTGGACCGTGTGGGTTAGGCTTAACTGTGTAGTACACGGTTATTGACACGGTATAGTTACCAGGTGCCAGGTACACGATTGCCTCATCCCTGTGTAAATTAAGTGTTAGTGTTTGATTACCTATTGTGATGACTACTGTGAAGTTGCTGAAAACATCATCCATACCATCGTGATGAAGTTGCACCTTGAAGTAGCCCGGGGAGGTAACGTATAATTGGGCGGTAGCGCTTGCGGTACCGCTTTCACCTGGCGTTAGGTTGCCTAGGTTTATGTATGTCGAGACCACGGTGTATGTTGGTGGGGGCGGTATTGCTAGGTGGTAGCTTATGTATGCCAAAACACCATTCATGTTTGCTGCCACAGCCATGCCACTAAGCCCAGCCACGAAGGCTAGTACTACTAATAACCAGGTCTTCATATTATGAAGAGAAATTGATTGTAATTAATAAAAGTTGCGCGACATAAGTATTTAAAGTAAGCCGCCTCTTGGTAATGCAAGTGATGCGAAGGTTTCCGGCCTGAACATTGATGAAATCACCCCTTACTGATGATCACGTAATTTTAATACCCATTTAACTCGGTGGTTTTTAATGATGAGAGCCAGGATTGTTGAGCCGTGATATGAACACACCCTGCTGATCTAAGTCGTGAGTTTGAAGCTTGCGAGTACCTCGTTAAATACGTTATTAAACGCGTTAAACGCATCATCCGTGTATAGGCACACTATTATCCTCTTCAAACTCCTTAACCTAGGTGCCTCATTTTTGATGGCCTCAGCCATAATCCGGGCCGCTGTATCGTATGGGCAACCGAATATTCCCGTACTTATGGCTGGAAAAGCAATGCTGTTTAAGCCAAGCTCCTCAGCCTTCCTCAACGCGTTTATGACTGCTTCACCAAGCTTCTCAATAGGTTCGACGCCGCACCTAGGGCCTACCGCATGTATCACGTACTTAGCCTTAAGCCTGCCTGCGCTAGTCACCGCCACGCCGCCCACAGGTACAGGGCCGTACTTCCTAACCCACTCCCTGGATTCCTCCTGGATCACGTAACCACCCCTCCTAACAATTGCGCCGGCAACGCCGCCTCCATGCTCCAGGTACGAGTTTGCCGCATTAACTATGGCGTCTGCCTCAACCTCCGTTATATCGCCCTTCATCAGTTCCAGTTCAACATCGTTTGGGAACTTGAACCTGGCCATCACTCATTAATTAGGGTGGGTACCTTTAATGTATTAATTTACGTTTAATCAGCCAAAAAGTGGTACCCTGGTCCTCTTAGGTGGCTTGGGGACTGCTAACCACAGTGCACCTGATATGAATGCTAGAATCATCATTATTAACAATGCGTGCTCCAGGGCACCAACCTCACCATATATCGGCACGAAGTACTGGGCCAGCAGGCCCGTTATCAGTGAGCCAAGGACGTTACCGCCAGTCACGGCACCATTCCAAACAATCGATGTAGCCCAACTAACCTGTTCCCTCGGGAATAAATCGCCGAGCACAGCCATTATTAGTGGGAAGTTGCTTAGTACAAACATTATTGCAAAGAATGCTGCCACTAGGTTGCCCGTGTATATGAATACTATGAAGAGTATTGCGAAGGCGAAGGTTGAGAGGGAAGCGATCAACCTCCTACCAACCCTATCACTTAACCAGCCGAGGATTGGTTGCCCTATTATTGCTGAGGCCAATAGTATGGACAGGATTTCACCGTAACTCACGCCTAACTTTACCCCAAGCACCTTGTTAATGTATATGCCCAGGAACGTCTGTACACCCTGGCCGGCAGTGTTTCTGAGCAATGTTATTAGGAAGAGCAGGGCGATCAGCATTATTGAGGCTCTAAGGGCATTAGTACTTGATGTTGGGTCACCCTTACCACCCCTTCTTTCGTAGGTCGAGATATCGAATCTGTAGATACCGTACATGAAAACACCGACACCCACAACGCCTGTCATGAGAGCCAGAATCCACAAATTATACACAGCACTCACGGCACCTGCAAAAACAAGTATTGAACCAATTAGTGGATACAGCGTCCTACCTAGGCTCCCGAAGGCACCATTTATGCCTAACGCCGCACCCGCACTTCCACCATATGTTGCTGAGAGTAGGGCACTACCTATTGGGTGGTAATACGCGGCACCAACACCGGCTAACACAACACCTACATACACGAGAAATAAGTCGTGCACCAGGAAGCCAATTGCGGAGAGCCCTATGGCGAATGCCCAAAGGAACATCCCGAGAGCCATGGCCCTCATATGCCCACCAAGCCACCTAATGCTCATGGGCACCAACGG
>Ga0081473_127496_pt1 | contig 13113 bp, 9 predicted proteins | sample CisSprmetagenome_FD_70977 | JGI IMG/M metagenome (GOLD analysis project Ga0081473, IMG submission 70977) | Hypoxic/sulfidic aquatic microbial communities from Cistern Spring, Yellowstone National Park, USA v2 (version 2) | ecosystem: Environmental > Aquatic > Thermal springs > Hot (42-90C) >... | reverse complement strand
TAGTGTGGTCCCTAATGTTAATTGGAGTGGGCCTTGAGGTCATGGGTTACTACGGCATAAACACTGTTAAAATAACCCCAACCGCAGCCCAGCAGTACGGCCTAGTCTTAGTGGCATTGGGATTATTAACAATGCTAACCACGGTGGCCATAACCCTACTCAAGGGCTATAGAACAGTGAAGGTGACCATGGCAATTAAGGCTTAATTAACAACCATACATACCCTCAAACCGAAGATACTCTTAGTTTTAATGCCGCTAAAATGAAGTAATCCATATTGCCAACTCATCTTCTTGACTCTGATTATGGGGTGTTAGGTAGCATAATCTAAAGATTCTCCTACCTAACACCATACGGCACCACCCAATATCACCAGGGCTTATAATAATGTACGCCCTGCAGTAAGGACTATTACATTACGTAGAAGAACCCTAGTGCGTAACGTACATTCACCATCATCTACCTAACACTTAGCACTTCATCAATCCACAAGTGATGGTGATGTTTAATGAATAAGCTAACTCTTCTACCTAACACTAATGTGCGGTGCATTGGTGTTAGGTAGAGGAATCTGAAGAAAATGTAACCTAACATTGAATTAACTTAGCTATGAGGTGTATGGTGTTAGGTAGGAGAATCTTTAGATTATGCTACCTAACACCCTATAATTTGGTCCTAATAATCAGTGACTAATGGATTAACACCCTACATTGTATGGTGGGGATGCTTTATTTAGCCTGCCTTGAGTTGTCCCTGTGCCTACTGTTTACGTTGGGGTTGTTGTGGGTGTTTCGATGCTTAGGAATGCCATGGATAGGGGTGTTGCCGGTGATGTGGTTCGTAGGGCATTGGAGGGTGAGGCAAGGGCGCTTGAGGAGTTGGGTAGGCTTAGCCTGGGTGGTTCATTAACGAGGGCGCTGCTTAACTTCGCATGCAGTGACCCTGAGGGCTGCTGCGCAGAGTTGAGTAGCATTGCGGGGCTTAGGGGAGTTGTTGAGGGTGACTTTAGGGTTGAGTTATACTACACGGACACTAGGACCAGTTGGCTTTGCTCATTAACCATAGCCCAATGCCTAAGCAGCGGCATCCTACCCAACATTGAGGTGGTTGGCAGTGTTCAAATACCCCTCTTCAGTGGTGACCCTGAGGGTGGGTTAGCCTCCCTAGTGAACGCCGTGGGTAAGAGGCTCTTTGAAGCCGCTGCCAAGGGCTGGGAGGCCTACCTCGTCATCACGGGTGGCACTAAGGTTGAGGCCGTCTTAGCGTCAATGGTGGCTTGGCTACTTGGGGCTAGGCCAGTCTACAGGGTTGAGGGTGGGCCACTGCTCATATTGCCTAAACTACCCATAGCCCTCGCGGATGAGCTAGTCAACAGCCTATGCAACCTAGCCAAGGGCAACCCAGTGCCCAGCGGCACGGTGGCTGAGTTGGCTAGGTTAGGCTTTGTGGTTAAGAGTGGTGGCGGTTACACAGTGCCCAGGTGGGTTGTTGAGCTGCTTAGGGTTAGGGGGCTTTGCTAACCCACGTGGTGGGCCATTGCCTTAACCCTAACGTAGAGTGGGTACCTGTAGGCAAAGGACCTTACGTGGGCTAGGCCCGTTAAGGCGGTGGTTAGGAACCTCCTCTCGGTGCTGGGTACACCAAGCCTCTCCAGGACCTTCTCATCACTCCTCAGGATTATTTTAGTGTTGGTTAACTGGAGGACCGCGTCGTTTAGGTCATCTGGTGTGTGGGTTGCGAAGACGACCGCAATCCCCCTACCCCTACCAAGCCTGGTTAACCTAGTTAAGTGGACCTCAAGCATGCTCCTCTCATCCTCACTCCTGGCCTGGGGGAAGAAAAGGTGGGCCTCATCTATGAGCACCACGGCGACCCTCCCCCTATCCCTAAGGTGCTCAGGCCCCATGAAGCCGTACACCCTGTCGAGCACCCTGTAGACCACTATCCTCTGGACCATTGGCTTAACGCCGGGTAGGTGAACGACCACGTAGCCTGGCTTAAGCACCAGCCTATAATCCGGCTCAACAACCTTAACCCCACCCCCCTCCACGTCCACTATCCCTGACTCATCCATGGCCAGCATCGTCCTTATTATGTTCTCCAGTGTGCTTGTGTGAATCCCAAGGTCCCTTGAAATCACCTCGTAGTTGAGCAGTACCCTATCCCTAGCCGCGGTGTCGCTTGGGCTTGTTAAGAAGTTGAATATCCCCCTAAACGTTAAGGCCCCACGGGACCTCCTCCTAACCTCCTCAATAACCCTCCTGTAGAACATCCTGGCCTGCTCGGTGAGCATCCCGGTTATCTCATGAACCCTCAAGAGCACGTCCCTTGTGCTTAGGGCAAAGGGGATTAGGGTAACCCCAGCCCCCCACCGGGGTTCAAGGAACTCTAGATGCACCTCCCTCACTATTGTTAGGCCGTCTTTCCTCCGCCTCCTCCCCACGTACCTATACCTAACCTTCCTCACGTCTATCCCGAAGTTCCTAAAGGCCTCGTTAACGTAACCCCTAACCAGGCGTCTAACAAAGTCCTTAACTCCCCCAGCCCTCCTCAACATTCCCCTCGTTACAGGCACTATAATCCTCAGGTTTACTCCATCAAGCAGTAGGTGGTGGTAGTGTCCCACAGTGTCCAGGGCTATGACCGTTGCCTTACCCCAATTTTTAACTAGGTCCAGTGCCATGTTCTTGAGGAGCGTCGTCTTACCACTACCCGTGGTACCCACCACCAGTACGTGGTGCCTAAGCGCCTCTATGGGTAATTTAACCTCGTTACCAGTAACCTCAACGCCGCTGGGTAGGGCTAAGGCCCCGAGCAGAACCCCATCCCTAGGTAGCGAGAGCATTGCAGCCACTTCACCAGCTTCAGGTAGCCTAACCCTGGAGTGTATGCTGGGTGGGGTGCTGGGTGGCCTACACTCGCCGTTTACGCATTCTGAAACCAACTGGAGCCCTATGAACCTAGGTATGTACCTAACCCCCATGGCCAACTCCTGCTCGAGGGATAGGACTGGGGTCTTGGCTATTGAGTAAATGTCCTCAACCCTGGACTCAGCCACCCTAGCCAGGTATTTGACCCTACCGGACTCCACTACTAGGTATTCACCCACCGGGAAATCCCCATCGCACTCAGTGACCATGTGAACCTCAGCCCCCTCAAGGGATACGGCACTCGGCATTAGCCTCGTTATCAACCCCACGTACCTTGAGCAGTCTATGATACTCACCTCAATCACCCAACTCCATGAGTGACCTGTTAAGCTCCTCAAGCCCCTCGTAGGTTAACCTAAGGGGTGAGGTGGATGCCAGCAGCTTAACGGCGCCGCCGTTAAGCCTCCTGGATACCCTATCGGCTAGGCCTATGGGTATGGGCACACCCCCAGGGTTCATTAGCCTAGCTGCCCTTAGGGCTCCATCCTCAGCCAGCTCTGGGTCGAGGGCCTCAACCCTAACCACATTAACCCCCCTACCCAGCCTTGAGGCAACGTACCAGCAGTACTTAGCGTACTCACCAACCTTAATCTTAATCGGCCCCACCACGGCTGTGTACAGTGGGTTACCGCCGAAGTGCCTTGAAACCTCGTTCTTAACCATGGTATCGTCATCCACGCTCAACCCCCTACACCTGGCGTAGTAGGTTGACTGCCCAAGCCTCTTAACAACCCCAATAACCCTAGACCCCAACGCAGCCTCAACCCTAAGTCTCACTATGCCCCAGTACAGGTCTGTGTAGGGGTTACTGGCCATGGTTAGGACCCTGGGGGTGGGGAAGATAGGGCCGTCTAGCATCAGCAAGGCCCCGTTAAGCCCAAGTCCCCTGAAGACCCTAACCAAGCTAACCTCAACCTCAGCCCTAGCCTCCTCCCTAACGGCCTCCTCATTGTAGGTCCCGTCAAAAACCCTATTTATTATGCCTGATTTAACCAAGGCGAAGCCCCCAATAGAGCCCTCCAGTGAATTCACCAACCCCTCACTGGCCTTAAACCTAAGCCTCAACGCCAACCACCTAACCCTGGCATTGCCTGGGACAAGGAAATTGACTGGGCCAACTAGGGCTCCGGTGGTTACGTAGGCGTCCGCGGCCTCAAACCTAACCATGGATGATTGAGAATCGAGGCCAAAGACTGGTTGATCCCCTTGGCTAACTGGTTCATCAACCCTCCTAACCTCAACATCCCTACAGTCAACCTCGAAGTAGGCCTCACCCAGGTCGATGGGGTCACTTGAGGCGAATTCACCGACACTACCCTCAAGCATGCCAAGGGTCTCAGCGAACCTAAGCAAATCCTCCACAGTTTAGGTTAACCGGTTTAAAGAAAAACCTAACTCAACGCTACTCTGTAAAGTGACCCGTAACCAAGCTCAGACAGAAGACCAACAGCCAAGGCGCCTCTGCACTCATCACTATTCCTAAGCCTAATCACCGTGCCCTGGGGCAGAGCCTTAAGCATCGGCCTCCTGAACCTGCCCACCTCACTAAAGCCTAATCCAAGATCAATGACCCTAACCTTAAACTCATCACCGCTAAGAACCCCGTAAACCTCCTCAACACACTCAAGCCCAGCAACACCGCTGATTTCAGCGATGGGCCTATCGGCATGTATTAGGATTGGCTGGAGCGCTATGGCGAAATCACCCTCGGTGGGTGGTTTAAACGCCTCACCTAGGCTGAATAGGGCTAGCCTACCCTCACCACCAAGCCTAACCACATCAGCCACCCACCCCTCATTAGCTTTACTAAGTCTCAGTACATATGTGAAGTCTAGTTCAGGGTAAGTAGTCTCCCCTCCGCTACATTCAGGTTCAGGCTTATAGGAGGTGTAGGTGACCTTAAACATCCTCCTCACCGTCTTAGACTCCCTAGCTAGTTCAATACCAACTCTGCTACTTGACTTAGCGTAGTTGATCAATAGCTTACCTAATTCCTTGGCCTCTTCGCCGAATGGGTCCTCGTAGTACTTAATGGTGGCTTCAATGTACCTCTTCACATTGCTTATGCTCAACAGCTTATTATCGATTGGTATGTAATATCCACCGTAACCGCCACCATTAAAGTTAACCAAGGGTCCCCATAGGATGGGCTCCCTGGTACTGGTGGTGAAGGTTAGGTCAACACCTGCAATACCCCTAGCCAATTGCCTTAAGTCATTGAAGTCGTAGTTGACGTGGCTAGTGCTAGTGTTAACAACCACACCCAGCATGTAGCCCACCGCTCCAAGCACCGTGCTTGGTAGTGGTGCGGTGGATGCCTTATCAATGGCGAATGCGTCAACCCCACTCAGGTTCCTTAAGCCCATGTGCAATTGACCAAGGGGCCTTACCTTAATCACCCTCTCAACGGGTGTAGTGCTCATGGGTACCCCCTCAACACTTCATAGGCCTTAACCAACTCACTAATAATGTTTGTGCCCTTTGACTCGCAATTCTTAAACATAGCCCTCCCACAGGGATCCATGTTATGCAACCTGCTTAATGCGTCTAATGATAGGTTCCGTTTAACATCCTCCTTAACCCCCCTCACCTTAACGTTCCTATCCACCACATAAAGCCAGATATCATCCATCAACCGCCCACTGCAGCCACCCCTTACCAGCGTATTCACGGCATCACTGTACTCAGCGTAGTCCTCAGGTATACTGCCACTCAACACGCCATTAAGCCTCAGCACGAAGAGTTCGCTAAGCAGATCCAGTGCACCTGATAAACCACCACCTGAAGGGTCTGAGAAAGGTATGATTGCGGACCTACCTGTCCTTGACTCTGAAATAACCAGTGAATCCTTCCTAAGCTCCTTTCCATTTAAACTCCAAGTAGCCTTCTTGGCCACATCCTCAAGCATATTAACCGCCTCCCTAACCTCCTCACTCATCACATCTGTTATGTTGGCGAACCTGAGTGAGAGACTTCTACCAAAGCTAACCACCTTAGGCGCCGCAATGAAGTACCCACCGTTGGCGAGTTCATGGAACCCACCCCCACCACCCCAGTAGTTGCTCCTCAAATCCCTCACTATTGAAAGGGATACCTCAACTGGGGCTAGGGCAAGCACGTCATCCCCACCACTGAACATTAAACCCATTACCGGGTTTGTGTAGTATCTAAAGTTCACGGTTTTTATATCCCTGAGGGCTGTTATAATGAGAGCCATTGATAGTGCAGCATTATACGTTGGCGTAACCACTACTCCAATCCTCTCCTCATCCTTTAACCCACCCTCCTTCTTCCCCAACTCCTCTAATATATTGAACAAATTGATTAATACGCCGTAAGCCTTGGCGGTATCATTAGGTAGATTAGGCTGCTTCATCAGGTCCTCGAGGAATTCCTTGTAATTGCCCAGCGGCAACTCACCCCTACTCAACTTGCCTACGTCATCCGCATCACCCCTAATTACTGCGTAATAAGACCTGAAGCCGATTACCGAGGGATCCGGTCTCATCCACTCAAGGCTATACTTAGTAACCCCAAGGTCCCTCATTAATCCACCTAGAAATTCGCCACTATGCACCTCAAGCAACTGAGCCGCACAGTCATTAAACAACCTACTGGCCCTCTCAGCATTGCACTCTGGCCCATGCCCACAGAGTATTGTAATGTCCTTTACATTGCCGGTTAAATCACTGGTTAAATAATAATTAAACCTATCACATTTACCGTGTAGTGAAACTTTTAAGCCATTGTAAATCTTCGTGTACCAGGCGAAGGCGATGTCCTCCGTGCTGTCGAAGGCAATCCCTCCATAAGCCCTCTTGAACCTATAGTAGGTAGCCCTCTTAATTAGGCACAGCGGCCCCAGGGCCTCACCGGGCCTTACCTGTGCATTCAACTCCTCAGGATTAACATTAAACTTGGCTAATACCTTATCCTTAGTGCTTTTATCGTAGTCGTTTGGATTCCCTGGATCCCTCCTTAGGTGCACTATGGCTGGTTCGTCGCCGCAAACTGAGCAGTATATGTAACCTACGTTACTCCTGTCGTGAAACACGTATTCACCATATGGGTCTACGTTGGATTTAAGCGGCTTACTCACCGTGTTAACGCCACTGCGGTTGAACCATGGCTTACCCACTATTAGCCTCCTCCTACCCTCAATACGCGCCTTCATGCCAAGAGCCGTTAAGCCAACGTCAAATGCTAAGTACCTGCTTAACTCACCACTCAGCCTGTTTGCCAAATCACTATACCCCTCAGCCCTTAACTGGCCTATGAGCTTGAGGAATGCGTCAACCTTGATTAAGCCACCCTTCACCACACCTTTACTGGTACACTCACCCGGCAGCACATTACCGCCACCGCTCACGTATTTTCCTAGGCAGTCATACACGTCCCTCAGATTGACCGTATTCACACGGACCTGTATTAAATCATTAAAGACCCCCGTATCCTTTAGGTCATTGTAAATCCCGTTAACCAACCTTAAAAATGCGTGGTCCTCGCCTGGCACCTCACTGAGCATAGCCTTAGCGTCACCACAACTGCCGCTGAGGGTGCCGGTTAACGCCCACTCGATTAGGCACTGTTGAGCATTAGTGAAGCTCTGCATGACCTTATCCCTAAGCTCACCCTCACTGCCCGCTACATCTACAGGTAGGAGTAGGATTATTGTGCCTGGTATTATCGGGTTGCCCAGCAGCATCCAGTCATCAACCTTTGCACTGGTCTCGAATATCAAGTGGCCGTAGAAGTCACCGACCTCACCTAGTAAGGTCTTGCCGAGGGAGTTGCCTAATTGGTTTAGCTTCCTACCCAGCGTAACGTGGTATATTGGGTTCAACCTAAGAGTCGGCTTAATCACTATGTCAGGTCCATAATCCCAAACCAGGGGCCATACCGTGAACCAGGCTAGCATTGATATTAACCAGCTACCCGCCCAAAAGTCACCAGCCTTCCTGGCTGAGTTAACAACCCTCTGTATGCCGGGTATGTCGACTTCAACCAAGTAACCGCCTACGTCATTATTGGGCCACAGCATGTTTATGAGCGTTGCCGTTGCGTAGTTGTGGTCAAAGACAGTGTGGGTGGGTACCCTGGTGTCGGCAAGGCTTGGGGGTAGCCTATTTTTGATCCACTCCAACTCGTACAATGCGTAAAATAGGTGGTATACCGCCCTTGCCTGCTCAGCCTTATCATGCTTATCCAAGGCCTTCGTTACATCACCTAGGATCTTACTCACTATTCCCGCATATTTACTAACCTCTTCGCAATTGATATCTTTAGGTAAGTCCTTACTCAATTTCGGATTGAATATGTTATGCAGTTTTGAATATGCAAATACACCTTGACCTGAAGCGCCTAATTCCTCAAGCATCCACCTATCCATTGATGACGACAGGCGATCAGCATCCCTAGTTAACCTATACGCTATGCTGTCACTGGTTATGTCCCCGAATAGGCCCGAAAGCCCCATCTCATACCACAACTCCGCCGCATCCTCCTCATGCGCCTTAGTGCCTAGGTGTATTTTTTCGAAGCACCTGCCTTTGCCCAGGAGGATCCACATCTTGTTCGGTGGATCATGTAACAGTGCCCATGCTTTAGCCTTGAAGTAATTGTACCAATCTACATCCACGGGTACTCTTATAGTATAGGTTTATAAGTATTGAGTTATCATTAGTGGTAAAACTTATAAGGAGTAGGCTAGTATATAATTAATGAGCCAGCGGGATGCCAAATTAATACTCCTAGAGTCATTGACTCCGCTACACCCAGGTAGTGGTAGGGGTTCGGCTTACGTTGATCTGCCTGTACAGAGGGATGAGTTCGACTTCCCATCCATATGGTCAAGTAGCCTTAAGGGTGCCTTAAGGTCGACGCTAACGTTATCATGCAACGGTATTAATGATGCTGTGGAGAGGGTTAAGTGCAGGAGGAAGGTTTACCTAGTCTTTGGCCCCGAGACTGATGAGACCTCTGACTACGCATCAGCCGTATCAATACTGGACGCGAGACTGGTCCTCATACCAGCCAGGTCGCTTAAGGGTGTGTGGACGTACGTAACCTCACCACACCTACTCAACTACCTACTCACGTACATGGAGGTTGTTAACCACGGTGAGAGGAATGACTTAGCTAAGTTGGTTGAGCAGGTTAAGGGGGTTGTTAAGGATGGCACAGCCATCATCAGTAGGCCTGACCTACTGGTTAGTGGTAACAGTATAGTCATCAATGAGCTTGAGTTAAGCGCAACCCAGGACGCAACCCTAAGCCAATTAATTAACCTACTGCCAGGCGACATCAGGAACATTGCAAGTGAGAGGGGCTTAACGGTGGTTAGTGACGGTAATGTGCAGGAGGTGGTTAGGAGGAGCCTGATTATTCAACCGAGGATTAGGCTGGACTACGCCACAAAGACCGTCAGTGGTGGTGGTCTCTGGGAGGAGGAGTACGTACCCCAATTCACAGTCTTCACAACGGCAATACTCTGCAATGGCACTAAGGCTAAGGGCGATGAGGAATCAATTAAAAGGTGGATTAATAGGGATGGCAGTGGTTTAAGTAATGGTGAAAAGAAGAAGCTGGAAGATGAATATAAGTCGCTGGTTAGTAGCCTAAAGAACGCTGGTAACGTCTGTGCAGAGGCGCTTGGCGGTGGTAGGGGGCTTACAAGCCTATTCTTCGGCGGTAAGGAGACTATTGGTAAGGGGTTGGCTAAGATCATTGAATGGTGACCGGTATGCAAGCCAATGAATCACTAAACCTAGCCATAAGGTGCATTGATGCTTTGAAGAAAGTATTCGGGGGAAATAAGAATATTCTGGATGGGTTTAGGTCGAGGGCCAGGGATGGGCCCTCAAGCATTTACTACAGCGGCTTAACGTACACCATAGCCTACATAGCGTCAAAGGCCAGTAAGGAAAAGATCTCAGGTGATGAACTGATGAGACAAGCCTTAACGGAACCTGACGTCGGGGCCTTGTTCGAGAAGTGGAAGAATACAGCCGAGAAGGAGGCCTATGAGTTATATGGCGCATGCCTAATGAGGGCTATTAGGGAGGTGGCCAAGCTGGATAACGCAAACGACCTGTTAACACTGTTGAAGGTGCTTAACGATCCAGGTAGGCAAATGCTTGTCACGAATAAGGTGCTTGAATTCGCTGAGTGGTTGAAGAGGTTGGCCGAGGCATCAATACCTGGGTGAGTGATGTGGAGTACGTTAGGCTTGAGTTAACCCTAGAAACCCCCTTCCTACCCGGCTCAGCCGATCCCAACGTTGTCGACTCTGATTGGCCGCTGAGGCCGAGTGAGGTTAAGGGTATTTGGCGTTGGTGGGCCAGGGCCCTGGTGGCTGGTGCATTATTCGATAGAGGGCTACTCCACGGTCAAGGTAACCGTGACGCCGTTAAAGTACCGACTCGTATAGAGACTAATTGCGTATCCAGAGTCGTGGGGCGTGGCCTCGGGCTTGGCTACGCTGGTTCTGATGGGTCTATGTCATCGTGCTTTAGGATTAGGCTTGAGAGAATGAACTTCAATGCGCCTAGGAACGTTGACTATGGTCTCACCAACAGGCTTCAGAGGGTGAGGTTGTTAACCCTCGATAAGAAACCTATCCAGCTTCAGTACGTGGATAGGGGTTCAGCGACCATGGTAATTGAGAGCCATACAGCCTGTAGCCTAGATAATGCATCAATAGAGGCGGCGTTATACGCACTAGCCCTTGCCCTAAGATTATCGTGCTTCGGTAAGGGGGGTAGGAGGGGCTTGGGTTGCTTCAGCGTTAGGGCTTACGGCAGGTATTCAGGAATATTCAATAGAGGTTATGGAGAACCCAGGGAGCCTGAAGAGCTAGTTGAAAGTGCTCTGAACGCCGTCAGTAAGGTGGTCGACTCCATGGTTACTAAGGAATGCAGAGGGTTGGAGAGTAAGGGTGTTAGTGGCTGTGAATTACCCCCAGTACCGATCGTTAGCATTAAAGGCGACTACGCCAACTGCATCGACACCAGGTACAGGGAGGGGGTTAAGAGCCTCAGTAAGTTAACACCGTATAAGTTGATAATAATTCAGGGAGGACGGGGAACGAATCTGCTCGATGTACTCCACAACTTCTTCCTTAGATCCACGAGGACCAGGGTCATACATGGTAATTACATGGCCCAGGACCAATTAAGGCAGGATTTAAAGGCTTGGATCCTCGGGTTACCTAGGGAACAAAAGAACCCTAAAGAGCAGAAGAAAACCGGGTATGAAATCGTTGGGAGCGCAAGTAGGAGGGCTTCACCCATGCTACTGGCTGTGCATAGTAACGAGGCTTACCTAAGTGTTTTCACATCAGCTGATTGGCCAAATAAGCTTAAGTGGTATAGTTTTAAACCTAAGCAATCGTTAACCGAGGAAAAAGATAAAGGTTTAAAGATAGAAATTATTGAAAAAGACGTGATAGATGCTACAGCCATAGCACTCAGTGAATTTATGAAATATCTTGAGGAAAACAAAAAACAGGGTATAATACAGGGTGTTAGTGTATGGCCATAAGTTCCATAATGAGGTCTGTGGAAGCGTCGCCACAGGTTAACATACCCAGTTACCTAAGGCTGAGACTCATAGAACTAATAATGAGTGGCGGCAAGCAGGCAGGCCGTGGTGGTAGGGCATTGTCGCTCAAGGATGAGCTTAACCAGTTGAATAGGGCCTTAATGATTGAGTTGAGGGATGCCTATAAATGCGATAACATTAGGGACCTACTCACGAATGTCGCCAAGCACATGGATTACGTGGCGAAATCCCTTGAGGAACTGGGCTACCAGGTGATTTTCAGGGGTGACATGGCGTTAATGAGTAGGCTAGCCATAAACCTGAGGCACCCATATACTGAGCCTTTAGAGCCTGGCATTTCCTGGGACCCGTATTGGAACCTGCCCTACATACCATCATCATCACTCAAGGGCGCCATTAGGGCCATTGCCGAGAATACTAAGTCACCGTGCGTCAGGGCTTTTGGTAATACAGAGGAGTCCTCAACAATAGTCGTCTTAGACTCATACCCAACCTACTGCCCAGGCGGCAAATCCCTACTAACCCTGGACATAATCAACCCGCACTACAAGGAGGTTGAGGGCAAGATAAGCGAGGTTGAGTCAAGCCCAACACCACTAACCATGCTCACCGTGTCCACCGGGGTAGCCTTCAGGGTGATTATACTGGCGGCTAGGAACAGGTTAACCACCAGGTGCAACAAAGTCTCTAAGGACTACGTATATGTAAACAAGGACTGCAAGGAAGCATGCACAACCAACGACCTCAGGAACATTATTATGCAAGCCCTTAGGGAGGGCATTGGAGCAAAAACGGCACTGGGCTACGGGGCATTCCGCATAGAATAAAAAATATTAAAGTTAATTAGCACTTTTAAGGAAATGATGAAGCTTATACTGGAGAACATAGGACCAATTAAGAGTGCGGAGATTGAGTTAGGCAAGGTAACGGTACTCTATGGACCCAACGCCGCTGGCAAGACGACCGTGGTGAGGGTGCTTGAGCAGGTGATTAAGATGCTGTGTAGTGGGGGTACAAGCAAGGGGGATTTAGCTGTGTTGGTTAATCGTGAAAGTAGAGGCAGTCGTATTGAGCTTGTCGATGGTGATGTGAGGTATGGTGTGGAATTGAAAATCAATTATGATGGAGAACTCGGAATAAAGGTATTGAGGAATGATAAGCCTATATTAGGGGAGGTAAGGGATGGGCAAATTGATTATAAGTATTATGACAAGGGCCTAGTAAACACGGGCTTGTTTGAGAATTTAGGTTTGTGTTCGATGATTTGGGTTAGGCATGACCACGCTAGATTAATCAATATTAACTCAGAGTACGAGGACAAGCCAGTTAGGCTTACTGATTTATTTACACCCACCACACTTCACGCCTTGGTAGACCCCCAGAAAGAGGAGCAACTGTTCATGGAGGAGTATGATGATTACGTATGGAGGGTAAATAGATCACTCAGCAACCTAACGCTACACCACGTTAGTGCGGCACAAACGCTTTACTTCACCGATAACCAGCACTTCTACGACGAGAACCACGTGGCGGAGGGGGTTAAGAGGGTGGCGTTGATTATTGCGTCCCTCGAGCTTGCGAGGAGTATACGGCATAGGAGGCCGGTGGTGTTTGTGGAGAG
>Ga0081473_128199_pt1 | contig 13128 bp, 14 predicted proteins | sample CisSprmetagenome_FD_70977 | JGI IMG/M metagenome (GOLD analysis project Ga0081473, IMG submission 70977) | Hypoxic/sulfidic aquatic microbial communities from Cistern Spring, Yellowstone National Park, USA v2 (version 2) | ecosystem: Environmental > Aquatic > Thermal springs > Hot (42-90C) >... | reverse complement strand
ACTACTCCAAGATCCCAGGTTTAAGTAAGGTAATTGACCTATACGGCAATTACCACAGTGATGAGGAGAACGCCTGGAAGGTGTGGAGGACAATTAATAATATTAAGGAGGGTACCTTAGCGTTCATACTTTCCTACGAACGCTACAGATGCCCCCCAAGCCCACTGGAGGGTGTTTTACTAGCCGATGAACACCTTAGGGAGTTGGGCGTTAGGGACAAGGTTAAGATTGTCTACGCCACGTCGTACCCAAGGCCTTACCCAGCTGAACCCATGAACGAGGTTGTTGAACCTATATTAAAGGAACGCGGCATTGAGGTCATCCCCTTCTTCATCCTTGACCACATTGATGCCGATAAGGGCGTGGCCTACTCCATAGAGGGTGAGGAGCTTAAATTCAACGCTGCAATAGTCATACCACCTCACATTGGGGTTAACATTAAGTACAACCCTGATAATGTACTTGACTCAGATGGCTTCGTCCTAGCTGATAAGGATACCAACAGGATTAAGGGATTCGACGACGCCTTCGTTATAGGCGATGCATCCGCACTACCAGTAGCCAAAACCGGGGTAACGGCACACCTGCAGGCTACGGTGGTGGCTAAGATACTCACAGGTGGCTATGCACGTAACACTGGTAGGACCCACTGCCCCTTCGACCTGGGCTACGGCTTAGGCACATTCGTCATAAGCGATAGTACCCATGGCACCGTTAAGTACCCACCTGATAGGGTTAGCCACCTGTTTAAGATGGCCTTCGCCTCATCATACTGGAGTATGCTTAAGTATCCTGAATTGTGGGATCCATTAATGGAGGCTTACTTCAACGCCACCGCACCTGAAAAGCTAAAGAAGATTTATGGGTAATGGTTATGAGTAGTTTAAAAGCCCAGGCTAACGTGCCCATTATGACGAGTGAAACTAGTGAGGATAAGTTGGCCAGTTTAATAAGCATGGAGAACCTTGATGCCATAAATAAACTGGTGTCAATAGCTAAGAGACTCAATGAACTAGGCCTACTTGACTTAATCAACGATCTGCTGGGTGATGAGGAGTTCCTGAGGGAGGTGTTTAACCAGCTACTAACCACCGATAACGTAGTCCTCCTGGCTAACATGGAGAACCTAGTCAAGCTACTGGCAAAGTTAAGCGATAGGAAAATGGTTGAGCAACTAACTAAACTGTTAGCATTACTAGGCATGCTTAGTGGTAGTGGGTTGGTTGATTCAATAGGCACCCTGTTGAGTAATGGCGATGCCGTAAAGGCTATGCAGGACTTGGTTGCATCAATAGGTGACTCGCTACCCCTATTATCAAGGATTAAACTCGGCGAGGCGATTAAGGCGGCTGCCGAGTCGGTCAAGGCTGGCGAATCCGTATCAGTGGTGGCGCTGCTCAGGAAGCTAATGACTGACCCGAACGTTAAGAGGGGTTTATTATTCATCGTGGGGTTCCTTGAGGGGGTTGGGAGGCAATTAAGCCAGTAGGTAAAACAATAATTTAAAAACCGTCAATCCGCATTTTCACTACATGGGTAAGGTGGTTTTATTCGATGAGTATTCAAGGGATTTGGGGCCTAGTGTGGCGGCTAGGATAAATGCCAATGCCAGTGAAGTAGCCCATAAATACTTCCCTGATGGTGAGCAGTACGTTAGGGTCACTACCCAGCTTAGTGGTGATGACGTTCTTTACGTGACTAGGCTGTACCCTAACCAGGATCAGGGGTTAATCAGGGTTATGCTGCTTGTGGATGCAGTTAAGGGGCTTGGGGCATCTAGGATAGGGTTATTCATACCCTACATGCCCTACGCCAGGCAGGATAGGAGGTTCCTTGAGGGTGAGCCCGTGAGCATAAACGTGCTGTTGAGCACCTTCAGGAACCTTGGGGTAGATTACCTATATGTAGTTGATATTCACAAGCCCCAGAGCCTCAATGGGTTTAATGGCTTCATAAACCTTAAACCGTTTAAACTGTATGCTGAGGCCTTGAGGGGTTTAAGGAATCCCGTTGTCGTGAGCCCTGACCTGGGCTCCCTTTGGAGGGCACAGGAGTTGGCTAGTGAACTTGGGGTTGAGTACGACTACCTGGAGAAGCATAGGGATAGGTATACAGGTGAGGTTTCATTCACATTGAAAAACATAAACGTTAAGGGCAGGGATGTAATCATAATCGATGACATAATATCCACGGGGGGAACCATAATTGGTGCAGCTAATGTACTAAGAGAGATGGGTGCATTAAGCATCACCGTGGTGGCCACCCACTGCATAATGATAGGTGAGGCTGAGGTTAAGTTGAGTAAGGCTGTTGATAGGGTGTACTGCAGTAACTCGATACCAGGCAAGTACTCCGTGTTCGACGTGGCACAGCTACTACCACCATGATGAATGTTAAGATGCGCATTTAAAGGATATTAAACTATTAAGAGAATTGCCGTTACCATCTCTATAGTGTTAATGCTTAACGCTACTGTTCACCATTTTATTGAAAACACCTTGTTCGTTGATTGCCTTATCAGCCTCCTCCAAATCCTTAAGTGTATCTATTGACTTCCAGTAAACGTCACTGTACGATACCCCAAGGAGCTTCTTATCCCTAGCCAGCCTGGGGAATGTGTAGACCTCTATGTCACCCTTCTCAGGTAGGTAGTCTTTAATCGATTTCCTTAAGGCGTACACGCCGGCGTTTATGAGGTAGGGCAACTGTGGCTTCTCCTGGAAGTTAACTATAAACCCCCTCTCATCAACCTGAACTATGCCGTATGGGCTCCTTAGGGGTGTTAAAGCGATGACGCCGATTACGTCGTTGCTGAGTGCATTTAATAACCTACCTATATTAAGGTTAGTTATTATGTCGCCATTGATAACTATGAAGTATTCATCATTAATGTACTTCAACGCATTCTTAACAGCACCACCAGTACCCAGGGGTTCACGCTCCACGCTGTAGTAAACCTTAACGCCGAATTGGGAACCATCACCAACGTACTCGAATATCTTCCCACCCAGGTAACCGACGGCAAGCACTATGTCTGTTACGCCCTGCTCCCTTAACCAGTCTATCTGCCAGGCCAGTATTGGCCTACCCGCAACCTCCACCAGCGGCTTGGGTCTATCATCGGTGAGTGGCCTAAGCCTTTTACCAAATCCACCAGCCAGTATAACAGCCGTTAGTCCCATAAACTAGTAGAACCCTTGGGCTATTAAACAATTACCCTATACCCTTGAGGGTTGGTGAGCACCGGCTTGAGTACCTCTCGAGGATTCTCGTCGTGTTTTGAGGGCTCTTTCTAGGATGGGGCCGCCCATAGTGTCCATGAAACCTCACCCATTACCCTAATTTAAGGCTGGGGAGATGAGTAGCTTGCCTTTTAGGGCCAGTAGCTCACTGGGTCCTAATCCTATGTATTTTTATTAAGCACCTGTCGCACACTATGACATCCTCAGTGACCGATCCACCATATATGTAGGACTTATGCCTATGCCTATACTTCACCATCATCTGTGCACCGCATTTGGGGCATGGCCCATCGGGTTCGTTGATGTTGGATACCTTAGATGAGAAGGTGGTTAACGCTAGGTTAATGGCCTCCTCAAGCCGCTCCTCAAGCCTATACATGTCAACTGCGTAAACCTTAATATTAAGGTTTACGCCATTCCAAACCCTAACCATATCCACTAGCTTACTAACTTCATCAGCCATGTAAAACGCCCTATAGGAAACTACTATGATGCCATCCACCTTACCTAACCCCATTTTATCAACAAATTCAAGTGGATCACTTATCAATAAGTAATCCTCGTTGGGCAGCCATATCAGCAGGTTTAGGGAACCTAACTTAGCTATGAAGGATTCGTCGTTAAGTCTACTTAGGGTAAACCCCCTCTCAGCCATTATTCTACTTAAGTCCTTAATGGCATCCTCCCTTTCCACGGATTTAAAGCCGCCTGCCATCGCTTTTAAAGTTTTAAATTTCCCAATAATCCACAGCTTAACTGTACCTCGATAGTTAAGTGTGGTCATGACTTAACCTCAATTAACGCTCATTAAGGATGAGTGGTGTGGGTTATTTGGCGGTGAAATTGGTTGAACCAGGTTAATTGAGAAATGATGCCCATTACCTAACCCTTTGATGCCGCCATCTCCCTTTCTTGGGATTCTATGAATGGTTTAAGGGAGTCCGGGACTCTTATGGCTAAGGCTGCAGCCCCAATTATACCTATGTCATCGCCGAAGCGTGTGCCTGTTATTTCAGGCATTCTATTTACTACGTACCTCTTTACGTATTTGTTTAACCCATCCATTATTATGTCGCTGTTGTTGAGGAAGACGCTGCCGCCGAGTATAACGATTTCGGGGTCGTAGGCGTTTATTACGTTAGCGACGCCGGCTGCTATAGCCTTAAGCACGTAGTCAATGAACTCCACGGCGAATGAATCCCCCTTCCTGTACCCATTGAATATGTCTGGGGTTGTTGCCCTACCCTCCTTAACCATTAACGCCACCTCGCTCATTTGGCCCCTATACCGCTTCTCAAGGTACCAACGCGCACTCCTGGGTATATTTCCACCGCCTGCTATGGCTTCCAGGTGCCCATAACCACCGCAGCCGCATTGTAGGTCGGATTCTATGTCAACCACCGCATGGCCCATTTCATGGGCGTTCCCATCCTTACCAACTAAGAGGTGTCCGTCGACTATCACACCCATCCCAATGCCCGTGGATAGCGTTATGTAAACAACATTATTTTTACCGACGCCTTGGCCAAATAGGTACTCCCCCCAGACAGATGCCATTGCATCGTTACCGATGATTATGGGTAGCTTGAGGCCGGTTCTTAATGGTGCGTAAAGCCTAAACCTCTTAACCCTCCACCTTAGGTTGGGGGCTATTATTACGTTACCTGTTCTAAGGTCAAGGGGCCCTATTGAACCTATACCCACCGCCGATATTGAGGGTAGGTACTTGGCTAAGTCCTCCTTAGCGCCCTTAATAATAATGTTAGCCACCGTGTCCTCATCACCCTCAGGCGGCATGGGGACCTTTATCTTCTCTATGACCCTGCCACCCTCATCTATAACCCCTATCCTAATGAAGCTTGCACCCACATCCACACCTAGGTAATGCTGCACATTAACCACCCTGTATTTGAACAATCTTGAAGTTTAAAAGCATTATCCATAACAAGAACCTCCACACAAAACTGTCAACACACCCTTACTGAACCTCTAATACTCACCTAGCAGCTTAACTCAGTCTTTTGCTTAATGTCCATGCCATGTCCACAGCCGTGGTGATTAAGTAATATGCATGCTAAGGGGATAGGTTTAAATATCTAATGAACCTTCCAGTTTTGTGGATAAACTTAAACTGTACGTATTGATACAAAACCTTGCTAATGGCTTAACGCAACCGTTCATGGGATTCCTAGCCGTGGCTAACGGAGTTTCTAATATAGGCCTTGGCCTTGTTTCATCCGCAAACGGCTTCTTCGCCGGTTTAGTTCAATTACCCCTAAGGGGCCTCAACGAACCTGTTAGGCTCCTTAAGATTTCAACGTTAGTATTGGCTGCGCTGTGGCTAACCATGGCCTTCGTATCCTACGGTAACCCTACGCTATATGTAGCAACCTACCTATTGATAGCGGCGGTTGGTGGTGTTTCATCTTACGCCTGGGCGTTGCTGATGGAGAGGGCAAGTAGGGGTTCTAGGGGTAGGGTACTTGCTGAGTATGGTTTCTTCGGTGCCGTGGGTAGCCTATTAGCCACCTTAACGGCTGGTTTAGTGGTGAAGGGGAATTACGGGCTAGCTAGGTACGTGTTTCTGACAGCCGCGGTGCTAATAATGAGCAATGCGGTCATTTTAACGCAGTTAAGCGGCATTAGGTATGATGGAGGCTTGGGTAGCATTAGGCAAAGTATTAAAGGCATTGAGAGATTTCTAGCAGCAACATTCCTATTCGCCATGGTGTGGTCCTTCGCCTGGCCAATATTCCCAGTGGCCCAATACTACGTGTTTAACATGACCACTGAGCAGGTTGCCATATTGAGCATAGTGGGTGGTGCATCAACACTAATACTCCAGAGGCCAGTGGGTTCGTTGGTGGATAGGCATAGGAGGTTAATGATGTTCCTGGGTAGATTCCTACTAATAACATTCCCATTGATGTACGTGTTCTGCACGAACGTGTACCAGTTATTCATCTTCAACGTGGTGTCCGGTTTCACCAACTCGGTGTCGAGTACAGCCTACATGGCGTACCTCTTCGATAACTCGAGGGATAAGAAGGGGGCGATAACACTCTACAACGTTATCTATGGTACAGGGACCTTGGTTGGGTCACTGCTGGGTAGTACTGCGTTAACAATAGCTGAGCCGCTTGTCGGAGTCACCGATGCCGTTAAGTACCTGCTGGTCATTGATGCCGCAGCTAGGGCTGGGGCGGCCGTGGCTTACCTTAAGCTGCCTGAGTTCAGCTCCCCCAGTAAGGGTACCTTAGCCATCTCAGCTAGGGCTAATTAATCAACACGCGTAATTAGACCTCTTAGGTAGTTCAACACGTCATTAACCATGGCATCCCTGTTCGTGTAGCTTAGCCTAAATACCCTACCAAGGCTTGAATGCGTACGTAGCCAATCAGTCATCCTAACGTGGACCGTTACTATGAAGTGCCTTGACTTAACCACCTCCTCAACCCTTCTCAGGAACAGTGGGTGCTTCATCTCCATAGGGCCCACCTCATCTATCACGTATAAATTCCCGGGTTCATTAAGCAGAGCCAACCCCCACTCCACAGTATTAATGTCAACGTGGTACCTCCCAACCATCGGACCCTCAACAACGTTAACGTGGGCCAGCCACCTCCACTCACCGCTATTAACATTAACCAGCCTAAAACCAACCCTGACACCCTGCTCCCTCGCCTCAATGGTGTAGAACCCTGCTACCCTAACCCCCATTGCTCTAAGCCTATCCACAACCTTAACCACCAGGGTTGTTTTACCCACTCCAGGTGGCCCAGTTATGAAGGCGCCTAATTCAGTCACATTAACGCGGCGTAACCGTCTTTATTAAATAATCCACACCTTAACGCCACCCAGTTAAGTGCTGGTTCATCGGCTTCGCTGGTGGTTTCACGGCTATCGTGGGTGCGCTACAGCCTACACATCCGTCAACTAGCCATTCAATACTAAGTAAGCATAATGGTCAGGGAGACGCCGAAAGGTCCATGACCTGAAACAGCCCTTAGGCATTGGGCGTCACGTTTAAAAGAAGTTAATGCTTTTGGGGAGTTGTGAGGATTTACAATTGCTCATACTGTGGGAGACCAATACCACCAGGTTACGGATTAATGTACGTGAGGGTTGATGGTGTTATTCTGCGATTCTGCAGTAGGAAGTGCTTCGTAAGCATGGTTAAGATGGGTAGGAATCCGCAGAAGCAGGCCTGGGTTAGGAAGGCTAAGCGCGTTAAACAGGCTGCTCAGCCAGGTAAACCAACGGCTAAGTAAGCCTAATCTTATTAAACAATAGGTTAAATAGATCCTGGTTAAGATATCCAGCGATGATTAGGCTCACCGCATCTTTAATCATACTGCTGGCCACGTTACCCATACTTGCCGCCACCCCAAACTATGTGGTTAACTATGGGTTGCTTTACATCAACGGCTCATCCACCTTAATATCACTACCGGTAAACGGCTCATTAATCATACCTTTAAGGTGCATGGGTAACGTGGCTAACGTAACCCTGGTGGTTGATCCAAGGTCTCAAATGGGGGTATCATCAGCACTCCTCATTCTTAATAATGGATCAGTAAGGCAGGTAACCGGGTTAAATTCACCTAAGTTAATCAATACTTGGGTTAACTGCAGGGACACCTATGGATTAGTTGTTAATGTGGCTAACTACATGAAGATACCGCCAGTACTGTACCTTTACAATGGCCCACCTTTAACCGGCAGCTTCAGCGGCTCTGGGCTACTGGTGATTAACAACACGTCTCCACCTGGATTAACAACACTCTACTCGATAATTGAACTCATGGTTATTAGTGGCTCGGTTAACCCATCGTCACCCTTCACGTTCCTTGTCAACAGTAGTAAGTACGTTATGGATGTGAATGGGGTGTCCGTAGTCATAAACAGGTACATATACGTATCCTACACAGCACCCATAACATTTAAAGTGACCAACGCAACCGTTTACTACTCGGTTAACGTAACATACTCAATACCCATTACCGGCATGTCATGGAATGGACTTGCACTTTTAAGCAACGACACATTGTACTACGTGGTTCACCTACAGGGTTCAATGAGCAGGCTGGGCAATGCCATGCCAGTGTTCATACCTGGTGAGGTATTGGTTAGGGTGAGTGGCTTAGTCAACTGGGCTGAGTCGCAGGTGTCGTTGAAGGTGAATCCATGGTGCTCCAATTACCTAACCCCGGCCCAGGTTGTTAATGGCAGTATAGTGGCTCAGGTACCATCCAACGTAACGCTTTACATAGGCGATGAGCCAGTGGCCAATTTAGTAATCCTTGGCTTAGCCAGTGGTGGTGCATCAATAAGCCTAAACAATGTAATAATGGGTAGCTCCCTCAGGGTCACCACCCTTGACAACTACCCTATTAATGCTACAGTATTACTCATTGGCCATGGGATCTACACGTTGCTTAGAAACAATACCTGTCTAACCCCAGGCATCTACTCAATCATAGTCATGAGTAATGTAGGTTACTATAGGCTTACGGCTGTAGTAAACCAATCATTAACCACCATAACGATACCAGTATTCCACGTGGTTAACCTAAACGTTACCTTAACCCAACTACCCCCAGCATGCAGTGGTGTATCACTCCTCCTCAACTCCTCAACCATATCCATTAATAGGTATGGCGATGTGTTTAACGTGACCCTTGGTGATGTTAAGTATGGATCTAGGATTATGGCCAACGCCGTGGTTAATGGATCAGTGGTTGGGTCAATGATTATTAGGGTTAATTCAAGCACGTTAAACGTGGCTATACCCATAAGGGCTGTTAACGTTAAGGTAACCGGCTTATTAAACTCCCCCATTAACGCCATTGTTAACATTAGCGGCTTAAGATTCCACGTAAACGGTTCAGCGTTAGTATGTGCACCAGTTGATGCGAATTACGCTACACTATATACGCTTGTGGGTTCGTTTACAGCTCCAATAGTGAATAACTCAATATCGGTTAGTGTCCCGTATTACATTAATCTAAATTACCTGATTGCAATTTTGCTGGTGGTTACTGTGCTATCCCTAGCTGTGTTGATAGCTAGGTTTATTGGTAAAGGTAGGGATGGTGGGGGCGGCGGCGATGTGGTGATTGTCGTAGGGGATTAATAATGATTACACCCCCACGCATCCTCATCGCTTAGAAGATGCGTTGTTAAACCTGTAAAGGCAACTAACTTTGAGGGCTAGGCTTATGCACATGATCGTAAGTTACGGATAACTCAACATCGGTAATATAGGGGTAGTACCCCTAATCTGGGGGTAAAGTTTTTAAGCAAGGGGGTATAGTGTGCTTAAAAACCACATAAGAATGTAGCAATGAGGGCCCAAACCAATCCCCTCGCATTGGGAGAAGAGGTTCCCAAGTACGCGAGGGGGGTTGGGGCAGCTGTATATGGAACTCACGTTTACGGTAACCTATATGACTGTGACGAAGATGTACTCCGAGACGAGGTTAAACTAACTAGTATAGTTAAGGAGGCTGCCGAGAAGGCTAACGCAACCGTGGTTTCACTATTCTACTACAAGTTCACGCCAATAGGCGGGTTATCGGTAGTTGCGATTGTAGCTGAGTCACACATATCAATACATACCTGGCCTGAACACAGGTACGCCACCGTGGATGTCTACACCTGCGGATCGCATACAGACCCCTTAGCCGCCTTCGAGTATATTGTTGAGAAGCTTGGGGCTAAGAGGTATAGCGTCAATATAAGCGATAGGTCACTTTACGAGGATGAGGATGCTAAGGAGGATCCGCAGCCTTAAATGAAGCCCCACCCCATTTAAAAAGAGTTAATATTTAAATTTTTTCAAGGTGAAAGCCTAACCAATGGGTATAGAATTCCCACCCTACTTCCTGATGGCATACACGGAGATAAGCAAGTTCATCGGTGAGGCTATAAGCAAGATAAGTCCAGACCAGGTTAATGAGTTTATAAATGAATTGGAGAGGCTTTACCATAGGGGTAATAAGGTGCTGGTGGTGGGGGCTGGTAGGTCTGGTTTGGTGGCTAGGGGCTTCGCCATGAGGCTAATGCACCTAGGCTACAAATCCTACGTCCTTGGGGAGACCATAACGCCAAGCGTGGGGTCTAATGACCTCGTGATTGCCATAAGTGGTAGTGGTACGACGAGTATCGTGGTTGCCGCCTCCGATGCGGCTAAGCGCATGATGGCTAAGGTGGTTGCGATCACCAGTTACCCAGACTCACCACTAGCCAAAATAGCGGATCTGGTCCTTGTAATACCAGGCAGAACCAAGGTGTCTAGGGTTGACGACTACTTCGCCAGGCAGATACTAGGTCTCCACGAACCATTGGCGCCACTAGGCACATTATTCGAGGACACGACAGCCGTATTCCTCGACGCAGTAATAGCGGAGTTGATGCATAGGTTAAATAAGACTGAGGAGGATTTAAGAAACATGCACGCCAATATAGAGGTCCCCTAGTAATGCTAATAAACGATTTTAATGCGATTAGGCAAGTGACTGTTTCACTTAGACTTGGTGACCTTGAACTACTGGGCAAACTAATAAACTCCACACCAATAGACCTAACCAGGTTATTTAAAGCTAGGAAGAGGGATAATACATACATTATACCGCTGCTCAGGGAACCCTGGATACTAACCATCGACTTGAATGATCAGTACAGCCTTGAATCCACCAATGGGAGGCTGGGCGTTGAAGGGGTTGACATTAGGGTTAATAATAGGCAGGCTAGGGTTGTTGCAGGCTTCCTGGCATCAAACGGCTACGTATACGGATCATACATTGGTGGTGGAGGTGCGTTTAAATGCATGAGGATTAACATCAACATTCCCACCGGCCTAGTGGTGCCGCTGAATAACGTTGTCTTTGAATCAACACAGGCGTACGTGAGTAGGTATGAGGGTAGGGTGGTGGTTCCAAGGTGCACCCTCTCTAATAGCGCCGGCTTAACGACGAGCAAACTCATCTTTGCAGCATTAAATGTACAGGCAATGGGTAATGTGACTGTCGAAATCTCTACCCTTAAGGTGTTATATTTATAGGTTAATCAACTTTTTAAATATAAATTCGGCTAGGTAGACTATGGAGTCTGTAAGGAAGGTTGAATTAAGTACAAGCGGAAAGATTATTGAGTCTCCATGTGGCCCAATAATACATGGGCTCGAGGACGTACTAATCAAGGTCACCTCAATAAGTGACATAGATGGTAGGAAGGGTATACTGTGGTATAGGGGGTATAGGATTGATGACCTGGCCAAGTACTCGAACTTTGAGGAAACAGCATACCTGATACTCTACGGTAAGTTACCCACCAGGAGTGAATTATCTGAGTTTAGTGAAAGGTTAGCAGCCAATAGGGACCTACCTGAGGAGATCTACTCGATAATAAAGGTGCTGGCTGAGAGGAAGGTCCACCCGATGCTGGTCCTTGAATCAGCCGTATCAGCGTTAGCAGGCTTCGACCCTAAGGCTGGGGATTTAAGTAAGGACGCCTTATACGAGCAGGCGATCAGATTGGCTGCAGTATTCCCAACAATAATAGCCGCCCACTACAGGTTTAGTAGAGGGTTAGGGTTAGTTAAGCCGAGGAGGGATCTTAGCCAGGCTGCTAACTTCCTCTACATGATGTTCGGCACTGAGCCTGACGACATCTCAACCAGGGCAATAGACCTGTACCTGATCCTCCACATTGACCACGAGGTCCCGGCTTCAACATTCGCAACCCACGTGGCCATATCCACGTGGACAGACCTATACTCAGCCATAGTAGCTGGCATAGCAGCCTTAAAGGGTCCACTTCACGGCGGCGCCAATGAGGCAGCCATGAAGCAGTACCTTGAGATAGGTAGCCCAGACAAGGCGAGGCCATACGTTGAGAAGCTACTGGCCGAGGGTAAAAGAGTCATGGGTGTTGGGCATAGGGTCTATAAGACGTATGATCCCAGGGCTAGGATATACAAGGAGCTTGTTAGGGAGCTGAGCGAGAGGAAGGGTAACATGACCTACTACAGGATAGCTGAGGAGGTTGAGAAGGTAGTCCTAGAGAAGCTTGGGCCTAAGGGACTTTACCCAAACATAGACTTCTGGAGCGGCATAGCAATGTACCTACTTGGCATACCGTACGAGTACTACACACCAATATTCGCAATGTCTAGGGTTGTTGGCTGGGCTGCACATGCAATAGAGTACCTAGGGGAGCACAGGTTATTTAGGCCGAGGGCATGCTACGTTGGGCCTCATGACGTGCAGTATGTTCCGATAGATCAAAGGAAGTGAAGCAAGAACTAAGGTATAGCTGTTTAAAACTGCGCCTTTCTCTGTCTTAGGAATTCCCTAAATATGTCAGTTTCGGTATATATTTCCTCATAGCCATCGTTAATTCTTTTAAATTTAACATACTCCATCCAAAGATTCCTATGGTGTTCATCGTACTTGCCCTTGAGCCTAACGTGCTTAAGTAGCGAGAGAGTGTTTTGGTAGTCCCTTCCGCAGACTGGGCACCTGACCATTCTACTTCACCTCACTTTTCCTCATTTTAATTACTTTAAGATTACCGTTCTCATCAAAGTCGTATTTTACAACGTACTCGGCCTCATCATCCCACTGGGGTGGTTGGGCCATGTCCTCTGGCTTAAATATGGTAGACTCTAGGTTAGGGAAGGCACCATCACTTATGGTTGTCCCATATAGCGACCCAACTGGACAGGCATCGACGCAGAAGTGGCACAGTATACACTGCCCGTACCTTATCCCTGGGTAGAATTTACCATTAGGTGCCCTGTACATGAATATTGCATTAACCGGGCATGCCCAGGCGCATTGGAAACATGATATGCACTTCTCAATGTCATTAACTATGAAGC
>Ga0081473_133438_pt1 | contig 13142 bp, 14 predicted proteins | sample CisSprmetagenome_FD_70977 | JGI IMG/M metagenome (GOLD analysis project Ga0081473, IMG submission 70977) | Hypoxic/sulfidic aquatic microbial communities from Cistern Spring, Yellowstone National Park, USA v2 (version 2) | ecosystem: Environmental > Aquatic > Thermal springs > Hot (42-90C) >... | reverse complement strand
ATAATAAAAATTTATGAACTTCAGATACTATTATATAGTAATGTCAGAAGACAGATTAGCTGATATTATAAAAAGTAGTTTTGAAGAAGCTATAGAATATTTCAATAAGAATGGTATAAAAGTTGAAGGACTAAAATTAATAATATTAGAATCACCAGAATTGTTAATACAGAAATATGGAAAAGATAAAATAAATGAAAATACTGGAGGAACGTATGATTCAGGAACAATTTATATTATAAAAAAATCAATAAAAAATTTTGCAGATAAAGTTTCGAAAAATATGAATGAAAGTTCTATTAGTAATCTATTTACAATATCACGTAATGAAGTACTATGGCCAGTATATAAAAATGATAATGATATAGAAAAAGCTATAGCAAAAGCTGATGCCGAATCAATATTAATTCATGAAATTGGACATTATATAGTTGGTAGCGGTGACTGGAAAGCTTCTTTTATTGAATTTTTGGTATATTTCTATAAAAATGAATTATATAAATATCCTGAAGTGTATAAAATTATGGAAAGAAATACAAAAAAATGTAAAAAAATTTATACAAGAAAAAATCCGCCATCCTATTTACCTTATTCTCTAGGATATTGTTTTGCAAACGATATTATATATGCTTATGAAAATATATTAAATAAAAACAAGCAATCACCAAAATTAAATATTAAAGATACAATAGAAAAATTTAAACATTTCTCTGAAGAAGATGGTATAAAAATAACTAAAATGGTTAATACATTACTTAAAGATTATGTAAATATTAAAAGTATGCTTAATATAAAAGCTAATATGTTAAGTTGCCTATTAGAAAAGTTACCTAACATAATGGACAATATAAATGAATGAGATAGCTATGTATATTTTAGATAAACTTCTTCTAAGAAATTATGTAGCATTCTGTTTAAGACTAGTTTAATCTTATTAAGTTCTATTTAGAGTAAAAACACAAAAAGCAAATATGTTTATTATATATAGAGAAAAATACTCAAAATTATCGACTAAAAGAAATACTGAAGAGAAACGTGAATTCGAATATATTCAAAGTAAAAATACTGGATCTTTACATAATTATAGGTATAAAAAGAGAAAATAATAGAATTGCTACTAACTTCCTTTTAGTAAATCTTTTATTTTTGATCCTTTATCGTATTTTATTGCTATATATCCCGTCATTGTTAAATATAATCATGATATTATTTATCTGACTCTTCCAAATGAACATTGTAAAAATTCTATGATAAATATACCTACAGACTATACTTATCTAAAAGTTTATCTTCCCATAGTATGTATATAATATATTATGAAACAATACTGATAAGAGATGATATATATGGAAAGTTGAATGAGATAAAAGGTAATAAAAGCTTTAGCGATATAATTGGGGAGTTAATAGAAGAATCGTTAAGTTTGAGGAAGAAAAAGTTGAAGAAATATTTTGGTATATTAAGTAAAGAAGAAGCTGAGGAACTGGATAGGGAAATTAGAGAAATGAGAAAGATGAGTGATGAAGGTATTAATAGAAAGCTCGGCAATTACTGCTGGCTTAATTATGTCGGATAACTAACGTTATACGACATATAAACCAATATTATTTGAAATTAATAGAAATTATATAGATTAACCTAGCTTATTTTATGATAAAGAATATATTTGATCAATTGCTTTGCTAACTTCTTATAGATCTTTTATACTATCTATTGATTTCCAATAAATATCTTTATAAACAATACCTTCTATTTTTCTTTCTTTAGCAAGTTTTGGTTTCTAAAGTTACTGGAATTAATTCTTTACTATAGTATAATATTGTTCTCTAAATCTAAACATAGTTTATCGAGCCATAATATATATAACAGTTTATTTTTTAAGTTATAAAGGTAAAAAGAAATTTTTTAAATTTTTGCTTTAAAATTCTTATATGGAGTACTTGTGGAAAGTACTATCTAATTTTGGAAGATCTATCGAGAACAAAAGAAGAGAAATTAAGCAGAAAATAGAAAGTTTAAAAAAGAAAATTGAAGAAGATGCAGAGATAGCCAAATATATTATACCATCTTCAGTAATTTTATCAAATCTTTATGGTAGAACGGGATATTATGCTGTTTACTATGCTGTCCAGGCAGCTATCTATCGTAATCCAAAAAAATATTCTACTCCAGGATTAAGTAAACTTCCTGTCATAGCGGGCGCTGTTTCTACTACTGCGGGATTTATGCTAGGATTATTGGTAGGGGATATATATAAATTACATATATCCAGTTTACATTTGCCTAATGTTCATACAGGAACCCATCATGTAAGTCCTAATAGTACAATAACATCTAGTACTGTAACATCTACTCCTTTAAGTGTAACAAATTATAATAATTCAACAATATATGAACATAATAACATAACAAATAACATAACAATATATGAGCAAAACAATATAACAGTATGTAAGGCTTCAAGTATAATAAATTATAGCAATTCAACAATATCTAAACTTGAAAATGAAATAAATAACCTTCAAAACCAATTAAATCAGGATAATATAAAAATATCTGAACTTGAAGATGAATTGCGAAATGCTACTAATACAATAAATATATATCAAAAATTATTAAATCAAGATAATCAAACAATAGCTCAATATAATTCAACAATAGCCAATCTTAATAGTCTATTAAAACAAAATAAACAAGAATTAAGTCAATATAATCAAACAATATATAATCTTCAAAATCAATTACAATTATTACAGAAGAGGCAAACTCTAGAAGAAATCTTGTTTGGTAATAGTTCTAATGATATTTCGGTAATTAAAATTAACTCTGTTAACATAGCTAATGGAGATGCAATTATAAAAGGAATTGCATACCCTAGTGGCGATAAAGTAACATTAGAAATACCAATATCTTATGTAGAAAACAATGGTGTTACTATACAAAATTTATACAGTGTTTCACAACAGTATGGTTGGAATTCTTATATAGCTCTTGATAGAGCAGATTTAAAATATTTAATATTAAATAATCGGAACGGTACACCTATTATAGATATTCAATCCAATGAACCAATAAATATAGGAGTATATTCAACGCCAGTTAATTCTTCAACACTTTCTAATGTATTAAATCATTTAGCCAATTATAATTCAATATTTCAAGATAGTTATACTGTGTATAATAATCCCAATGCTTTGTGGGGTTATAACGATGTTACTAAGAGCAGCGTTGTTATAGATTTCTCGAGTAATTATCAATATAACCTGGCAAAGGAAATGGTAAATATTGCAGATGAAATTATAAATAGTCCCAATAATCAAAATCCAACTGCTAGTGGGATTATAGACACATATAGTATATTTAAAGGAACTATGAGTACATATCAAACATATCCGCAATATAATGTAGGACAAACATATATTCCATTAATAGTATTAAAGCCACAGCAAGGCAACACAATTCCAGACGCAGTTTCTTCATAAAAATTTGTAGGTATTTTTTATATTAGATTTTTTAGATTAGATATTTACATTATATACTATTATATTATTCAGATTAACTTGGTATAAAATTTAATATTTTAAATTTAAATGAATATTATTTTTTATGACAATGAAGGGTGTTATACTTGTAGCTGGCGAAGGTACAAGACTTAGACCATTGACATATACTCTACCAAAGCCATTGATACCTATAATGGGAAAGCCACTTATTATTAGATCTATAGAAAAACTTAGAGATAGTGGTATTAATGATTTTTATGTAGTTGTTGGTTATCTCGGTTTTCTATTTAAACAAGCCCTTAGTAATGGTTCTAAATTAAGTGTTAAAATTAATTATGTTGAACAAGGAGAGAGATTAGGCATAGCCCATGCAATACATAGAGCAATTGAGGATGGAGCTAATGATGAACTTTTAGTATATCTTGGTGATAATTATTTTGGTGAAAATATAAGTAGATTTGTTAAAGAGTTTAAAGAAGGTAATTATGATGTATATATTGTTCTTACGAGACATAAAGATCCTGCTAGATTTGGTAATGCTATAGTTAATGATAATAAAATAGTTAAATTAGTTGAAAAACCAAAAGAAATTATACCAAATAGTTATGTAATTACCGGTATATATATGTTTAGGGATCCCGATAATGTGGAAAGAGCATTCAAAACTCTAAAACCCTCATCAAGAGGAGAATATGAAATAACAGATTTAATACAATGGTTTATTGATAATAATTATAAAGTTGGTTATACAATAACTAATAGTTGGTGGAAAGATACAGGTACACCTCAGGATATTCTTGATTTAGTTTATTTAATGCTTGATAATATAGAACCTAAAATTGATGGCACAATTGAGGGTTCAATAAATGGTAGAGTAATTGTTGAAAAAGGTGCTGTTGTTGAAGGTATTATTCATGGTCCAGCTTATATAGGACCTGGTTCTATAATTGGTAAAGATACTATAATCGAACATTATGCTGATATAGAATCTAATGTAATAATCAATGGAGGTGCAATAAGTAGAAGTCTTATACTTAATGATGTAAAACTTGAGCTTGGTAAAGCAAGAATTGTTGATAGCATAATAGGTCCAAAATCAACTATAAAACTTGAAAGAGGTAAGCATACATTGATTATTGGCGAAAAAAATTTAATAATAAGTTCAGATTAGGTATAAAATATTTTATATAAAAGTTATAAAATTAATAGGGCTTTTTATATTAAGAGATAGCCTATAATTATTATAGATTATCCTTTCCAGGGTTCATCTTCCTTAAAGAATTTATCGTTTATTAATGGCCTCCACCACCATTCATTTTTAACGTACCATTCATATGTTTTCTTTAAACCTTCTTTTAGTGGGGTTACTTCATAAGATAAGGAAGTATTCATGCAATATTTTCTATCATTACCTGGTCTATCTGATACAAATTTTATTTTTATCTCTTTTCTCATTATTTCTTCTAACAATTTAATTATTTCTAAGGTATTAGCTCTTTGTTTTCCAGGAATATTATATACTTCTCCTTTCCAATTAGCCTTAGAAATTATATTGAAAATAATTTTTGCAGTATCTTCTACATATATCCAATCTCTTTCTTGTTTACCGTCTCCATATATTGGAACATGTAAACCCAATAAAGTTCTTATTATGGCTTTTGGTATTAATTTCTCTGGAAATTGTCTTGGACCATAGTTATTGCTAGGCCTTATTATTATTGCAGAAATTCCATAAGTTCTTATATATGCTTTAACAAACAAATCTGCAGAGGCTTTTGCTGCGCTATAAGGAGTGGATGGATTTAATGGAGATTTTTCATCTGAGCATTCTTCGCCATACACTTCATCAGTAGAAATATGAACATACTTGAAATTAAATTTTCTGGCAGCTTCTAGAATGTTTACTGTACCCAAAATATTTGTAGTTACAAAATCTTGAGGTTTGTAAATTGATCTATCTACATGGGTTTCAGCAGCAAAATTAACTACTATATCTACATTATCTAGGAATTCCTGAGTTGAAGGATCTCTAATATCAGCTTTTATAAATTCATGTTCTGTATCTTTTAAATTTTCTAATCTTCCTGCATATGTTAATAAATCTATTACTAAAGGTTTAATTCCTCTTTTATTTAATTCTCTTACAAAAGCAGATCCTATAAATCCAGCACCGCCTAAGACAGCAACCTTCATTTTTTAAAAATGTTTTCTAACAATTTATGCTTTTTCTTTTTGGCATCAATATCCATATATCCTTTATTAGTTGATTACTTACTTTATATGTTAATGCTTCTAATTTGATCTTTTGTATCTTATACAATATTTTTGCTTGCATAAATAATTTATCTAAAATATTATAATATAAATCTTTAATCTTCATAATTATTACTGATAAAAGTATATCTCTAAATCTTTTTAAGAAAATTATTTTTAAAATTTGTTTACTAAATTATTTAATGCCATTTGAATTTGAAAAATTGGATTTGGGATTAATCTTAATTAAGCCAAAAGTATTTCCAGATAATAGAGGATATTTTAAGGAAATATTTAAAGAATCTGATTTCCAAAAAATAGGAATTCCAAAACCTATACAGGCTAATATATCATATTCTAAGAAAGGAGTAGTTAGAGGTTTACATTATCAAATACCTCCAAAAGAACAGGGAAAAATAGTAACAGTAATAAAAGGTAAAATATTGGATGTTGCATTAGATATAAGAAAGAATTCTAAAACATTTGGAAAATATGTTTCTGTAGAATTAAGTGAAGAAAATCATTATATGTTATGGATACCACCAGGTTTTGCTCATGGATTTCAAGCTTTAGAGGATTCAATAGTATTATATTTTGTAACAAACAACGAATATTCTCCACAACATGAAAGATGTATACATTATTCAATAATAGACTGGCCTATAAAAGATATAATAGTTAGTGAAAAAGATTCTAAATGTCCTATATTAGATAAAGCAGAAATCTTTGAATTTTAAGAAAATTTTATATTTTTAATTTTAAATAATTTTGCTATGAAAATATTAATATTTGGTGCTTCTGGACAATTGGGTTTAGAACTTTCTAAGATTTTACAGGGGGATTTAATTAAAGTTTATAACTCAAATGAAATAGAAGATGGATATAAATTAGATTTAACAAATTTTTCTATGGTTGAAGATTTCATATTAAAGAAAAAGCCAGATATTATAATTAATACTGCTGCTATTACAGATGTTGACAAGTGCGAAACTGAGAGAGATATTGCATATAAAGTTAACGCAGAAGCAGTAAAACATATAGTAAGAGCTGCAAGAGTTATAGAGGCATATTTTATACAAATAAGTACAGATTATGTATTTGATGGGCAAAAAGGTTTATATAAAGAGGAAGATGTACCTAATCCAATAAATTACTATGGACTTACAAAATTGTTGGGCGATATATATTCTTTATCATATGATGATGCTTTAGTTATAAGAACTTCTGGAATATTTAGGAATAAAGGTTTTCCTATCTATGTTTATAAAACATTAAAAGAAAATAAAGAAGTTAATGCATTCAGAGGTTATTATTCTCCAATATCTGCAAGAAAACTTGCTGAAGCTATTAATGAAATAATTCAATATAGGAAGACTGGAATAATTAATATTGCCGGAGAAAGAATTTCTAGATATGAACTTGCATTAAAAATAAAAGAAAAATTTAATCTTGACGGGATAATCAAAGAGGTAGATAATGTAAAAAGTTGGGTTGCAAAAAGACCTTTAGATTCCTCTCTTGATATTTCAAAAGCTAAAAAATTATTATCTATTGATTTTTACTCTTTAGATGAAAATTTAAATTATATGGTAATCTAATTTATTAATAAATTATTTAAAATTTTATCTTTTATATTTCTATTTATGAAAGCTTCAGTAATAGTAACGGATTATTTAAGGAAAAAATATATATTAGATGCATTAAAAAGTATTAAAAATCAAAAAGAAATAGATTTAAATGATATTGAGGTAATTGTTGTAAAATATTATCAAGATGAAAAAATAGATAATTATATTAAAGAAAATTTTCCAAATCATAAGATAATAAATTTGGATCCAGATGATCCAGATCATTATGTTGGTAGAAACTTTGCTGAAGGAATAAAAGCTTCTTCTAGTAATTTAATATTTTTATTAGAAGATGATGATATGTTTACTGAAAATAAAATTAGTAGAATATTTGAAGTTGTAAAAAATATTAAATATGATGAATATTTAATTCGAGATAAGGCTATATTAATTGATCAAACAGGAAAGCATCTAAAGAATTTAAGAAATAAATATATGGCTAATAATAGTAGCATAGTTCTAAATATTAAAGATAAAGATAAATTAATAGATTATATAAGAAAAATATACTTTTCTATAGATTTATTTCTTTTGTGTTATTTTAATAAAAATAAAAAAATTATAAAAGTAAATGAACCATTAACTTACTATAGAATACATAAAGAAAATATATCTAGAAGTATACGTAATAGAGAAATAGCAGAAATGTTTTTGCGTGATTACCAATATATTTATGAAAAAACAAAATGTAAAGGACAAATATATGGAATAGTAAGTTATAAAATTCTATTAAATCTTATGTATAATGCTAACTATAAGATATCATTAAGAGAATATATAGAATGTTTATTAATATTTAATAGAGATTTTATTAAAGGATTGTCAAAGATTATTTTATATAATTTATTTAGAAATTATTTGAAAAAATATTATTTGAAAAAATACATATTTACAGATTTAAATACTCAAAATGTTTAAAATTTATAAAAATTTTTATCTTCAATAAGTTAATGAAAATTGCTATATTTAATTTACTGCATCTATCTTTTAATAGAGGAGGAGAAAAATGGATAATAAAAGTTGCATCTTATTTATCTAAAAAATATGATGTTAAAGTTATAACTACAGATTTTAATAAAAAATATGATCTAAATAACTTAAATTTTGAATATATAGTAATTAAGCATAAGAAAAAATTTAGATTATTACATAATATAAGCGAAATAAAAAATTATTTAAAAGATACAGACATAACATATGCATTTTATGGCGGGTTTGGAACACAAATTGATATATTGAAATATTCAAAAAAAGTTATTTTTGGACATCATACTGTAGTGAATAGACCCATTCAAAGAATTTATTATTCTTTATTAGAAGATATAATTGCTAGAAAAATAAAATATTCTTATCATCATTTTTTAACTGAATATAGAGCAAATATATATAAGAAAAAAGGTTTTAAGAAAATTTTTGTAATTCCAAACTTTATTGAATTAGATAAATATAAACCAAAAGAAAAAAATTATGATAAATTTAAGATAATTTGTCCAGGTGTTGTTAATATTGAAAAAGGAATAGATAATCTGATAAAGGTTGCCGAAATTTTAAAGAAATACAATGATATAGAATTCTATATTACTGGTAATAAGCCAATATATGAAAACCTACCAGCTAATGTTAAATATTTAGGAATGTTAGATGAAGATAAATATATTGATGTTATAAGTGATAAAAATTTAATGTTCTTACCAACTAGACAAGAAGCATTTCCCTTTTCTGTATTAGAAAATTTAGCAGTAGGAAATCCTGTAGTTGTATCAAATCTACCAGATGTAATAAGTGCATTTGGAAAATTTGAATCAATTTATTATGCAAAACTTAATAATGTAGAAGATTATATCAATGGAATATTAAAATACTATCAAATATGGAAAAATAATAAAGATAAGTATGAAGAATTATCTAAAAAAGCTAGAGAGATTGCAAGTAAATTTGATTCAAATATAATATTACCAAAGATAGAAGAAATGTTTAAGAAAGTTTATGAATCTTAATAATTATTTTTTATTATGAAGATTTTATTATTTCATCCCTGGTTAAAATCAAAAGGAGGAGGAGAAAGGTTGGTTTATGAATATTTTAAGAGATCCAGGCATAAAATAAAAATAATGACCTGGATTTATATTAGAGAAAAAACCTATGATTTTGGAGAAAAAAATGTTATTAGTTTATATGATAAAAAATTTGAAAGAATTTTTAGGCAATATATAGTTAGAGGTGGATTATTATTTTTAGATAGATTAATAAGAAGATTTAGTATTGATGATTTTGATTTATTATTAATATCTACAGCTGGTATTGCAGAATTACTATTATTTAATCAGAATTTTGATATGCCAAAAGTTTTATATTCACATTCTATTTTAAGAGCTGCATATAAATATGATATATACTGGAATCTTAAATATAGAATTCCAAGTATAGAAGTTTTACCTTATAAAGTAGCATTAAATGTTTATAATTTTTTAGAAAAAAGAATGTGGAAAAAAGTAGATTTTGTAATATTTAACTCCGAATTGTCCAGGAAAAGAGCCTTAGATAAAAACCTAATAGATATAAATAAAACAGATGTTATATATCCAGGTGTAGATATTCAAAATATATATAACGATAATCCAGAGGACTATTTTTTGTATGTTGCTAGATTTTCATTACCGAAAAGACAACATATATTAGTTAAAGCATTTGCAAAATTTGTTAAAAAATATCCAGAATATAAATTATATTTAGTTGGAAGCATCGAAAATAACAAATACTATTTAAAAATATTGAAATTAATCAGAGAATATAATTTACAAAATAATGTTAGAGTATTTATAAATGTATCTGATGAAAAACTAAAAGAATTATATGCAAAATCCCTAGCATGTATTTATATACCATATATGGAGGATTATGGTATTGTACCTTTTGAGGCAATAAGTGCAGGTAAATATTTAATAAATGTTTATCCAGCTGGTAGCTATGAATTATTAAAGAATACTCCCGGAATTTATTGGATAAAAGAGAGATTTTATGAGGAAACTATGATTAATGAAATATATAAAGCATTTGAATATTTTTTAAAACACAAAGACGAATTAATAGAAAAAGGAAAAGAAAATAGAGATTATATGAAAAATATTGATATATCTTGGGATTCCTTTGCTAAAAAATCAGATAATAAACTTAAAGATATTTTAGAAAAATATAAATAATTGATAATTGATTTTTATTAGTATAATGATACCTTTATATATTTAAAAAATTTTTCAAAAAATTTCATAATAATGAGTAAAATAGAAAAATTATTAGTTGTACCTAAAGCATTATTTAGATCAAGAAAATTAATTAAAAATCTATATTTAAGTTTATATCAATATTTAATTTTGGGAAAGCAGAATATTGAATTAAAATTAAGAAATGGAGATACTATAGGCATATCTAGAATTATTTATCCTAGAATAATATATTATTATTACATAGGATATATTGAAAATATAACTAAAGACGATATATATTTTAAAATAAATAATAAAACTTTTCAAGTACCTTTTAAAGAAATTGAGAATGTAGAATTTCTCGTACAATTGAATTATTAAACTCTGGTTGGTTATATTATAAAAATTATTGGGGAAAAAATGAAATAAAATTTAAACATATTTATAGTTCAATATATGATATATTTATTGAAGAAGATTATAAAATTCTTAATGTAAAAGATAAAAATGTATTAGATATAGGTGCTTTTGTAGGAGATTCATCAATATATTTTATCCTAAAAGGTGCTAAAAAAGTGTATGCAATAGAACCACATCCTGAAGCTTATAATGAAATATTAGAAAATATAAAATTAAATAATATGGAAGATAGAATTATTTCAATAAATATAGGAATAAGTTATGGATCTGACTACATATCTGTTTCTACAATAAAAGCAAATACTCAGTATATCTTATTAAAGCCAGGAGAAAGAGGTTATAAAATACCAGCTTATAGCTTAAGCAAACTTATTGATAAATATAACATAGATGCAAAAATATTAAAAATGGACTGTGAAGGATGTGAATATGATATTATTCTAAAGGATTATGATACTATAAAGAACTTTGATGAAATTGGGTTTGAATATCATGCTTATAATACTAAAATACCTGTTAGTAAATTATTAGAAAAATTAAATAAAGATTTTGAATGTAAGTTTATTGAAGGAGGAATAAATAAAAAGAGAGGGATATTGCATTGTATAAGAAAGAAATAATTTTTATATAATTTTTAATTGAAAAATATTTTTATGGTAAAACTTGGTATATATGGAACTGTTTATAATTCTGCAGATACTATTAGAACAACTATTGAAGATTTAAAGAAAAAATTAAAATATGATTTTGTAATTTCTGTTTGTGATAATTTTTCAAGAGATGGAACATTTGAAATATTAAAAGAATATGATTTTATTGATGCATTTCAAAGAAAATCTACAAGGGGATTGGGAAGACAATATGCATTAGAAAATTTGATTAAAAATCATCCAGATGTAGATTATATATTTTTTATAGATTTTGACGTTATATTTTCCGATTATCTAAATGAATTAATAAAAGGAATTATTAAAATATATAAAGAAAATGAGATTATTAAAGGTACCAGTGGGCTTGGTGATTTTGGTTCTATAAGTACATATATAAGTATATTAAAAAGTGTAAGATGGAGAGATATGAATGTCGCTGAAGATTTTATGTATGATATAGATGTGATCCGTAAAGGGTTTGAATTATACTTTTTATGGTTACCAACAGCTCTTAATCAAGAAAGACCTGGAAGAGAGAAAAAATATGCGAAAGGATTAAGATATATAAATAGATTATTTAGAGTATATTTTAGAGACTTTGTATTACACAATTTTTTATCTGTTCGAATAAAATTTAATACAATTAAAAATCCAGATAAAATTTTAAATGAATACATAAAAGATATAATAACACCTCCAGAACTGGATTTAGATAAAAAGTTATTATTTTTTACTATTCCTTATGATAAAAAGTATTTTCATAAAATATTACTAAAATTGTCAAAATACTATGAATATATATACATATATAAATTTAAGAGAAAAGTGAGACCTGGACATTATATAATGATTTACTATGATTATAATACTGTTGAAAAGTATATTATGAATTCTTTAAAATATAGCAATAGAACCTTTAACGAAAGTAATGTTATAAAATATAATCTAAGATAAAATAATTTAATTTTATGATAGAACGTGGATTTTTAGTTTAATTAGATAATACTTTTATATATTAAAAATATATGTATTCAAAAAATATTGAATATAGAGACTTGGATAAGAAGATTCAAACTTTTATATATTTAATTTTACTATTTCTTCAAATATTTTATTAATATCTATATTTTTATCATAGGAATCTATAACAACTCTATATAATGGTTCTGTTTCTGAATATCTTACTAATATTCTTAAGTTATCCTTTAATAATTCTATACCATCTAAATCTCCATTTAAATCATTTAATGTAAATCCATTATTTTTTCCATATTCTTTTACTTTATCAATTAAATTCGGATTATTTCTTGGTATATCTTTCTCTAACCATGTAAATTCTGGAATATTTAAATTATTTATATCTACGCCTTTTTTCATATATTTTAATAACATCAATGCACCAAATAATGCATCATCAATATAATCATTTTCAGCAAAATAAATATGACCAGTATATTCAATACATAAATATGCTCTATTTTGTTG
>Ga0081473_126944_pt1 | contig 13143 bp, 13 predicted proteins | sample CisSprmetagenome_FD_70977 | JGI IMG/M metagenome (GOLD analysis project Ga0081473, IMG submission 70977) | Hypoxic/sulfidic aquatic microbial communities from Cistern Spring, Yellowstone National Park, USA v2 (version 2) | ecosystem: Environmental > Aquatic > Thermal springs > Hot (42-90C) >... | reverse complement strand
TTGGCGTTAGGGTCAGCGCCGGACTCAAGGAGGACCTTGGCAACGTCTGCGTGCCCTCTGTACGCCGCCACGTGGAGCGGCGTGTTGCCGTACCTGTCCTTTGCTTTAATACTGGCGCCGTACTTTATGAGGACCTTGGCGAGCTCTGAGTAATTCTCGTGCGCCGCTATGTGAAGTGGCGTGTAGCCGTCAGGGCCCTTAACGTTTGGGTCGGCCCCGTGCTCCAGCGCCCTCATGACCTTATCGATGTCGCCCTTCTTGGCTGCTTCGTAGAGCTCCACGTTCCACCTGTTCCACGGCTTCCACGGCTGAGCCCTGCGCCGCCACAGCGCCGCCGCAGCCGCTATGACGGCTAAGGCTATTACGATAGCAGCCACGTATAAGGTGCTGGCGCCCGCGGGCAGAGTTGACATCGTACCTGAAGCCCATTTTCAACTCTTTTATTATAATGTAATATTTATGCTTTACATGGATGCTATCTTGAACAGTTTTCCCTCCTTGGTAGACCCTATCAGGCCTCGGCGGTCCCTGCGGGCGAGCCTTCCGCGAGGTCAGTCGGCAATGTAATACTATTAAAAAAGCCCCCATTGCTATGAAGACACGTCCTCCTTTAGCTGACCCCCGCCCTCAAGGGCGGAGCTTCCAGCTGGGGTGAAGGTCGAAGAGCAGCTGAACCCCTACAGCTCCTGTACCTGCTTACAGTTAAAGCGCCTACAGGAGACAGTCAACATCATAGCCTTGAGGCCTCCAGCCTGTAGAGGGGGTCAGCTATATCGTACTCTCCCTCAATCTCCTCAACGACTCCAAGCTTGACGAGGGCCCCTATGAGCTAGGTGCAAGTGACACCACCACGTGCCTGTTCGCAACACTACAGTAGACGCTTATTCTTCGATTTGCTAACCTTTAGCCTATGGAGCCTAGATCTACACTCTACACTCGACTTTACCCTCAGCTTCTAACACTGCTATGCGCCTAGAGGCCGTGCCCCAAAATACCCCGAGCCTCCTTACAACCTCCTTGAGTGTTATGTCCATCGGGTGGACGCTCTTAAGTAGCTTAAATTATTTTAGGCAGCTCATGTATTATAGAAGTTGGTGGGTTCGGCAGTGAATTATCGCGTCGTCTACGCGATCCTCTGGCTACTTACTGTGATTGCCTACTCAATACCATGGGCTACTGCCAATGGTCAAACGTTTGTTGGTTGGAACTTTACAATGCCATTCTCGATTACATACCTAATAGGGATAATACTGGGCCTAGTAGTTCTCATAACGAGGTATAAACCCGTTGTTATGACTATTGTTGCAGGGATTCTCATGCTCCTAGGTATAGCAGGGGCGGATCTAGGACTTGCAACTGCAAGTATATTAACGGGAATTGTGGGGGGTGAAGCAAAAGCTGAAGCCGGTATGGGCTTAGCATTTATAGTGTCGATAATATACACGGTCTTAGGGGCATATGTGGGTAAGAAGTTAATTGTGAGGAAAACAAATTAGCTTAGAGCATTAGTAGACCGCTAAGCAACAATGAGTAAACTTAGTAGTGGTTAGAGGCTAGCTGCTGTCGCTGCCCTCGCTGAGGCTGATGAGGTGAGCCAGCGAGGCCAAGGTGACATAGGGTGAGGTGTGTCCCGCGGCTGGGGCAGGCCGAGCGCAGGTGGGCCCTGCGTTATAGTGTGGCCCAGCTTGTAGCATCCAGTAGCCTGTTGCGGCCAGCGCCCTCTGTCCCAGAACACGTGGCGTCTGGCCGGCTCATGTGATAGGGCCTGTCGTGGCCGCTACGGCCAGCTGAGAGGGACCTTCTCTTATTTATAGTTAAGAAAAATCTATCTGTTTAATATATCTAAATTATACATGCATAAGGCGCTCAGACGCTGGAGCCTTGTGAGCTTTATTTAAAGGTTAAACACAACTGTTGAGAGTTACGTCGAACGCGTTTTGAGAAGTAAGGACCTTAAAAGCGCATGGGGCCTGCGAGCTGTAGGCTGGCTCTAGCAGCGTCAGCAGTTGCTGGAGTAATATATTGACAGGGTCACATAAGCCTCACTTGTCAAGTTACCGTTCCCTATGTAAATGTGCACAGTGCCAGGAAACACATCATACCACACGCTGCCGAACTCCCCCACGATTACCTGGCCGCTGCTGTACGACATGCCGTTTGCGGCAACGCCGGAGATCTCAACATAGATATCGTTTGTTGAGGAGTCAAGTATCATAACATTGATGGAGCCGGGATACTGTATTGGGAAGGTGTACTCATAGGTGCCGCCCGGCGGCACCTCGATCTGCTGATCATCAACAAGGAACGTGCTTACGCTGACGGCGCAACTGGTTGACGAGTTCGTAGCGTTGTAAGTTGTGGTTGTCGTTGTTGTCGAGGTACCAGTGGACGAGGTTTGTGTAACTGTCTTGTAGACCGTCGTTGTGGCAGCTAGCCTGTGGGAGGAAATGTAATAGGACAAGCCTCCAGCCACAGAGGCCGCCACCACAGCGGCAACTATGACGGCAAGGACTGTCGTGCTAACTGACCTGCCCACTGGAGGCTCGTCGCTTACTGCGGTTTCGCCCTGCTATATAAGCGTCCCTGAAGGTGCCTTGAGAGGGTCATGTCTGTGGGGCCTCCGCCTCACCTCCTCAGGTACCTCCGCTCGCCTGCCCTCCTCGTTGCCCATGCCGCGTCAGCCGGCCTGCTGGAGGCGCCTGGTGACCCCATTTACGGCGTCATGGTCATCCCAAACTGCAGAGCCCTTGTCATTCAGTGCAGAGAGGGGCCAGAATTTCATAAAAAATGACATAGCTTTTGCGATATATTTATTAGGTCACATACTGATCCTTGTTCTTGGTGATATAGAACAAGCGACTGGGAAAATATAGGTACACCTGAGGGCCTGAAGAAGACCATACTAGGTATCATAGTCGGCATACCGGTGTTCCTCATAGCTGGCGTTGTGGCTTGCCTCCTATCGGATGTCGGCGACCGCATACTGCAGGCCATTAACGAGACCGGTATCACCATACCTGCTTCAGCTAACTACGTTGCCCCCATCGAAAGCCTGGTGTGCTCAGCGTTCCCGATACTGAGGACAGTCTCAGGACTACCAGTCGTCATAGGGATCATACTAGCACTCGTCATAGCGACCATAGTGACCATAGTGGCCCTGCCGAAGCATTATGGTGACGTCTACGAGAGTTTTGTAGGGCTGTGACGAGGGCCACCCACTCTGCTACCTGGCTCCCTGCACCAGCCCCCTGAGCTCCTGGCTGCACTCGAGCGGGTCCCTGCCCAGGCAGAGCCTAAGGGCCTCCCCCACCCTCACGGCGTCCCTGGTCTCCCTCACGTTGTGGGTCCTCACGGCGTCGGCCCCCATGAGGACGGCTATGGCCTCGGCCCCCACGGAGGCGAACAGCCTGTCCTCAGGCGGGGCGGGCCTGCGCATGAGCCTCTCAAGGAAGGACTTCCTTGAGACGCCGTTTGTCCCTAGACGCTCACTCTCATCAGCTTATGAGCGCTCGTCGCGCCTAGGGACCTCCACCTCGCCCACAGGGCCCTTGGGACGCCTGTGGGCTCATGGGTGGCCGTCGGGCCCAACGGCACGGGGCCCCCATCTACGGGAGCTAAAGCCCTCTGGCGGCTTGGGGCAGGGCCCCCATCGCCGTCGAGGGCCCTCAGGAGGAGGTTGTAGCAGGCAACCACGTCCCTGTGCCAAGTCTCACCGCCCTTAGAGCAGATGCCGTGCCTATTCCTGCCGTAGACTATCTCGGCGCCATGAATTGGACATATCTTGGACGTGTTCCTGGGGTCAACGTAAATGACTGGAACCCCATACTCTCTGGCCTTCTCCTCAACGGCCCTCTGCATTCCTTTGAACGCTGCCTGGAAAATTCTATATCTGAGCTGGGGATCCTTAATGCGCTCCATCATGTTCTTGGCTGGCTCCTTCCCCAGCCTCTCGAGGACTATGGCGGCCTGCCTCCTGGCGGCCTCCCTGACAATAAGGGTGGCTAGCTTCCACCTTATCTCTTTCTTGAGGGTTCTCTCCTTGTTGCTTAACCTCTTGAATATCCTCCTCGCTGGCCTGCTGCCTGGGCCGTAAACCTTGTCGTATCTCTCCTGAACCCTCTTCCTCCTGTAGTAATAGCCCAGAGTTATCCTGCTCAGGTCAGTCTCAAAAAGGTAGACGAGGCCGTCAATGAGGGCGGCCTCGGCGTCCTCATTTACGTCAACCGTGATGTAGCCCTTTGGCCTGTACTCGCTGACCTCCTTCCTGAACGTGAGGTAGAGTATCAGCCTCCTATCCCTGTGGTCAAGCTTGACCCTGGCCCCCGATGTGAGCCTCCAGCCCCTGTTAACGTACCTCAGGTAGTGCTTGTTGAGCTCAACGGAGACCCTGACCCTGCCCCTGTGAGTGGCCAGGCTTATCGAGGTCAGCCCCTCTGCCCTCCACAGGCGGTCGTCGAGCCATATGCTCACGTTCCTGACCTCAGGGTAAGCCTTCCTTGCCCTCCCCATCTTCTTCATCCTGAGGAAGGAGTGGGCCCTCTCCGCGGCGTCCTGGCAGGCCGTGTAGGAGTAGTGAGAGGGAAGCTGAGGGTAAAGTGACCTGACCTCGCGATATCTCTCGGCCTTAAGCCTAGTGAACTTAGTTACGCCGTTATTTACAGCGTATAGGACCAGTTGCTCAACCATGTTCCTGTACATGCCCTCGAGCTCAGCAAAGATCCTGAACGCTCTCCTGGGCAACGGCGTGGACCTGACGACAACAGTCCTTGTAACCTCACTCGTGCTCCTCAACCTCCTTCAGCAATTTCTTGAACCCCTCAACGAGCTCCTTTCTCCTGCGGCTCCTCAGCCCGTAGAGCCTCCCAGCGAAGGAGCTCACGACTTCCATTAGGTCCTCAACGAGCTCCTGGTGGGCGTCCTTAGGCTCTTCGCCAAGGGCCGCCTCAACCCTGACCCCGTACTGCCTGAAGAAGAACTCCAGGTACTCGAGGCCGAACCTCGTTAGCCTGTCCTTATACGTCACCACGACCACGTCAACCTGCCTGTTGATAACGTAGTTGAGGAGCTTCAGCAGTCCCTCTCTGTCAGCTTTCAGCCCGCTCGCAACGTCGCTTAACACGTCAATGACCCTGTAGCCCCTGGAGGAGCAGTATTGCTTTAGGTACTGGATCTGCCCCTCCAGGTCGCCCCTCTGGGATGGGGAGCTTACCCGCGCATATATGACCGCCCTGACCTCCTTGCTGGCGGGAAGGCCCTCGGCTATCCTCCTGACCTCGCTCTCAGGTATCCTGTACTTGCCGCCGGCCGTCCTGACAGCCCTTATCCTCCCCTCCTTAACCCATCTAGCTAGAGTGGGGTAGCTGATGCCGAGCCTCTGGCAGACCTCCTTAGGCCTCAGCAGCCTCTCTGAGGGCCCTGAAACGGCTAACACCTATAATAATGAACAAAACCAGAGCTTATAAACTTAACTATCAATAATTAGTAATGAAACTGCCCCGGACTGGGGCACGTCAGACCAGGGGTATATGACGGCCCTCACGCTGAGCCTCTGGGCCGCCCGGGAGGGCTCCGTCACAAGCGCGTAGGACCCCTTAAGCTCCTCCGCCTCAGCCCCCTTAATGGCGAAGCCCACCCTCACGCCGGGGCCCACTGAGTCCTGCTCCTCGTCGAGTACCTCTATGCTCCTGACCTCGACCTGTCTCATCGAGGGCAGGGCGTAGAGCCTGTCGTGGGCGTAGACCCTGGTCTTCGCGTAGCCCAGCACGACGGGGCCCACGCCCTTGACGTTGAACGCCCTGTCAACGTAGACGTAGCCCTCGTCGCGCGAAGTTACGTTCATCGCCCCCTCAAGGAGCGCCCTGGCGAGCTCCCCCTCGTCAATGGCCTTCAGCCTGAGCCCGCTCCTCCTTATGATGCCATCTGCGGCCCCGTTGGTCGAGGCTACGAGCCCCAGCTGGGCGGGGGAGGCGTCAACAGCGCTTATGAGCTCCCCGTCCCGCCAGTCCAGCTCATGACCTGTGGCCACGACCCCTACGTCAGCTATTGACATGGCTGCGGCCACGTCCATCACGCTGGCCGGGTAACCAGTTGGCACGACTATGGACAGCAGCCTCCCCTCTGAGACCTTCCTGTAGTACATTAGCATCGGCTCCCTGTCGGTGAGCTTAGCCACCGAGGCCGCCAGGGCCTGGGCCCTGCTAATCTCAGCTGAGGCCAGCGACACTATAGTGCCGGTCAGCACGTTAGGCCCTCGGCAGTGCCGTTAGCCCAGGAGCTAATATAATTTGGCCTCAGCGCTGCTGACGCATGTTCACAAGTTTCGTTAAGCGTCAGCTTGCGCCATAAGGGCCTTCCATGGAGGTTCGTCAGGCCGGCCCTCCCCTTCAGGCCTTCAAGTCCCTGGCGGCCGCCGGAGGCCCTGCCGCTGCTCGCGAGGGAAATTTAAAGGAAATTTAAATAAGGCCGCATCAAAACACGGCGTAGGTGCGGTCCCGTGAGGGTACCGCGAGTGAGGACGTACGTGCCTGGCCTTGACGAGATACTCTACGGCGGCATACCGGACAGGAGCGCCGTGCTGATCTCAGGCGGCCCCGGCACGGGGAAGTCGATACTGGGCAAGCAGTTCCTCTACAACGGGCTCACCAGGGGCGAGCCCTGCGTCTTCGTGGCCCTGGAGGAGCACCCCGTTGCCACAAGGAGGAGCTTCAGGCACTTCGGCTGGGACATAGACAGGTACGAGAGGGAGGGCAGGTGCGCCATAGTTGACGCCTTCACCGCCGGCGTGGGGGCGGCGGCCCAGAGGGAGAGGTACCTGGTGAAGGACGTGGACAACGTCCACGAGCTGATAGACGTCCTGAGGCAGGCCATAAGGGACACGGGGGCGCAGAGGATAACCATTGACTCTGTGAGCACCCTCTACTTAACTAAGCCGGCGGTGGCCAGGTCTATAGTCATGATGCTCAAGAGGGTCATAGCGGGCCTCGGGGCAACGGCCATGTTCGTCAGCCAGGTCTCTGTGGGCGAGAGGGGCTTCGGGGGGCCGGGCGTTGAGCACGCGGTTGACGGCATAATAAGGCTCGACCTGGACGAGGTCGAGGGGAAGCTCTACAGGTCCATAGTCGTCTGGAAGATGAGGGACACCAAGATAAGCATGGTGAGGCACCCCATGGACATAACGGACGAGGGGGTCGTGGTCCAGTGGGACAAGTACCTCAGGGTCACGGGCGCCTCGGTGAGCGTGCAGCCGCTGCCGAAGGAGGAGGTCGAGGAGATGAGGAGGGCCGTTGAGGAGGCAGAGAAAGAGGTCAGGAGGGCCGGGGCGGCCGAGGAGGAAGAGGGGTGAGGCCTTCAAGGGCCCTTCGCTGAGCGCTGAGGGCCTGAGCGCGGGGCCCCTCGCATATAGCTGAAGTCATTTAAAGTCCAAGGCCCCGTCACCGGCGGGCTCGGCTTGAGGCTGCTGTTAATAAGCGACGCCCACGGCAACCCTTACGCCCTTAAGGCGGCCCTTGAGGCTGAGAGGTACGACGAGGTCCTGTTCCTGGGGGACGCGGTAGACTACGGCCCCAGGCCAGCGGAGGTCATAGACATGCTGAGGTCGGCCGGCGCCAGGATGGTGATGGGGAACCACGACAACGCGGTCGCCTTCGGCGTGGACTGCATGTGCGGCGAGGCGACCCACTGGGTGAGCGTCTTCTTCAGGGCCAACTACACGGTTAAGCTCGTCAGCCCCGAGCAGGTGGCCCACCTGAGGTCGCTGCCCGAGAGGGTGACGCTGGACCTCGGCCCCATGGGCAGGGCGCTAGCAGTTCACGGCTCCCCCTCGAGCCCCCTCTACGGCTACCTGTACCCATGGCTTGACGACGAGTCTCTGAGGAAGGCGCTGAGGAGGAGCGTGAGGCTCTCGGCCGGGCCGGAAGGGGGAGACCTGGCCTACGACGTCTACGTAGTGGGGCACACCCATTACCAGTTCGCAAGGAGGGTCTACGGCAGGCTGCTAGTGAACCCAGGGAGCGTGGGGCAGCCGAGGGACGGCGACCCAAGGGCCTCCTACGCCGTGATAGACACAGAGAGGGAGGCCGTGGAGCTCAGGAGGGTGAAGTATGACGCGGAGAGGGTCGTAAAGGAGATCGAGGCCCTCGGCGTGCCTGAGCCCTACTTAGGCGCCCTCAAGGTCATGTTCCTTGAGGCCGTCACGCCGAGGAGGCCCCAGGAGGTCCAGGGCTGAGCCTGATCAGCCCATGGGCTCACATAACCTTCTTCATCTCTCCCCTTGACCTGAACATCTCCCTGAGCTCCCTCTTCAATATCTTCCCTGAGGGGCTCTTGGGCAGGGAGTCTACGAAGATCACCTCCTTTGGGGCCTTGAAGTGAGCCAGGTTAGCCTTGGCGAACTCTATTATGTCCCTCTTCAGCTCCTCGCTGGGCTGGTAGCCCTCCCTCAGCACCACGACGGCTGTGACCTTCTCTATCCACTTGGGGTCAGGAAGCCCGATCACCGCCACCTCCTTGACGGCCGGGTGCTTGTACAGTACTTCCTCCACCTCCCTTGAGGACACGTTCTCGCCCCCTGTCTTTATCATGTCCTTCTTCCTGTCGACCACGTATATGTAAAGGTCCTCGTCGTACTCGCCCACGTCGCCGCTGTGGAACCAGCCGTAGGCAAAGGCCTCCGCGGTCTTCTCTGGGTTCTTGAGGTAGCCAAGCATGGTGTGGGGCCCTCTGCCGGCGATTTCACCCCTCACGTGGGGCTGTCTTATTATGTTCCCGTTGTCGTCCATGAGCTCAGTCATCATGTTCAGGAGCTCCCTCCCGGCCGAGCCCGGCTTCCTCTCGTGGTCCTCAGGCAACAGGATGGTGTGGGCCGGCGCGAGCTCCGTCTGGCCGTAGTAGTTGAAGAACTTGGCGTTCGGGAACTCCTTCCTCAGCCTGTTAAGTATCTCGACGGGCATTATGGAGGCGCCGTAATATATCTTCTCGAGGGACGAGAGGTCGTACTTCCTGAAGTCCGGGTGGTTAAGTATTCCGACCCAGACGGTCGGCGGGGCGAAGACGCTGTTGGCCCTGTACCTCTCTATGGCCTCCATCATGAGCGTCAGGTCGGCCTTAGGCAGGACCACGTTGGTGGCGCCCAGCCATATGTAGGGGACCAGGAAGACGTCCTTCTGGGCGCAGTGGTAGAGGGGAAGCGCGTGAATAACCACGTCCCTAGGCTCATACCTGCCCCCGATTATCGTGCTGACGTACTCCGCTATCAGCGACTGGTTGGTGTGTATGACCCCCTTAGGCAAAGACTCCGTGCCGCTCGTGTACATTATGGTGACCGGGTCCCATATGTTGAGAACTTTGTCAGGCTCCCTATCGCTGTAGCTCCTCAGGATCTCCTCAAAGCTTACCAGGTTCTCATTCCTCTCATTGCCGCCTATTACTACGACCTTGTTCAGCTTAACGTTGCTTATGACGTCCTTCATCTGAGGGTAGAACCTGTCCTCTATGAAGTAGAACTTTGACTCAGAGTCCGTTAGCTGGTAGAGAACGTCCTTGCCTATCAACATATAGTTTATCGGAACCAGCACTCCCTTGGCCTTATAGGTGCCGAACATGGTAAAGACGAAGTAATCGCTGTTCATGGAGTGAAGTGCCACCCTGTCGTAGTCCTTCAGACCACTCTCGATCAGGAAGTTCGCGACCCTGTTGGAGAGGGAGTCGAGCTGCAGGTACGTGTACCTCCTTTCGACGTTACCGTCGTAGTAAATTAGGCCGACCTTGTCAGGGTACTTATGGGCCGTGAACTTCGGGAAATCAGCAATAACCCACCTCATTATCTTGTTGTACCTCTTCATGAGCCTTATGGCGTTCTCCTCACTTATCGTCGATAGGAGAGACCTGAGCTCGTCCAGCTCGGACCCTGACAAGACGCTTAACCCCATAACCTATGGGAAAAAGGAGGGAGCTTAAAATTTTATGTACTGTCGGTGCCTCTCGTAATAAGCGTTGCATGAAATATCGTAGTTTTCAGGACACGAATCTAGAAATGCCAAGGTAAACTCAGCAGTGACGTGATAAGGAGTGGATCTCGAGATAGCTAGACGCACGTCATATCTATATGTCAACGTATTCTTGCAATTACAGGTCTCTGTTGCCAAAGGGCTTCTCAAGGTCGGCAGGTAATCCCATGTCAAGGAAGAAAACATTTAATATGCTTACATATTAATAAAAATGACGGAGGTCTTGAGGTATGAGGAAAGCACTTCACAACTCTATGAGGGCTTCAACGCCTTCTACAGGTGCTTCGTAGCTGAGCCCCAGAGGGGCGTCGTGGTGGACGTTCACGGCTTCTGCGAGCACAGCGAGAGGTACGCTGACTTCGGCAGGTTCCTGGCCGAGAACGGCTTCACCTTTTGCATGCACGACCTCAGGGGCCACGCAGGTCCGCGGGCAGCGATGACAGGGGGTTCGACAGGGACTTCGAGCTGTTCGTCAGGGACGTAGGGGCCTTCATAGAGTTCGCCTCTAGGAGGTACGGCGCTGAGTCGGTCCACTTCCTGGGGGCACAGCATGGGAGGGCTGATAGCCGTCTACTACCAGGAATGATAGGGAGGGGCTCAGGACGCTCATGACGAGCGGGGCCGCCGTTTACCTGGCCCCGCCCCCGCTCTTCCAGAGGCTCGGCATGTCCCTCCTAAGCGCCCTAAGGCCGAGGGCCAGGGTCCAGCTCCCGATAGACCCAAGGGAGCTCTCAATTGACGAGAGCGTCGGGAAGGCCTACATGGAGGACCAGCTGGTGGCCAAGGACCCAACGGCTAGGCTTATCTATGAGCTCTACAGGGGCTTAAGGGAGGTCTGGAGGTACGTCAACAGGGTAACGATCCTGATGCTCATACTTCACGGGAAGGACGACAGGGTAGTGTCCCCGGAGGCCTCGGAGAGACTCTACAGGGCAATTCAGTCTAAGGACAAGCGCCTTATAACGTTTGAAGGAATGAAGCGTGAGATACTCAGCGAGAGGATCAAGGCGGCCGCCTATAAGGAAGTCCTAGGCTGGCTGAGCTCCCACTAGGGCATAGGATGTGGGGGGCCTAGCGCGATCCGCCTTGAGCGCATCTGGCGGCTGCCTCTGATACCATGTTAACTCCCCGGTTTGCACAACACAGAGGCTAACTCCACTGAGCTAAGGGGGCTTAAGCCTCGTAAGCCCCTTAAGAGCCCAAGTAAAGCGCCTCTACAGGTCAACGACGCCTCCTTGAAGACTTCCTATGCGGTTGTTAAAGGTCGCTCTGAGCCTAGGCCTTAAGCTTTTATCCTTATCTATTAGCATGCAAGCCTAAGCTCATACGAGGTTTCCAGGAAAACGGTAGGATAATGGGCAGGCCCGAGCATTATGAGCTAACGTTAGATAAGCTCTTTGCGTCCTCTTTGGTCAGGTCCCCTGAGAAGGAGATAGTCTACCGTGACGTCAGGAGGTACAACTACGTCACCTTTTACGAGAGGGTCAGGAGGCTGGCCAGCGGCCTGATGAGCCTTGGCCTTAGGGATGGCTCAAAGGTGGGGGTCATAGACTGGAACACCAACCACTTCCTCGAGCTGATGTTCGCTGTCCCGCTCTCGGGCAACATACTTCACACAATCAACCTGAGGTTGGCGCCCCAGGAGATCCTTTACACCATAAACTACGTCAGGGACGACGCGTTCGTGATAAGGGACGAGTTCGTGCCCCTGGCGGAGAAGCTGGCGCCGGCGATGCCATTCGTCAAGCAGTGGATAGTGACAAGTGACGACGGTTCCCTGCCCTCGACGACCCTCAGGCCAGTGGCTCACATAGAGGACGTGATAAAGGGCGGTGATCCTAACTTTGAGTTCCCAAGGCTCTCGGAGAACGCCACGGCCGCTGTCTACTTCACGTCAGGGACCACGGGGCTCCCTAAGGCCGTTTACTTCTCCCACAGGCAGATAACGCTTCAGTCCATAATAAACGGGCTAGTGGTCACTGCCTACCCCTCCCCGGTCCGCGTCTCTTCAGCTGACGTAATTATGCACATACCCCCCTTCTTCCACGGCCTGGGCTGGATGATGCCATACCTCGCGACGCTGCTCGGCATGAAGCAGGTGTTGCCTGGCAGGCCTGACGCCAAGGTCATGCTTGAGCTCATAAAGAGGGAGAAGGTAACGTTCGGCGCCGGGGTGCCCATCTTCCTGAAGATGTTAATTGAGCACCCGGAGGCCGAGAGCTACAGGGACGCCCTTAGTAACTTCAAGTACCTGTTAGATGGGGAGCACCCGCCGAGGTCGCTGTTCTACGAGGCCAAGAAGTTCGGCGTCCAGCTCATAGAGGCCTTCGGGATGAGCGAGGGCGTCGGCTACACCTTCGCTGTTCCCAAGGAATACATGCTTGACTGGCCCTGGGAGAAGCTCCTTGACTACATTAACACGGCGGGCCTCCCAGGGCCCTTCGTCCAGATCAAGATAGTTGACGAGAGCGGCAAGCCTGTGCCTAAGGACTTCAAGACCATGGGGAGGATACTGGTCAAGAGCCCAGGCCTCACCGAGGGCTACTGGAAGGACCCCGAGAGGACGGAGGCCTCATGGACTGACGACGGGTGGTTCATAACGGGCGACATAGGCGTGTGGAACGAGGAGGGCTACATACTGATAGTTGACAGGGAGAAGGACGTGATAAAGAGCGGCGGCGAGTGGATAAGCTCGGTCAGGCTCGAGGACATGATAGCGTCTCACCCGGCGGTCGCCAGGGTGGCTGTGGTAGGCGTCAGGAGCAGGAAGTGGAGCGAGAGGCCCGTGGCGCTGGTAGTGCTGAAGCCCGAGTACAAGGGGAGGGTGAGGGAGGAGGACATAAGGGAGTACCTGCTCAAGGAGTTCGTGGAGACCGGGAAGATCCCCAAGTGGTGGCTGCCTGACAAAATAATGTTCGTTGATGACTTACCGCTCACGAGCGTTGGGAAGATAAACAAGAGGGCGCTGCGCGAGCAGCTCAAGGAGCTTGAGCTGCCTTAAGGGAGATTATCATGAGTCAGCGCACTAGGTACACGGTCGGGCTCTCCTACAGGGAGCTCTCTGTGGGCCAGAGGATCACAGGGCACGCCATAACTGTGACGGACGCCCACATAGCGGCCTTCGCGGGCCTCAGCGGCG
>Ga0081473_142379_pt1 | contig 13160 bp, 10 predicted proteins | sample CisSprmetagenome_FD_70977 | JGI IMG/M metagenome (GOLD analysis project Ga0081473, IMG submission 70977) | Hypoxic/sulfidic aquatic microbial communities from Cistern Spring, Yellowstone National Park, USA v2 (version 2) | ecosystem: Environmental > Aquatic > Thermal springs > Hot (42-90C) >... | reverse complement strand
ACAGGAAGACCCTGGTCGGCACCTCCTTCATCATCTTCTCTATGTCGTACTTCCTCCTCCTCTGCATAAGCTCCTGGAAGGGCCTGAACTCGCCCGTGTCAGGGTCTATGCCCACTATCTCACCCTCAACTATCGCCCTCTCCGCCTTGATGGCGCTCCTGATGCCCTCCACCACGTCAGGGTACATGGCCGTTATGTCCTCGAGCCTCCTCGAGAATATCTTGACCTTGTCGCCGTCCTTGTGTATCTGGCCCCTCTCCCCATCGTACTTGTACTCCACGAAAGCCCTGCCCCCGACCTTTGTGAGTATCTCCCTGACGTCGCTGGCCCTCTCTGCCAGCATGGGCCTTATGGGGGTGCCTATCTCGGGCTTAATCCCCTTAAGGGACTCAACGCCGTTCATGGCAACGAGCCTGGCTATCTCGCCCAGGTCAGCCCTCAGGTTGTAGGCCCTCTCTACGGTTTCCCTCGCGGCGCCTCCGCCCCCGTAGGCCACGGCCAGCGCGTCAAGTATGGTAGCGTCCCCTATGCCGAGCCTAAGCCGTCCCTCAACGAAGCGAACTATGTACCTCGCTTCAACGGGCTTGGCGTCCTTTAGGAGGCCAGCCATGACCCTCAGCTTGAGGTCCCTGCTTGCCTCGCCCATAGCATACGCTATCTTCATAAAGGACTCAAAGACCCTTGACACGGTTAGCTGGGCCCCGCCCCCGCCCATGAATGTGGCGAGGCTGCTCTTGACGTGACCTCCTGCCTGGGCCAGCTGCTCGGCCACCTTGCCTGGGTCCCCCAGCTTGTCTACGAGCTTGGAGACCTCGCTCTCAGTCTTGCCGTAAGCCATGGCTATGGCCTGTATGAGCAGCTTCTCCCCGACGCCCAGCTCGGGTATGCCCTTCCAGTCGGGCCCCAGCTTCCCTTGTATCAGGTAGACGACCTTGTCTATAACGTCAGGGGGAGTCCTCTTCAGGAGGCCTGCCAGGAGCTGGGTCAGCTGAGTCCTTGAAGTTATCCCCTCCATGCTTGCGAACGTCTTGACTATCTCCTCGAACTTGAAGTCCGTCATGCGTGCCCCTATATCTGAAGTAACGTCCAGAAGTTAAAACTCGGAAGAGGATCACTGAGGAAGGCGCCGGGGGTGGGATTTGAACCCACGCGCCCCTTGCGGAGCAACGGGTCTCAAGCCCGTCCCCTTGGGCCGCTCGGGCACCCCGGCGCCGCTAGGAACTTAACACGCAGGAGTAAAAAGGCAAACTCATCTGCTTGACTTAATCTCTATGTAAACGTCTGGGGGGACCTGGATCCTCATGAGCCTCCTGAGGACCCTCTCATCAGCCTCTATGTCTATAAGCCTCTTATGTATCCTCATCTCCCAGTGCTCCCAGTGCTTGCTGCCCTCGCCGTGGGGCAGCCTGAATATGGGGACCTCGAGCCTTTTCGTGGGAAGCGGAACAGGACCCCTCATCGGGGCCCCGGTCTTCTGCGCTATGTCCTTTATCTGCTGCACTACCTGTTCGAGGCTCCTTGGGTTGGTGCTCCACAGCCATATCCTGACGTTGAATGCTGCCATGACCTGACACCGCTTGAGTTGGCGGGGTCAGCTTCACTTCTTGACCTCAACCTTGGCCGGCTTTACGTCAATTACTACCCCTATCCCTATGGTCCTGCCCATGTCCCTCATGGCGAACCTTCCGAGCTGCGGGAAGTCGCTGAACTTCTCAATTACAAGCGGCTTTATGGGCTTGAACTTCACTATAGCGGTATCGCCGGCCTTCAGGAACTGCGGGTTCTGCTCTACCGGGTTGCCGGTCCTCGGGTCCAGCTTGGCAACTATCTCGGTTATCCTTGAGGCCACTGAGGCCGTGTGGACGTGCACTACTGGAGTGTACCCCACGGCCACGGCGCTCGGATGCCACACTATGACCACCCTTGCGGTGAACTCCTCGGCCACGGTCGGCGGCACGTCGGTGTGGCCGATTACGTCACCTCTCTTCACCTGGTTCTTCTCGACGCCCCTGAGGGCAACGCCGACGTTGTCACCGGGCTCGGCCTGCGGCAGGTCCTGGTAGTGCATCTGGATGCTCTTCACGTCAGCCACTATGCCCGCTGGCATTATCATGACCTTGTCGCCTGGCTTGAGAACGCCCGTCTCCACCCTGCCGGTCACCACGGTTCCAGCGCCGGGTATGCTCAGGACGCCCTGGATGGGGAGCCTCAGCGGCTTGTCGACAGGCTTGGGCGGCAGCTTGAGGTTGTCAAAGGCCTCAACCAGCGTGGGGCCGTTGTACCATGGTGTGTTGGGGCTCCTCTCTATAAGGTTCTCACCGGTCCAGGCGCTCACGGGCACGAACGGTATGACGTCAGGGTTGTACCCAATGCTCTTAAAGTACTTCTTGAGGGTGTTCACTATCTCGTTGTACCTCTGTTGGCTGTAGTTCACGTCAGGGGCGTCCATCTTGTTAACGGCCACTATGACCTGCTCTATGCCCAGGGTCCTCGCCAGTAGTATATGCTCACGGGTCTGCCCCTCAGGGCTCATGCCGGCCTCAAACTCGCCCTTCCTGGAGGAGACCACGAGGAGCGCCGCGTCAGCCTGGCTGGCGCCGGTTATCATGTTCTTGACGAAGTCCCTGTGGCCGGGGGCATCTATGATCGTAAAGTAGTACTTCTTAGTCTCGAACCTCATGAACGAGAGGTCTATCGTGATGCCCCTCTCCCTCTCCTCCTTCATCTTGTCGAGTACCCACGCGTACTTGAACGACTCCTTGCCTGCCTGCTTGGCCTGCTCCTCTATCTGCTGCATGACCTTGGGGTCGATGAACCCGAGCCTGAAGAGCAGGTGACCTGTCAGGGTGCTCTTACCGTGGTCTATGTGACCTATCACCACTAGGTTCAAGTGTGGCTTCTCGGGCATATCCTTCACCCTCCGCCTTGCGTTATGACAGGAGGTAGCTGGGATTTAAAAGCGCATTGGGGGAGAGGACGTCGCTTACCTGGAGCTGAGCGCTATCCTCTCTATCTCCTCCTTCTGCCTTATCGCGTAGCTTGAGGGGTCGCCGCGCGACGCCGCCATTATCTCCTCGGCGAGGCACTCCTCAATGCTCTTGGGGCTTCCGAAAGCGCATAGCCTGGCCCCTTCAGTTATGAACCTCAGTGCTAGGTCGACCCTCCTCTGGGCCGAGACGTCAACTGAGACCCTGTATATTATGCCGCCGTACATTATCCTCGTGGTCTCCTCCCTGGGAGCCGCGTTCTCAATGGCCCTGACCAGGACCTGTATCGGATTCTCGCCTGTCTCTGCGTGAATAATTTCGAAGGCTGCCTTGGCTATGTTATAGGCCAGCGCCTTCTTGCCGCCGTTCTTGCCAGGGTACATCAGCCTGTTTATCAGCCTCTCAACGATGGGCACCTCGGCCTTGCCAAAGCGCCTGTGCTCGTGTCTACCCCCGGTGTGCGGCAGCAGGACAGGCCTCAGGCTTATGTACTTCTTGAGGCTGGGGTCCCTCACTTCAACGCCTGCCCAGTCCCACTTGCCGAAGAGCTTCACGTTGGCTGCCCCAGAGCCCACCGCTGCCGGGTCTGGTACCTTGGATTCCTGCGACATGTTGATCCAGGACCTGAGCCCAGGCGAGGTTTAAAAGCGAAAGGCGGCCCCAGTTGTGCTTAGGATAGACTTAAGAGCTTCCGATCCAAGTTGTGGCGCTGGGCCTCACAGGTCTTGAGCGAGGAAGAGCTTGTAAGGGTGACCTCGGTTGAGCCCTTCTACAGGGTAGTAGAGGACAGCAGGACGCATATGACCTTCTCGCTGGTGGGCCTCTCGCTGACCCTCGAGGACGGCGGTGAGTTCACGCTTGTTAACATACCTTACGACGTGGCTGAGGCCATAAAGATACTCAACGACGGCAGCGTCCCACCCCGCAGGCAGAGCATATACACATTCCTCGCTTCGCATGAGGAGTTCAAGGAGCTTATAGGCAGGACCCTGAAGAGGGTCGTAATAGACGAAGTTGACCTCACCACGGGCCTTTACACAGCAACCGTAGAGTTTGAGGGATCAGGCGTAAACCTGAGCGTGAAGATGATACCCAGCCAGGCCATATACCTAGCCATGATAACGGGCAAGCCTATATATGTAACCCGAAGGCTCGTTGAGATGGAGAGGAAGATGAATGAGGAGGGTGGCGAGGAGGGAGGAGAGGGCGAGGAGGGAGAGACCTCCTTCTGACCTCCGTCCGCTCGCACAGGCTACCTCTTAACCTTCTGCTTCTTGCCCTTCCACAGCGCGTCGAGCGAAACGCCGTTGACAGCTATGACCTTGTACTTGACGCCAGGTATGTCGCCCATAGCCCTTCCCTTAGGGCCTCCTATGCCCTCTATTATGACCTCATCGTGCTCATCTATGAACAGTATCCCGCCGTCGCGAGGCACGAAAGCCGTGACGACCTTCTTGTTCTTAACTAGCTGGACCCTGACGCACTTCCTTAAGGCCGCGTTAGGCTGCCTTGAAGGTATGCCTACCTTCTCTAGGACTATACCCCTTGCCATAGGGGCGCCCTCTAGCGGGTCGTACCTCTCCTTAAGCTTAAGCGACCTGACCTTGAACTTCCTCTTAGCCCACCTGAACTTGAGCCTGCTCTTCCTGAGCTTCCTGGCCGCGAAGAGCCCGTTTGGTCCCTCTGGCAAGGCGCTTCCCTAAGGGCTTGTATGAGGTGGGTATATATGCGCTCTCCTGATCACCTTATCACGACCCTGTCAACGTTGAACAGCCTGTTCAGGACCAACCTGGCCCTTCTGACGTTCCTCCCGTCCTTACCTATGGCCTTACCTTTCTCGTCGTCCTTCACCTTAACGTATACAGTTTTCAGGCCGTCCCTCTCCGTGACCTCAACTTTAAGTACCGTCACGCCGGTAAGAAGGTTACTAACCATGTTATCAATTTCGTTTGCGTATTCGACTATCTCGACGTTCTTGTTGAGCATTTTTGACAACATTTTGACGTTCCTCCCGTCCTTACCTATGGCCTTACCGACGTCGTTTTTGTCGACAAGGTATATTATCCTGTTGTCATTATCGTCCTCGAGGGCCCTGTACACCATGGCCCCTGTGAGGTCCTGAAGGAGTGATATGTACCGAAGCTCCTCAAGGCCTATTCTATCGCTTTTGTTCTCCCCCACGGCCACACGCTTCACCTTTGCTGCTCGAGCAGTAGGTCAATTATCTTGGAGTCACCAGGGTCTATGATGCCTATGACTGATACCTTAAAGGGCTTGCCTATGACTGAGCCCAGCTCTGTCGAGGTCCCCTTAAAGATGGTAACAGGTACGTTATTGAGTTTGGCCACATATGTGAGCCTCTCCCTTACCTCATACGGCGTGTTGTCAGCTATTACGAGCCCCTTAAGCTCATTACTGAGAAGGAGCTTGAGCGCCTCCTTGACCCCTAAGACAACCTTGCCTGACTTCATTACCGCCTTCAGCTCCCTCTCGAGCGCTATGGCCTCAGACAACCGCTATCACCTTAGCTCTGTCCACTGTTTGCCTGCGGGACGTTGCCCTGCAGGGATTTAAGAGCGTTGACCCCCACTGTCGTGATAACCAGGCCCGTCCCGACCCTTGGCGGGAGCCCAGCAATTATGCTCTCTGTGACGCCCCTGAAGCTCTCAGCGTCACCTCTTACAGCTGCGTCGTAAAGCTGGTTCACCGTGACCTCAAAGGCGGCCCTGGCCAAGACGCTAGGCTTCTCGCCAACTATGCCGAGCCTTCCTATCTGCCTAACCTTGCCTGTCCACGTCATCATGTCAGCTACCAGCATGACGTGCCTTATGTCAACGTCAAGGCCTGAGCTTTGAAGCACGTCCATGATCTCCCTTATGATCGCGTTCCTCGCGGCCTCAATGCCGAGGACCTCCGCTATTTCATGTATGTTGTTCGTCTCCACGCGCAGCGGATCTACTCCATCGACCTTCATGACCTCAGCGAGGTTACTACCCTCCGTAATTATCACATACTCCCTCTTGCCCGCCTTCTCGTTAACTCTCTCCTGGATTATGGCCCTCTTGATGCCTTTGATCCCCTTTATGTAGGCTTTCTTCATCTTGTTGACCAGCTCGTCGTAGGTCTTCTCGTCAAAGAGGTAATCGTCAGGTAAGGCGCTCTTGTTGGCCTCAAGAACTACGGTCCACTCGTCCTCACCCTCGCTGACCTCGCCCAGCCTCAGCCTCTCAAGAGCGTCCACGACCATGTCCCTGGTGACGCCACGGTCCTCCATCATCTCGGGGTCAAGCCTTATGATGAAGGTCCTCTCGCCGAGGGACCAGGAGACCTCGGAGACCACGTTAGCTAGCGTGGTGTACTCTATGGACCTAGCGATCTCCCTTGCCTTCTCGGGATCGCTGGCGTACTTCTCTTCGAGGTATATCTTCATCAGTGGCGTGGAAGGCTCCTGCCTGGCGTCAACTATCTCTATGAGCCTGGGCAGCCCGAGGGTCACGTCGAACTCCATAAGGCCCGCGTAGTGGAAGGTCCTGAGGGTCATCTGTGTTCCTGGCTCCCCGATAGACTGAGCTGCCACAACGCCAACAGGCTCCCCCGGCTGAACCATCGCGCTTATATATGTCCTAACGGCCTCCTCTACGGCCATGACCTTCTGTTGTAACGTGAGGTCGTTATTGTCTACTACCTTCTTGTAGAGCTCGTCAAATAGCTTGGAAGGCAGTATCTCCTTTGCGGCGTCCAGCTTCCTCTTGAGCTCCTCACCTACCTCAAGGCTCTCCTTGGCCTGCCCCTTACGGGCCTGCCCCTTACGCTTAGCGCCCTTCCTGGCCATCATGAGCCACCTCCTAGGGCCTTCACCTTTTCAACTATCCTGTCCACGTCTACTGGCTCGCCGTGATACGTCCTCTGCGGGTCCACGCCGTCTTCGCCGTACCTGAACTGAACAATGTCGTCCATGGAGTCCCTGACCGTCCCATCATAGGCAACATAGAGATCCTGGAGCGCGTTGATGAGCCTCCTCTGCATATAGCCGCTCTGCGACGTCTTCACCGCTGTGTCTACAAGTCCCTCCCTTCCACCGGCTGCGTGGTAGAACACTTCGTGCGGCCTGAGTCCGTCGCGGAAGTTCCCAACCACAAACCCTCTCGCCTCCGGCGAAAGGTCGCCGGGCCTGAAGTGAGGCAAAGTCCTTGTCCTGAAGCCCCTTACTATCCTCCTGCCCCTTACGGTCTGCTGGCCCAGCATGGCGGCCATTTGGGTTATGTTAATGTCGCTGCCCCTTGCGCCGGTCCTGGCCATTATGAAGGCGTTGTTGAACGCGTCCATGTAACCTATGGCCAGCTTGCCGGCCTCCTCCCTCAGCCTCTGAAGCCTCTGGATTATCTTGAGCTCGAGGCTCTCCTCAGGGGTCCTCCCAGGGATTATCTCGAGCGACCCCTCGCGGTACTGCCTTATCAGCTCCATTACGTCCTCCTTGGCCTTCTCGACCATCTCGGCTATCTTCGCCCTTGCATCGCTTGGGACCTCTATGTCCTCCAAGGACATCGTGAAGCCCTTTATCTCGAGCATCCTTATGAAGGACCTAAAGACGCTGTCAAGGAACTTCCTAGCGAACTCGCCGCCGTACTCCAACGCTAAATAGTGGAGAACGCCTCCGGGCTGCTCGGCCCCTATGGCGTTCTTGTCTAGCACTCCCTCTAGAAGCCTCCCCTTGTAAACCACCACATAAGAGTCCACAAAGCAGCTCTCATCATCGCACTTTAGGTCGCCAGCGTTTATCTTAGCCCTCCCCCTGAAGTTGAAGTCCTTCGGAAGGAAGAGGCTTACGAGCTGCTTGCCGGTCCAGAGCCTCCTGGGCTTAAGTATCGCTGGCTCGGGCAGCTCACTGTTTGAGTACCCAGCGGCAGCCAGAAGCTGGCCCATCGTATCTGCGTCTAGAAGTGTCGTCTTAACGGTCAGCAGGTAGGCCCCGCTTATGTAGTCCTGCCTGCCCCCTATGATGGGGCCTCCGTAGCGCGGCGTCAGGATGTGCTTTTCAACAAGCAGCAGCTCCTCGGCCTCGGCCCTGGCCTCCTCCAGCCTCGGCACGTGGAGGTTCATCTCGTCCCCGTCGAAGTCGGCATTATAGGGCGGGCACACTAAGAGGTTCAGCCTGAAGGTCCTGCCCGGCATTACGCGGACCCTGTGGCCCATGATTGACATCCTGTGGAGGCTGGGCTGTCTGTTGAACAGCACGATATCCCCGTCCACCAGGTGCCTCTCCACTACGTCGCCAGGCTCGAGGCTCTCGGCGAGCTGTCTCAGGTTCCTCTGGTACCTCAGGTCTATCTTTACGCCCTCCCGCTTCTTGTAAACCATGGTGGCCCCAGGCCAGGTGTAGGGGCCGTTGAGCACGTACATCCTGGCCTCCTCTATGTTATACTTGGTCACAACCATGGGCACGGTCAATATCTTCGCTACTTCAACAGGGACTCCTACCTCGTTTATGCTCAGGAGCGGGTCAGGTGATATGACGGTCCTTGAGGAGAAGTTCACCCTCTTGCCGTTAAGGTTGCCCCTCAGCCTCCCCTCCTTGCCCTTCAGCCTCTGGGCCAGCGTCTTGAGGGTCTTCCTTCCCCTGTGCGAGAGCTGGAATATATTGGGCAACTCGTTGTCTATATAGGCGGCCACCACGTTCTGGAGGGTCTGCCAGGCCTCCTCTATCATCGACTCAGGGGCGCTGGATGAGGTAAAGTTCTTCAGCCTCTCGTTCTGCCTGACTATCTCTACCAAGGCATGAGTCAGGTCGTCTTCGGCCCTCAGGCCCGTCTCCATGGTTATCGAGGGCCTCACGCTAAGCGGGGGCACAGGGAGAACCGTGAGGACAGCCCACTCAGGCCTGGCGACCTTTGGGTTCCAGCCAAGGAGCTCAGCGTCCTCGTCAGGTATCTTCTCGAGCCTCTCCCTCACATCAGCCGGCGTCAGCCTCACCTCGCCCTCTGGCCTCTCCTCATAGAAGTTGTACGGCTTGACGAACCTGATCCTGTACTGCTTGGCGCCGCAGTGGGGACACTCCGTGGTCGACGAGACCTCCTTAATTACCTCCTCTGCGAAAATCTCTGCCAGGATCGGCCACCTCTCCCTCAACCTCCTGTAAACCGAGAGCATGTAAGCTGCCCGCTGAGGCGGTATCAGGACCCTACCGCAGTTCCTGCACGTAGCCTGAAGCGTCCTGTATATTTTCTCTCCTAGGTGAGGCAGCACCACGGGCCTGGCTAGGTCTATCTTGCCGAAGTGACCAGGGCAAGCCTCCCTTCTGTTCCCGCAGACCGGACACGTCTCGCCGGGCTCTATCGCGCCGAAGTGCGGGTCCCTGAGCCCACCCATGACGGGAGAGCCGTCGCTCTCGTAGAGCTCAGGCCTGATCACCGTGACCTTAGCCATCTCCCTTATCTCGCGAGGACTGAGGAGGCCAAACCTTATGGCGCTGATCACGTATTTCTCAGCGCCGCCATATGGCCCATACGACATGGCCTTCACCTCCTGTCCTCTGAGCCGTTGCCCGAGCCGCCCTTACCGTTGTCACTCTCATTCGCAGCCGCGGAGAGCTTGGAGAGGCTTAAGGGGCTTACTCTGCTAACCAGGGCCGTCTTATCAACTACCTCTATCTTCGGCTTTATCCCCATACTCATGATCTCCTGTAAGAGCAACTTGAAGGCGTAGGGCACCTTTACGGGCCTTATGTCGCCGTTTTCCCCGTGTATTGGACACTCGTAAACGCCTTTCTTGGCGTTGTACCACGCTATGTGGCCGCAGAGGGTGCAGACGTACATTGTGAACGCGTCACTGCCGTCCAGCATCCTGTCACGTAGCAACATAGTGGCCCCGTGCCCTACGAGACAGTCCCTCTCCATCTCGCCAAACCTCAGGCCTCCCTGCCTTGCCTTGCCCTCTGTCGGCTGCCTAGTAAGCAGCTGGACCTTGCCCGTCGCTCTAGCGTGCATCTTGTCTGCAACCATGTGGTATAGTCTCTGATAGAAGACCAGACCTATCGCTATGGGCTTCTCAAAGAGCCTGCCCGTCCTCCCGTCGTACATGACTTCCGTTCCGTCAGGCGCGTAGCCGTTCTTCAGAAGAACCACCTTAAGCGGCTCAATGTCCTCCTTGAAGAACGGCGTCCCATCAACGTACCTGGCCTCAAGGGCCCCCGCCTTCCCAGCTATCAGCTCTAGCAGCTGGCCTACGGTCATCCTTGACGGTATGGCGTGAGGGTTAATTATGGCGTCTGGCACTAAGCCCTCCTCCGTGTAAGGCATATCATACTTAGGGAACAGCATGCCTATGACGCCCTTCTGGCCGTGTCTGCTGGCGAACTTGTCACCGAGCTCAGGTATCCTGAGGTCCCTGACCCTCACCTTCACAAGCTTGTTCCTCTCGAGGGTCTGAGTCACAACTACCATGTCCACGACGCCCTTCTCGCCGTAGCGGAGCTGCACGCTGGTGTCCCTCCTCATCAGCGCCCCTGGAGTCATGACCCTCTCCTCACCCAGGAACCTCGGCGGGCTCTCCCGCCCTACCAGAACGTCGCCTCCGGTGACCTCAACCTCGGGCTCTATTATCCCGTCAGGCCCTAGCTTAGTGTAGTACTGATCGCCCTTGTGGTCGTAGAGCTTTGGCGAGGGGACGGTTATCCTGTCAGTAAGGCCGCCAGGGTACTCGTTCTCCTGGGCCACGTAGACCCTGAAGAAGTGGGCCCTCCCAAGGCCGTAATCGACGCTGGTCCTATTCATTATCAGCGCGTCCTCCATGTTATAGCCCATAAAAGTCATGATGGCTACCACGAAGTTCTGCCCTGAGGGCCTATCGTTATAACCTATCAGGTCTAAGGACCTCGTCTGGACTATCGGCTTCTGCGGGTAGTGCAGCAGGTAGGCGTGGCTGTCCATTCTAAGCTGGTAGTTAAGGGCGTAAAGGCCTAGCGCCTGCTTGGCCATGGCTGCCTGGTAGGTGTTCCTTGGGCTCTGGTTGTGCTCAAGATAAGGTATGATTGAAGTGACGACGCTGAATATGCCCGGAGGCCAGAGCTCAAGATGTGTGTGCTCAGGAGTCAGCTCCTCAGGCGTCTCAGCGATGTAGGCGTTCTCCTCCTCGTCAGGGTCCAGGAACTCTATTACTCCCATCTTGACAAGGTCCCAGAAGGAAAGCTCGCCGGCCTCGAGGCGATTAACCAGGTCCTTCGTGAGCTTCGGCGTGCCGCCCTCAACCACTATGACAGGCCTCATCAGCCTGCCCTCGTCAGTGTTGATGTAGACCTCCTTGGACTCGCCCTGCTCAAGGTACGCCACGCTCACCTCAAAGCTTATCTCGCCTCTCCTCCTGCGGGACCTTATGGTCTCCGCTAGCGACCTGCCGTCCTGGACGTAGCCTATTGGCCTGCCGTTAAGGAACACCTTAGCCATGCTGATGTACTTGGAGGAGGCATCGGGCTCCCCTGAGGTCATCCCCTTAATTGCATCGTCTATCGGTATCACGCCAAGGCTGTACAGGAGCCTCTCGACGGGCTCCTCGTCAATGCCAACTGATATGTAGGCAGTCATGGCCAGGTTCTTAACGAGGCCGCAGTTTATGCCCTCAGGCGTCTCAAATGGGCAGAGCCTGCCCCACTGCGTGCCATGAAGGTCTCTTGCCTCGAAGTTCGACTGGCCCCTGCTAAGGGGCGAGATGACTCTGCGAAGGTGACTCAGGAGGCTCATCCAGTTCGTCCTGTCGAGGGCCTGGCTGACGCCGGTCCTGTTGCCTGTCCAGTTGCCTGTGGCCAGCGCCGCCCTGACCCTCTCCGTAACTATATCAGGCCTGACCAGGACGTCAAGGCTCTTTATCTTCTTGTGCTGGCTTATGTACTCCTCGAGCTGGCTTGACATAGTGTTGACAAGCTGCTGGAAGGCGTCCCTGAATATCTCAGCTATCAGGTCCCCTGCCAGCCTGAGCCTCTTGTTGGCCAGGTGGTCCTTATCGTCCTCGGGCCTCTTGCCGAGGTAGAGCTGAAGGACCCTGTTAGCCATCTCGCCCAGGAAGTAGGCCTTGATCTTCCTGTCGGAGGGCCTCGTGCCCAGGTGAGGCAGGAACTGGGTGTCTATGAACTCCTCAGCCCTCTGTATCCTTATCTCCTTAGGCTGCCCAGAGGCTATCCTGTTGCCCAGGAACTCAAGGGCGTCCTCCTGAGTCTTAATGGAGGCGGAGACCTTCTCAAAGCTGGGCAGGAGCTCCCTCTGTATATCGGGGTCAGGCGACACCGCGGCCGCTATGTCCGCGTCCTTCTCAAGGCCAAGCGCCTTCATCATTACGACGAAGGGTATCCTGTAGTTCAGTCTGCTCATGCTTATCTCGAGTGACCCATCGCTCATCCTGTCAACTATTACCTGCCTCCTAAGGCCAAGGACCGTGGATACGGTCTTAGCGCTATGAGTTATCTTAGCGGTGCTGGCCGTTGAAACGCCCACTATGATCCTGTTTACCGCTAGGTCCTCCTGGGCCACCACGACCCTCTCGCTGCCATTTATTATGAAGTAGCCTCCTGGGTCCCTGGGGTCCTCTCCATGCCTTATGAGCTCCTCCTCACTGAGCTTAGAGAGGGGGTCCGCCACTGACTTTATCATAATGGGGAAGTCCGCTACCTTGACCTCCTGATGGTCAACCTCCGTGTTGTTCTCGATAAGTGTCATCTCCAGGTAAAGGGGGGCTGAGTAAGTGAAGTTCCTCAGCCTGGCCTCAAGCGGCGTCACGCTCGGGAACTGCCTGACGTTACGGTCGGCCTCCTTGACCTGCGGTATCCCTACACGGACCTTTCCGAAGACTACCTTCACGTCAGGGCCTATCGCCTGCTCAGCCCCCTTCTTAGCCAGCTTGTAAGCAGGCCTTACCTCCTTAAAGGAGTCGACGATCTTCTGAATCCTCTCACTTACGAACGCATTGTAAGAGTCTAGGTGCTGCCTGGCAAGGCCTGTCTCCTTAATGAACTGCTTGAAGACAGTCCATAGGTCATCCTTTGTGATATCATTGGACGACAACTTCTTTTCCCCTCAATAAGCAACCACTATCCTATAAACCTTGTACTTGCCTGCCGTCGGCGAGTCCCTCTCTATCTCAACTATGTCGCCTGGCTTTCCCCCTAGCAGCCTCACGACAGGGTCGTTG
>Ga0081473_151442_pt1 | contig 13166 bp, 9 predicted proteins | sample CisSprmetagenome_FD_70977 | JGI IMG/M metagenome (GOLD analysis project Ga0081473, IMG submission 70977) | Hypoxic/sulfidic aquatic microbial communities from Cistern Spring, Yellowstone National Park, USA v2 (version 2) | ecosystem: Environmental > Aquatic > Thermal springs > Hot (42-90C) >... | reverse complement strand
ACACGCGGGCCTGTGGAGCCCGTAACCCGGGTTCAAATCCCGGCCGGGGCCACCAGATAAGGCGCCATACTCATTCAACCTTTCAATCTTTTAAAGACCACACCATTATACTACACCACGCATTTTACCGCAAATATATTCAACACTCCACTCCTCAATATTGAGTGTTAAAGCTATTAGGTATAAGGACACCAAACATTCTAAGCAACCAGGTAAGGCACATGCATTTTAACTGTTTAAAATGCATGTTTCATGCGTTTCTGCCATTTGGTTCATGCTTCTTCGTGCTCATTTGCTTCCTAATTGCTTTTGCATGACTCATGCAACTTGCTCATTTTACATTGGACTTAGAACCATTGGAACACTATTTCAATTCCTTCATTATCTTTCAATTGGAACAACCATTCAATCCCACCATAAACACCATTGGAACAGGAATGACTCATTCTATGAGCCCAAAATAAACCACAAAACTTAAAAACCCAAATAAAACCAGAAAAACCGGAAGATCTCAAAAGAGAATTGAAGGTTGAGTTTGGACGTTTGGGAGTTTTGCCTGCCATTTGGGTCTCGGGAGGATCTCAAAGGAGAATTGAAGGCTGAAGGGGGCATGCGAAACATACCATTTCCTACCGTTATGAGGATCTCAAAGGAGAATTGAAGGACAATGATACCATGAAGGAGCCTGCGGTAGTAGGCTAAATGAGGATCTCAAAAGAGAATTGAAGGCTAAGCAATGGGTCAAGCACCCCGAAGCCGAGGTACCACCTCATGAGAGGATCTCAAAAGAGAATTGAAGGTCGGGTTAGTTAATGCTAGGCTGATTGGCGTAACCACGCCTGGGGAGGATCTCAAAAGAGAATTGAAGGTCGACGTTCTCGAAAACACCCCAGTAACCATCCTCAACGACCGAGGATCTCAAAAGAGAATTGAAGGACAGCCAAGGGGTGGCATACAATCTTATGCATCTTCAGGGCGTGAGGATCTCAAAAGAGAATTGAAGGCACGTAAAACACTGAGTAGTGATCAATGTCCTCGGGCTCGTGTTTGGAGGATCTCAAAAAGAGAATTGAAGGTTGCCCTTGCTCAAGAACTGCCCTTGCGTACGTCACCCACACAGAGGATCTCAAAGGAGAATTGAAGGCCATCTTTGAGGACATACACATTCCAATTCTTCTTCACACCATACTTGAGGATCTCAAAAGAGAATTGAAGGATCATACCCCATTAGCCTCTGCCTCAACTCCCCCATGCTCATGGTCATGGTTGAGGACCTCAAAGGAGAATTGAAGGGGATACCCATTACGCAACGTGGGCGGCTTAATCCAAAATACTATGGAGGATCTCAGAGGAGAATTGGAGGCTAGCCTAGCGTTGAGATGCCATGGCTTAACCTGAGGATTTCAAGGGAGGGTTAGAGGGGGTGTGGGGTTTCCTGAACTTGTTGGGTTTGGTTGGAGTTGGGGGTGTTGAGGGTGAGGTGGTTAGGATGCAGGGTAATTTGGTTGGATACTGCATTATAGTTAACAGCCTATATGCGGCTGCGCCTCCAGCGAATCCTCTAAACTACCGCGTACCTACCTCATGCTACTGCAGCATCAGATTCAGTGAGGAATGCTGCCTAACAATGCAAGTTAGGATAAGCGGAACATCAATGGATTATACTTAGTGGTTACGGAAGAGGAGGATGCAAGTAAGGCTCGTAGACTCGTTGGGCCTTGCCGTGTTAGCTAAGAGAATAAATCCAAGACTTATTTAAAGAAGTCGAGAATATTCACGTTGTTGTTATCTTTATTCTTGGTATTTCTTTTTAATTTCGTTTCCCCTCTATTATTACTTCTATTATCATCTTCTTCGACGACTCTCCTAATCGCCTCACTTAACTTACTTTGATCAACATGCTCATTAATATTTTTAAAACCATCCTCGATCTCTTTAATCTCTTTTACCATTGTTAATAGTACATCACCTACTCGCTCACCAAGACTATTCTTCACTTCAATGTCTAGGCCATTATCAATAAGTTCAAATAATGCTAAATTATCAGGAAATCCTAAGTACTTGAGAAGCGATGAACGAGCTTTTTCATGAATTTCCCTTGATAACTTCGCAACCTTAAACTGCCAATCTTCACCGCGCCAATCTAAACCGGCAATCTTTATAGCCTCAACAGGCCTACCATATTGATTAAGTATGAACTTTCCCCCAAGAATCTTGACACGATATGCGAGATAATTCAGTATCATTGGGTAGTAAAACGCAATATCCTCGTCGTATGTAAGCATATAACTTACAGTATTACTAATTATTAATTTATCTATTCCTGTGGAAAATGCTTCCCTGAGTAGTCTAGGTGTAAGTACACTCGAAACAAAAGTTCTTTGACACCTATATAGTATTATGAAGGTATCCTCATCCTTCACATCTTCCATGCTTATTGAAGGTTTACTCGGAACCTTAAGATGTTTAATTGTTTCACCTAGTGCTTGATCATACTTTTCATACATCGACCTTAAAAAAGTTATCAATTTCTTCATATTCTCATTGTATAATATCTTAAATAATCGTACCATAGAAAAAGGATACACTTGGCTAAGATCTATAAACCATGCAATATTATTATATAAATCATCTTTCACCACCTTAAAGGTTATGTCATCTTCATATTTATATACTGTTTTGACTTCATCGGCGTTGAGAGGCTTACATTTAAATTCATCTCTTGTCTTATCATAAGATACTATAGATATTGCTAACCCTATAGCTGGTTTTTCAAAACTCTTCTTATGACCCTTAAATTGCGGCCTTATTTCTGCACCTTGTCTATAGATTCTTTCAACTCCATTAAGTGTTGATCTTGAAGATGAAAAATAGTCAATCACATATTTAATGAAATCATTATATGTTTCTTTATAAATAAGATTAATTTTCACATGTTCTAATGTATCATCTTTTTCAGCACTCTTATCCATTTCCAGTTCGTAACATTTCACATTAACCTCCTTCTTCATATGACTTACCCTTTCTTTAATATTAATACCGATGCTCTTCTTCCATGTTTAAAGGGGTTGCCCTTAATAAATATTGCGTCACCTTCGCAATCATATTTTTTAAGTATTGCATATGTAAGTAATTTCCCAACTCCATGAGGACTTGGAGTATAGCTTTGCTCTGCAGGTAGAACTATACCTACAAAACCCTTAGGTTCCAAAATACTGAGTATTACATCCAAGAAAACTAAGCTTAAATCTCCTCCATAACCTGCCTTGCCTATTCTCATAATTTCATCCTTAAATGGATTAACTATGTTTTTTCTAACATAACTAGATACTTGATCTCCCCATTCAGAATCAGGTAATTCACTCAACTTTAACCATGGTGGATTTGTTAAAACTATTTCAGGTTTTATTCTCCCTAGGAACTTAATGAATATGTAGGAAACTATTGGTATTGCCCAAATCTCATTACCATACATCTGAATAAGTTTCGAAATTTCATTAATTAATTTACTATCCTCTACCATCTTCATAATTACTATCTTTACTGCTTTATTTATAAGATCTATGGGCTTAATGCTATCTATCTCATTCTTAATTTCTTTAATGTATGCACTATTTCTTGAAATTTTCTTAAATATATCAGCTAAACGACTCTCTAATCTTGTCAGAAACATTATCAATTCGTGCTTACTCAAATTATTCAATTCATCAATACTCCACACAATTGATGTAAGCATATCAATTATATACTTTAATTCCGATATAAGCTCAGTCTCTAGTCTTATTACGTTTGATAAGAAATCTCCCCAAAAGATTAGTGGTGCGCCTGGAGGTTTTTCTCCTTTAACCTTATTGTAAGCGATCATTAATTCTGCCCTGGCTATAGCTACTGCAAGTGGAAGTATATCTAAACCAATGATACTATAATATGCCTTTTCAGGGTTCTCACCGTCTTTATTCACTTTTTCATAAAATGCCCTAACCAGGAACCTACCACTACCACAGGCAGGATCTAATACTATTTTATTTTTAAAATCCGTATTAAAACGTGTCTTTAGATGATGTATCATAAATTCTATTAGCCACCATGGAGTGTAATATTCACCAATTTTATACCTTAAATCACGATTAATAAAGTCCTCATATAAGTGGCTGAACACATCCTCGACAATTGGGGATTTCCAATTAAACAATAATGCTCTACCAAAAGCATCCTCACAAGCCTCCCTCATTACACTCTTAATATTATTACTTGCATCTCTCCACCACATCAAGTGTGGTACTGTTATATCAATGTCAAGTAACTCACCATCACATGCTTTGAGTGGTTCTGCAATAGTGCTTTCAAGCCTTTCAAAAGCTCCAGTGAGCACAATGTTAACAATCATTTGAAGCAATGTATGCGTAGCGAATAATCTAGTCAATTCATCATCCTTGATACCGCTATATATCCTTAACAATATTTCCTTATAGGACTTGTAAAGGGCTTTTTCGGTTATTCCCTCCTTAGTTATAAGTTCCGTCAGTTCATTAACGTAGGCTATAATTGGATAAAACGCTTTAAAGATGTTATCAGGATTAGGTGTTAGTCTATAAGCATCTGATTGAATAAGTACATTTTTTACCAAATTATGAAGAGTCTTATGAACGTCACTTTTAATTATGGAATCATAAATTGAACCCGTATTATACTTATTTTCATTACCTATGTATGTTCCAGCATATCTAAGATCTTTTCCATCCCAATTGTATATTACCCACTTTAATCCTGTTGTTACGATACCAAGCTTAGCTACATCACGATAATATTTACTAATATAGTTCTTTAATTGCTCCTCACCTCCCTTTAATTCATTATCCTTCGTCTTAACCTCAATAACGATATACCCACCAAATAACTCTATATCAGGTCTCTCCTTAACGCCTTCGGCAGGCGATCTATTAATCCTCCTTATTAGCTCGTACCTCTTATCTTTTAAAAGATTTTTTAACTGTTCAATTTTACTTAAGAAAATGATATCATTCCGCAGATTTTTATTCTGATGTAAATCACTAAGTACTTCATTGATGATGTCAATCAATGCCTTATCTATATCTGTTACAATTTCATCATGGCCATATTCCCTAGGCATGTATAATCATCATATTCAACGAATCTCATTTTTAAAGATTGCGTTTAAAAATATACAAACATGATAGCATAATGTTGAAATGACACGTTAAGATAATAAAGGTCTAAGTTTAAAGTAATAGTGATGCCCTGGTTCCTGTATGTGGGTGACTTGTTTAGTCGGGTGGATGTTAAGGCATTCACTGTTGGTGAGGCTGTTGAGGCTGGTTTGCAGTTGGCTTGGGGGATTCTTGGTGGTGTTGATAGGTACTGCATCTACGAGGGTGATGGTGAACTCGTCATCGAGTTTTGGCGCAACGACGAGTCGATTAAACTTATTCACTCAGATAAGCCAAGTGAAGCACTCATGCGCTACTATGATGCTGAGAAAGCTGGCCTAGTTAAGTGTATTGAGTATTAGGCGGTGAGCGGGTTCGCAGGGTTATGTATTTTACCACGGCGAAGCCTACACATCAATGAATAAGAAGTGCATAATCATTGGTGTGGGCATTAATATTACGCCAGCTAGGTTAGCTCTCATCAATTCCGACGTTAATGATGGTGACTTCATCATCCTAGTCGGCATTAGTAGCGATGCCCTCAAGGCACTAGTTGAATTCGCTAGGCAAGTCTACCAAGACTTGAACATCGAGGTTAAGCCCATCGTGTTTAACCAAGGATTAAGCCTAGTTGATGCAGTTTCAATGCTTAGGGGTATGATTGAGTCTAATGCACCTTGCGATGTAGTAATCGGTATTGCAGGCGATAGATGGCTAACCACGGTGTTGAGCTTCCTGGCAATGACACTAGCCACAGTAGGTGGTTTTGTTAATGTTAGCGTTAACCGAGTCTTCGTCATGCCTGGTGATAAGGGTGAGCCAATTGACTGGCCTACTGTGCCTAGGCTTGTTGATTTAAGCCTAGTTGAGTACAGGGTCCTAAGGCTCATCTGCAGTGGCTACAGCCTAGCCAAGGAGATTGTTAAGGGCTATGCCTCAAGGTTCAATGAGGCAATATCCTTACCAGTGGTTGAGAGGATGCTAGCGAAGCTTAGGGTTAAGGGCATCATTAACAGTAAGCCGGTCGGCAAAGCACTAATGCATGAGGCAACTGAATTAGGTAGGATACTCACCTGTTAAAACTCCAAAGCACCATAATCTCACTGTTAAGTGAATTAAGAAGTTTTCAATCTTCCTTTGAAATCTTCTACTTTACCTTAAGCAGAGGCACCCTTACCTTGATCTGCTGGGAACTGAATGCTCACCACATTACAAATGGGGATGAAGTATAGTTTGCCGTCCTTGGTTTGGATCTCGATGAAATGGTCATCAAAGTCAAGTAACTTTCCCGTTAAGGCAGGCAACTATATACCAGCAAGGGATTATAACCCTTTTCCACCATCCCGCTAATGCAAAATAGGGTAGCTGGAATAGCCTTAAATGTTCCACTCACCTCGACGTAGCTTCATTGAACCAAGCCACACAACACGCTTCAACCAATAAGTATGGCATTTTCCACTTAACTCATTGTGACGTGGCTTTGGGCTTAACTTGTTCATTTTGAAATGAACTTAACCAACAAATCACCCCCGGTTAGTTTTCTTGACTGTTCATTGTTTAGTGGTGTGGATGTGGTTTAGCTGAATGGTGACCCTTAATTCAACTTCTTTGAGTTGGGGGTTTCGGCTACTTCTAACATTAACCAGGCTTTATTAAACTTTTGCGCACCATTCATCAACTTACTTAACCTGGCGTTGTACCTCGCCCGTAAGTAATCAGGGTCGTGAGATAGGTACCTTAAGGCAGTCCCGTAATTAATCCCAATGATCCTGCATGCCTCCTTTAACGTGAGCCCACGTTCAACTAACTGGATCAATTGCTGCTTAATCCCATTATTCCACTTTGGCGGCCTGCCTAGCCTCTTCCCCTCAGCTCTAAGTTTAGCCAATTTCTCCTTGGTCCTTTCGCTTGCTGCCTTCCTCTCCTGCTCAACTAGCCAGGAAACCACGTTGAGCAATAGTTGGCTTACTGGGTCACTATCCCTAAAAAGCAATGTTGCCCAATCCTCGCGGACACTTACTATAACCTTACCCATCCCCCTGAACTCATCAATAACCTTACGCAACTGCCCTGGGTCACGGGAAATCCTGTCAAGGGACTCAACGATTACGCCATCAACCTCACTAAGCCTCTCCATTAACCTAACCCAACCAGGCCTGGCATCAAGCGGAGTAACACCACTAACCCCAATATCCCTGAAGACTTCAATGACCTGGTGGCCGTTCCTACTGGCCCACTGGTAAATTGCGAATTCTTGGCCACCACCATCACGCTCGTTGCTACTCGTCCTAACGTAACCAAGCAACCTCACACAACACCACCCAAGTTAAAATAACCCATTTCTTTAAAAACTTGCAAAAACAGGAACATTAGACAGAAGCAAACAAAAACATAAAGCAAATGAAAGCAAAAAGCACCTGCTTTTTTTTTTTTTTTACGTCAAATGATTCAATGGTGTTTTGTTTCTTCATGTATCCCCTCAACACGCCGTGAGGTTTCGATGGTAAAGTGATATTTCTCAACTGGTTTTAATTGCTTCACTGGTTGTCTGGTTGCCTGAGGGCGTGTTGAGGGGTCGGGCCCGTGCGCCCGAGCCTACTGTTTAGCCTGCTGGGCGTTGGGTTGGCTGTATGGTTAGGGGGGTTTAAGAATCTGCTTGGGTTTCTGGCTTAGTGAATATTCAACGTGGAGGGGAGGCTTCAATAGGTGAAAATGTTGGCTTTACTTAAGTCAAAGCATCAATAACTGAGTTATTTAAAACTAATAATCAACTCACCATTTCAGGGATTGAATGGACGGCGCCGACCATACAATTCCTACAGACAAAATAACTCTATACACCTCAACTCTAGTCTCACCGCTTCGATTGCAGAGGAGTAATACTAAAATATAAATATAAAAGTATAATTTTATTATAGTCACTCACTTCAGATACTACGTCTCTTTGGTGTTCCCTACATTGGGTTTACAAATTATAAATGGTTTATTTCCTACACTACACACTACGCCGCACTACGGGTCTGAGCAGAGAGAGGAGTGGGGAGTAATGAAGTATGCATGGTGGGTACCCTGCTTTGCATTTGTAAAACCCAATGTAGTGAGACCATTCTCTCTCTGAGAGAATGGGGTGTGCGTATGGTTGTGTATGTTGTGCGTTGTGTTTGAAATAAACCATTTGTAATTTGCATGTGGCGTTTTTAAATATACCTACTGCTGATGGTCTCTATCATTGTCGTTAACAGGGGGTTCGCTTTCCTCCTCTTCCTTGCCTTTTTCAATGAATGCTTTAACTAAGCGTGATAATGGAATGTAGTAGCCAGGTATCTCGTTCCTCTTGGTTATATAGGCGCCCAGGAATTGGCGTTGCGTGTTCCTGACTAAACCACCTACTTCAACGAACACCTCGACCTTTCCATTTCTGTGGTGGTCTCTGAGTATTGAGTAAATAACCTTTGCGTCTTCAGACGCTGCGGAGACGATGCGGTCAGGGTCGCTGCTATTGCTACTGCTGTCAGGTGGTTGCTCAGTGACGATGCTATACATGGACTTTATTCTTTCAATTTCATTGAAAAGCGACTCAGCAAACTCCCCCAGTTTTCTTTCATCTTTCGGTCTCACAAACACGATGCCCGCCCTAGCTGGATCTTCAAGAAGGTCACGCAGCAATTGGATGTTACTCTTGTCCCTTCCGTATATGGCCCTCGCATTCTCTATGAGTATTACCTCATCATCCTGCATGCGGGCTTCCTCTATCTTCTTCCTCCCCCTTAACTCGCTGATTATGTCGACAGTGAACTTGGCTATTTCAGCTACAGTGGGGTCATTCGGGTACTCACTTTTAATCGCCTTGACAATCATCTCAATAAGTTCAAGCAAATCGTTGGCCCTTTTGAACTCATCCTTGTATTTAAGCCAAAGCCGAGTGGCGAAGCCGTAAATTGGCTTTATGTCTGGGCGTCCGCTCGGGTTGATCATCACCCTGTCCCACACAAGCTCAATAATCCTTCTTTCAATTGCAAAGTCGCTGGCTTCTACCTGCGCAATCTGAATGAAGTGTTTAAGCGGAGTGTTGGTGAAGACAATCATGCCTCTTAAATTCTTAAACTCCACCGGTTCACCTGGGCCGTACCTTGATGCGTGGATCTTAACCGTGCCCATACCTACAGCTGAACTTATGATTAGCCCCACGTTGTTGATCAAGTCACCTCTCCTTTGTTCGTCTAAGATAAGCGGAAGCCTGTTCAATGATATGAGATTCGCCATTTGTGCTTCGGTCCTAACAGAACCATCCAACCTGACTAAGTATTTACTTTTCAATGCTACCCTTCCCCCTAACAATGGTGTTAGTACGTAGCGGGCTAGCGTAGTCTTGCCTTCTTTGCCCTTGCCGACGTTATAGATGATGTAGTCGTGGAACGTGTCGTTAAAGTACTTGACTGGGCTTGCAATGATCTTCCCTAGCACAGCCATTACGTTAAACCATGCCCATTTTACATTTCCCTCGGGATAGGTACTCTTTATCCATTGATAGGCAGTGATCAATGGTTCAACCCCGTAATCGGTCAAATCAAGCTCTAGGTAGGGGTCGATGAAGCCATCTTCGCTAAGCCCAACGCTAATAACCATTTCAACTTCAGGAAGCCACGTGTTTATTTTATTCAGATACTGCTGAAGTTGGACTACGCTAAACGAACGTATTTGGCTCAGGCTGTTAATGAACGCATCGAAATTGTCGGCAATATCCTTCTTAATGAGCTTACCATTCTTGAACGCAACCAGGTACCACTCATCAAAAAATGGGTCGTAGACATACCCCATGAACCTCGGAAGAATGCCGATCTCATTCCTCGTGTATTTGAGTTTGAAACGTGGCGGTGCATCTGGGTCGTTGTCATCCTTGACACGTACGTATTTGGGCTTTTCAGTGAAGACAACAATGTATTGACTATCCTCCTTTGATGCCGCCTTTAGCCAGCGGAGACATTCAATGCGACCTTCCTCAGGGTCTGTATCGTCGCTGATACAATAAGGAGTTGGCTTCACCTCGAATTTCCACACCCATGGTGGGAGTTTAGTCAGGTCGTAGGAGGATGGCGGCAGGTGCCGTAGAACCCATTGTTTCTCAACATCGACATTCGAGACTGCATTGCTATTTCCGCCGCCCTCCCTCTGCTGCCCCTGCTGCGGTTGCCCACCTGTGGCTGCCCCCTCACCTTTACCCACTGGGGCTAGCCCAAACGCCCTGTAGATCGCCTTGAACCATGCCTTAGGTGACGTAGCCGCTATGAGCCCTTCGTCAATTGCCTTGGCAATCGCGCTAGTGAGCTTCTCCCTGAACTTCGAACGACCCCAGCATTTACGATTTGGGTCGTAGCCTATCTTCTTATAGACCCACTCGACGGTTTCGTTGATATGCTCCTGCTCGACTTCCATTATCCTCTTCAATTCGGTCTCACCAACCTTGCCTGCAATGTCTTGAAGCGCAACGTTGATGATGGTCTCCACCACCTTCCGGGCCGACTCGTATTTTACGCCCGCCCTACGCATTAGGCAGGACAACCCAAAGAGTAGATTATCATGGTAGTGGCCGCCTTCGTCGCTCTCGATCCAGTAAATGGGGCGAACCAGGTTAACTATTCTGGCGATCTCCCTATCTGATAATTCTTTTGTTGGCTCAGGCAGGTTTGCTGCTACTTTAACTTCGCCATCGGTTTGCTGTTGAACAACTTCAGCTTCATTCGCCGTAGCCTGCCGCTTGGCTCCGCTTATTAGGGCAACAAGTAGCTTAAGTTCATTGCAGTTTATCGGCTCCCCTGGCCCCAGCTCCCTGTAATCTACGCTAACCCACTTGCCACTGTTCTTATCGTACCTAACTGTTTCATAGAAGGCGCCCGATGGGTGCCTACCGTAGACGACTTCATAGTTAGAGACCATGATTTCAACAGCTTCGCTTCTAATAGTACCGCTGGGTATGCATTGCTTAGGCACCTTAACAATCACGTACATCCCCCTAGGGAGTTCACTCAGCTTCCTGCGTTCACCAGTCTCCGTGTTAATGCAATCGCAATCCTGGCCAGGCTTCTCGCACTTGCACTTCACCTTATTCTTGGGGCGAGGCCCAGTTAAGCCGCAGAATGACCATGACTGCCCGCATAGCCTAGTCTTCCAATTATCGCCAAACACCTGCTTAAGAACCTCCTCACCCCTGGCAGGGTCGTCGATGTCGAAAACCGCTACACCATAGTCCTCGTTATCGGCAAGTAGCCTGCCCGTTATTGCAAGGCCCTCAGCCTTAGCCAAGCGCTTTTTCAACTCTCCCCATTCAAGGCGTCTGTCGGCTCTCCAGCTGCCAATGGGCTTCTTCTCACTGTCAACTGGAACAACGTTGAAACCAAGGCTATAGAGGCGCAGGGCGACATCGGCCAGCTTTATCTGCCCAGCGATAAACTTTTTAAGAGGTGATACACCTCTTTTATTGAACAGGGGGCCAGGGGGCGTGGTGGGGGTCACGCGGCTCACCCGTTTGAATGACCTGGCTCCTTGGGGGGCGTATCCTTTGCTAATTCAATTTCAATTAATGAATAGATGTCATCTCTAGCTTTCAATTCCTCTAACGTAGGCTGAAGACTCTTAGGTAAATACATTGCTAAATATTGCCTATTACCTTGCTTAATTTGAATTAACCTTACCTTTAACGTAACCATATCCTCAATGTTGAGAGTTACAATACTCCCTAGGAATTTTGACAAATAGCGTTTCGCTGCATCATCCATGACGACTACGATGTACGATGCACCCTGCTTCCAAATGTGAATCCTCGCTGGTATTAATAACAGTTGAATTTTCTTGGGTTCCATTGTAAATATAATAGAGCCGCCCTTTATAAATTTTTCCACTGACTTTGTTTAATGTAAGAGAATTCAAGTGATGTTTGTTGATGCATTTCTATGCTTAAGCATTATTTCAAGTAGGGGGCATTAATTCGATGAATTCAAGTACCTGAATGTGGTGCATTCAGGCGCACTGAAACACAGTAAAACGCAGTAAAATACTGAAGATAGTTAGAAACACGGTTAAAATAATTATCTATCTATAATTAGAGATGCTGCAGGTTTTCGGTCTTAACCATTGAGTTAGTCATTGCTAGGGATTGAATGGTCGGCGCCGACCATACAATTCCTCACACAGCAGCCATATTCGTAACAATGCTGCATACACCACACCAAGTAAACATCCTAATTATAATGCCTGCAATAACGGTTACGGTGAAAAGAAAAAGCCACGACACATAAAGTTACGTAAACATGGACTTAAGATCCGTTGGCGTAGGCCTGCGTGGGTTTAAATCCCACCCCCGCACCATGAAGAATAAACCACCCACCATTCAGTTCCCTTAACCATGAATACCGACATGAACCACCATGCATATAGAGACACGGTATACTATCGCTCTCACCAACGCCAACGTTACCCCATAATCACCGGCATCGATGCTTAACTCAGCTAAGTTATTAATACTGAAGCTTGCGTGAGGAGTTGGAGAACTGGTAAAAATTGAAATACCTAACCCTTATTCATAATAACCCATCACTGCAAAATAATTAACTGCTAACATATGATGTAAACATTACATCCTAGAGAACCGAACTCTGAAATGACCTCCTCCCTGTCCTTTAAGGGCGAGACCTGACCATTATTAAGTATCCTCAGTAGTGTAGTTAGGTTACTGCTTTAGTGACCTTTATTTCGTATGCTTCTCTTACTATTGCCCCTTCTTTTCTTAATTCCTCTATTGCCTTTTCGAATAAGCCATCCTTAGCTTCATAAACCAGTAGTGCCATTGCTAGGTCTTCGCTTACTGCGTATGCGTAGGTGGTGACTAGGTTTAGGTTCAGTTCAGCAAGCCTTGAAGTCAACCTAGCAAGAGTACCAGACCTATTCGGCAGGGCTATGAAGAAGATGAAGACACCACTAGGCGAAGCCAAAATACTCCTATAA
>Ga0081473_124721_pt1 | contig 13188 bp, 7 predicted proteins | sample CisSprmetagenome_FD_70977 | JGI IMG/M metagenome (GOLD analysis project Ga0081473, IMG submission 70977) | Hypoxic/sulfidic aquatic microbial communities from Cistern Spring, Yellowstone National Park, USA v2 (version 2) | ecosystem: Environmental > Aquatic > Thermal springs > Hot (42-90C) >... | reverse complement strand
CCAACTGGCTCCGCTCGTCTTCCTTCACCTCGCCGCGCTCCTCCTCCACGGCGTCCCACGGCACCTCCGCCTCGCGGTAGAGAGCCTCCGGCACCTCCCTGCTTCGGCTGAGCGGAGACGCCAGACGCGCCAACACGCGCTCCCTGTACAGCGGCGCGCCGTCGGCTAGATACTCGACGTAGGCCACGTAGTACCCCCCGCCGGGCTCCACCCGCCTCCTCGACAGAGGCCCCAGCTTGGCCTCCAGCCCCTCCTCCACCAGCGGCTTGGGCTTCCACCTGATCTTCTCCCTCTCCCGCATGATGGCCTCGATCTTCTTCCTGAGCTCGTCCAGCCGCCCGCCGGCAGCCGCCTCGTACACCTCCATCTCCGTGAGGAAAGCCGCGGACCCCACCTCGAGAACCCTCCTAAACGTGTCTTCAGCCACCTCATAGACCTTGAACTCGCCGTAGCTCTGGGGAGGCAACGCCTTGAGGGAGATCTCGTACAGCTTCTCCAGGAGGGATAGGTACATGTCGAACTCGTCCCTCTCGGCGGCCGGCGTCTTCAACACCATGTCCACCACGTATATGGTGTTTGCCCTCTGGCCGAACCGCCATATCCTGCCCACCCGCTGGACGTGTCTAGTGGGGCTCCACACAACCTCGTAGTTGACGACCACGTCGAAGTTCTGCAGGTTGACGCCCTCCGACATTATATCCGTGGAGATGAAGAGGGCCGTCTCGTGGCTCTCCGCCAGAAGCGCCGCCTCGCGGCCCACGTCTATCTTCTCCCTGGCGCGGGACGTGGCGTACATGACGCCCAGCCGGCCGCAGTCGGCCTTCGCGAAGCCGTCGCCCGAGTCGACGACCCTACAGCTCGAGGCAAAGGCGTCGAAGAGGTACTCCGCTGTCGTGGCGTACTCGGTGAAGACGAGGATTTTGTGGCCCCTCAAGGTCTCCACCAGCTTCCTCAGCGCGCTGAGCTTTCTATCGGAGGCTGAGGCGAACCTCTCCGCCTGCGCGGCCAGCTCCTTCCAGCCCGCCACGTTGCCTATACATGCGTCGAGCTCTCCCTCCTCAAGGGCCTCCTCGTCGCACCTCCCCCCGACCACCCTGCCCAAGGTCTTGAAGAAAGAGACGGGGCTCGACATGGCCCTCTTCTCGACCACGACCCTCACTATGGGCTCCACCTTGGCGTCCTTCAGCAGGCTAAGCACCGCGTAGAGGGCTTGCGCCTCCTCCCTAGAGGCCTTCACCTGCACCACCCAGTACTTTATGGAGGGGAAGATCTTCCTCCCCTCGTATTCCTCCACATCTTTCTTCTCCCTCCTGACCACCGCCTCGACCAGAGACGCGAGGAACTGGAAATCCCTCTCGTCGCCGGTGTGCGGGGTGGCGGTCAAGAGGAGGCAGCCGCCCGCCGTCTTGCAGAGGTGCGAAAGCCGTTGCCTCTGCGTCCCCAGCCTGATCTTATGCGCCTCGTCAACCACGACGAGATCCCACCGGATGCGGCTCAGCGCATCGAGGTACTCCGGCATCTTCGCCCTGTCGAGCGTGACTAGGTAGACCCTGTGGCCTATGGGGAACTCCGGGTTCTCCACGGGGAAATGGGGGATGTCGAACCGCTGGAGCTCCTCCTCCCACTGCCCAAACACGGCGCGGGGCACCACCACGAGGACGTGGTTGACGCGGCCCGTCTCCATGAGCGCCTTAACGAGGAGAAGGGCTTGGATGGTCTTGCCGAGGCCCACGTCGTCGGCCAGCAGGACCCGGGGCCGCTTCAGCCAGAGGGCGTCGGACACGAAATCCAGCTGGTGTCTGTACAGATCCTTCCCCGCCGACCTGAGGATCTCTGCTAGGGAGGTCACGGCAGGACCTCCCGATACGTCTTGGCCATCTTGGCGAAGGCGTCTACCACCCTCCTGCAGTCGCCGCCCTCCGACCTGCAGAGCCACAGCCGGTAGAGCAAGGCGTCTGCAAGCAACGCCGTTTCGTGAAGCCGGAGAGACGCGGCGAGAAACTCGGCGTCGCTGGGCGGGAGCCTGCCCCTCCGCGCCAGGAGGTAGACAAGCGCCCTCTCAAACGGCACCCTGTCCCTAAAGACCAGCTCCCCCTCCCCCTCCTCCACGTGTCTGCCGAACTCCCAGGGCCAGAGCCTCCGCAGAAACCCAGCCACCTCCTCCAGCGGAATCCCCACCTCGAATCTGCCCTCAGCCGCAACCACAGCCACCCGCCGAGGCCCCCTCCTCCGGATCAGCATTCCTCCTCCACCTCCACCTCGTACCTGAGGGGCCTCCCCTTGAACCTCTGCGCCATGTCCTCATCCACGGCCGCCGGCTGCCTGAACCTAAATGCGGCGTCTACGGCAGGCGACACGTCCTGCACCGCGCGCAGAAGCCTAAGAGACCTGTTCCTAGCCTCGGCGCCGGAGACCGTGAACCTCGCGTTTAGGCTGAGCTCCGTCTCCGGATCCGCCTTCCTCACCCCCACCTCAAAAACGAAGACAAGCCCCCTCCCCGCGAAGTAGTTCAACAACGACTCGGCGTCTTGCGCAGAGGCGGCATAGACGGACCTCAACACGTCGCCCGGGCCGACCTCGAACTTCGTCACGCCCTTCCTACATTTCCCCTTCACCTTAACCGTGACGGTCTTCCTATCCCGCGCCCCGTCTCTAAACACGCCCTCCACCTCGAGGGCGTACGCCCCCGGCTCCGCCGGGACCTCGACCTCAAAGACGTGGCGCCGCCCCGACGCCCCCTCCTCCCGCTCCTCAGCCCATACGTTAAGCCTGTATTTGACGGACAAAAGGTCGTCGGTACCCACCACCTCCACCACAAGCCTGGAGCCCGGCGCCCGCTCCACCACCGGCGCAGCCACCCCGTCAACCCTCACCTCAATGCCCCTCTGGAGCACCTCCTCCACGACCCTCCCCTCCGTGAGAAACGGCCACTCGGACCGCGTAGCCAGGAGCTCGTCCACGGCCCTCTTGACCTCCTCCCCGCTCGGCCTCCTGTACACTATGTAGAGCCGCGAGGAGCCCGTGGAGAGCTGGGCCAGCTGCCCTAGGAACGCCTCGACGGCCCACTCCTGGAGCTGGCCGCGCCACATAAGCGGCGCCACCCCCGTGTCCTTATCCAGAGGCGGGACCTCGCAACCCGACTTAGAAAGCCACTTCACCGATCCATCCACCTCGAAGAGGCATCTGCACCCGGCGCAGTGGTCCCGCACGGCCTCCACAAACTCGTCCAGGGATATGGGAGCCGCCGGCAGACGCTCGTTGAAGAGATATAAGCTCCAGAGGTCGCCCAGCTTCTTGAAGCCAGTCCACTCCACCACGTCCCCCTCAAACAGGGACTTCACAACCTGCGAGATAAGGTCGGTCCTCCGCCTGGCGACCTCCGCGAGGTACTCATCCAGCCGCTTGGCCCCGACGTCGACGAAGCCGGCCGCCGCCCTCCGAAGCCACGTATACGCCACGTTCCTCAGCGATGACCTGGCCCTCTCCCTCCAACGCTCGACCCTAGAGCGGAGGAGCTGCTCCATCTCCCGCCTCAGCCGCTCATCCCCCTCCTCCGCGAGGAGGTCCGGGAAATACATGGGCAGGTTGCGCAGAACCTCCTCAGTGGCCTTAACCACCTGGCCGAGGGCCACCGCCCCCTCCCTGATTGTGGAGACGTTGACCAGCCTGGAGAGCAATTCCCTCGCGTCCGGGGGGAGCTCCGCCCTGTCGTCCCGCCTAACCACAAACAAGTTGTTGCGCCGCCTCGGCACGCCGAACTCCTGGAGGTCCACCGCGAGGGCGGACCTGTCCGCCTCCTCCAACGCCCCCTGCCAAGCGTCCCGCGCCGACACGACTCTGACCTTGCCCAACGCCTTCTCGCCGGGACCCGAGATGTAGACCGCCGAGAAGGCGCCGGCCCTCTCCCTCAGCAAGCTGGCCACCTCGTCCGCCACCACCTCCATGCCGTCCTCGTCGGAAAACTTGCCCATGGCCTCCCTAATCGCGTAGGCCTCGTCACCGACGAACCAGTAGACGTACCTATCCCCCAGCCTCGCCACGTGTAGACCCACGTCGATCACACGAGCCAACACGTCCCTCACATCCACAGGCCTCACGTCACGCCCGTTGTAGGCCCCCAGCACCAGGTCGTCCTCCGTCGGGTAGAGCACCGCCACGGGGAGGAGCTTGGCCAGGAAGGTCACGAGCAGAACCTGCCTAAGGACGGAGACGGCGGCCTTCCCGCCCACCTTCTTCGCGTCTTCTTCGTAGAGCGACAAGAGGCGGCTCCAATACTCGGCGTAGGGCCCCCCGATGATGAGCAACTCCCTCGGCTCGGGGAGGTGTGCGAAGGTCACCAGCTCGCCCGACGCCGCGTTCAGATAGGCGCGGGACAGCGTGCGCAGAAGCTCCCTCGTCAGCTGGACCTTGGTGCGCTCCGCCACGGACTCGTCGGCAAGCCTAAGCAACACGTCGAGGAAGACCGGGTTGAAGGGGTAGGCCTCTTGAAGCCTCTTCTCGAACTCCGCAAGCTCCTCATCCCGCACCACCTGCCTCAACGGGGCCAGGTCGATGCGGGCGGGCTGGACGCCGGCCCACCGCCTGAAGACCAAGGCGATGTTCCTCACCGTGTCGAGAGCCACCTTCACGTGGTTCATCCTCTGCACCACTGAGAGAGAAGGCGACATCTCGGTCGCCGGGCGGGACTCCGGGAAGAGGGCGTAGGAGACGAAGAGGTAGGCCCCCCGGCTTTCAGAAACCACCTCCGCGAGTGTCTGCAGCCACGGCACGAAGCCGGGCTTCTCGTCGAAGTACTGAGCCTCGTCGAAGATTATCACAAGCGGCGCGTTGCGCCTCACCGCATCCCTCAGCCCGTCCTTCGTGCGGGAGCCCCAGAGCTGGGCCGCAACAGCCTCAGGCTCCCGGTCGTGGCGGAAGACCGCCACAGAGGGCACCCGCTCGATCGTGGGCGCCTCGAGCTCTATGCCGAACTCCGCCAGATGCCTCTTCACGCACTCCCCGCTACCCTTACACGTCCTATACAGCGCGACGATGTGCAGGATGAAGGCGAGGAAGTGCGACTTGCCGGCCCCGAAGAGAGCCGGCAGGAGGTAGATCTGCGGCTCCCCCGACGCCAGGCGGCGCAGGAAATCCTCGGCGTACTGCCTAAACCCCGGCGTCGCGTAGGTCACCCTCAGGAAGGACTCCGGCCGGCAGTAAAGCTCGTGTTGGGGCGCCGGCTTCCCGTTAAGGAAGAGAGCCCTATAGACCTCGTAGACGTCGACCGCCGGGCTGACCCTCCCCTCGGCGAGAAGCCCCACAAAAGACATGTAGGGCCATAGCCCCCGCTATATTACAATTTCGGTTCACCGCCACCACTCCAGCCCCGCCGCCGCCCTCGCCAACTTCACGTCGGGGTCGTCCTCGTCGAGGATGCCCGCCTTGGCCAGCTCCGCCAGCGCCCTGGCGAGGGCCAGAGCCTCCTGCCTAGCCTCGGGGCTGCAGGAGACGGGGGCCTTGGCCAGCAGGTTGAGCTGCATCTGCCGCAGGCAGTCCAGCGCAGGCGACCTGCCCCTCTGCGCGGCGTAGACCCTCCTCACCTCATCCACGGCATCGCTCCGCGGCGCCAAGACCTCGAACACCTTCCGCTTAGCAACCCTCGGCCCTCCTGTCTCAGCCTCCCTTATGAGGCCCAGCTTCGCCATCTCCACGTGGGTCAGGCCGGTCATGCGCTCCACGTGGGCGAGGACGTCGCTGTCTATGTAGCCCCGCTCGCTCTCCAGAATCCTAAGCGCTAGGTAGGCGTGTCCCGCCCGGTCACCCAGCTTGACCCCCGCCGCCTTCATAAGCGCCTCGAAGGCAAGCGACACCGCCGCCCTGAGCAAGGCCCCGGAATCCAGCTCCACGCCCCCCATCCGCACGGGGAAATAAGACGTGAGGTACTCCAAAGCCGCCATGTAGTAATACACCCACGCCGTCGCCCCGTTCTTCCCCCTCACCATCTTCATCCGACCCTCCACCCTCCTCGCCACCTCCGCCACAGCCCCCTCCCAAGCGGCGTCTAGCTCAAGCGGCCTCTCGCCGGGCCGCCTCCTCCACGCCGACATGTAACCCCCCAGCACAGACGCCTTCCCCCTAGCCACCACGCTCTCCTCCGCCTCAGTCTCCACGGGGTAGGCCGCGACAAGCGTCATGCCGCCCCGCCGCCACAAGGCATCTATAAGGGCCTCCCAGGACTCCGGCTTCTTAGCCACGTAATACACCACCAGGAGACCATCCTCCTTCAGAAACCGAACCACGTTGCTGAAGGCCCTCGACAGCAGGTCGGCAAAGGTGACTCTTATGCCGAAGTGCTCCCACCGCCCCTCGTTCTCGCTCACCTCCCTAGGCGCGAACCTCTGCCACTGCGTAGGTACCTCCAGGCCGAACTCGTCGAAAAAGGCCTCCGGCAGGAAGCGCGGCCGCAACTCGCCGCCCTCCACGCCGCTGAGGGCGCGCTTAAGCCACACGTAGTAGAAGTCGCTCAGCTCCGCATAAGGCACGTCATCCGCATACGGCGGATCGGTCACCACAACGTCAAACCTCTCCCCCTCAAGCCTGGAAAGCTCAGTAGCGTCGTCGAGAACAACCCTTACAGAGCCTGGCGTCTGAGAAAGATATTCAGTTGCCTCTCTGATGCCGAGGATATTTCTCAAATACGCGCCGGTCCAATTAATATCTGGCCTTTGTTCGTACCAGTTCCACATCATCGCAATGCCCCTCATGCTTAAAGTGTGAGCCATGATAAGCGAAGAATTCCACACATTTCCCAACGAGCTGTAATTCACATATTTAGCCAAGGCAATTGCTAGATACGTCGTCACGGCTTCGGCGTATTTCTTAGCCTCCTCTCCGCTGGCGCCTTCCCTGAGCTTCTCCTCCTCTGCGAGGCGGCCAACCTCCCTGATGAGCTTCACCAGCTTGACAAGAATGAGGAGCTGTCGCGGGTTGAAGAGCTTGAAGAACTTGTCAAAGCCCCATAAGGTAATGCGAAAAGCACCAGCAGTACCCATCTGGTACGGCGCAAACATCTCTATAGGTATGTCTGGGTCCCCCCACATCTTTTTGAGCTCTTCGGCGGCTTTCCACAGCTTCTCTACATCTTGGGGCGTTGCTGGCTGGAACTTTAGGTCGCCGTTTTCTACGCGTATCTTTGTCAGTAGGGTGGGGCGGGCGGGGGAGTTTTTGAGTTCCTCTAGCGTGACTTCGCCTTTTAGGTACCGTTCGTAGTTGGCGTTCCACTGCCTAAGCGCCCACTTGACGTACCAGTCGCCCTCGCTCTTCTTGCCCTTGACGAGTTTGCCGTTTACCACGCGGTGGTTTATCTCGGCGCGGCAGTAGAGGCACTGCGCCGTCTCGCGCCTCGCGTCCATATTTTTGAGGGGGATGGCGAGCTTCCTGCCGCGCCACTCCACGGAGCCGCCCTCCTCGCCCCTCGCCGAGACCTCGGCCCTCAGCTCGTCGCAGGAGCCGCCCCCCTCTTTTCTGCACTCCTCGTTTAGGTCCCGGACCTCGACGCGGTCGTCCCGCCACTCCATCCAGGCCAGCCGTTCGTAGCCCTTCTTGCCCTTCACCCTGGCGAGCCACCAGTTGCCCACCAGCGGCGTGTGGCGGCCGCAGACCGGGCACTTGACCTCCCAGGTGCCGATGTATATGTCGGCGTCGTAGAGCTCCCCCGTCTCCTCCCTCAGCCTCTCCACGACCCACCTGCCCCACCTCTCCACGTCCTGGGGCTTCACCCGGCGGGGGAACTCCAGCACCGCCTTGAGGAAGACGTATGCCGTGGGGAGGAGCTCCACGGCCACCGCCTCGGCTCCCAGCCTGGCGGCTTCCAGCGGTATGGAGCCGAAGCCGGCGAAGGGGTCCAGCACCTTCCTGCCCTGCATCATCTTCACCAAGCGGGGCGAGGGGTTGCAGGCGTGGACGGCCTTGCGGTCGTGCCTGCAGGGGAAGAGGTCGTTTAGGAACTGCTCCGGCGTCTGGTACGCCTCTGCGGGGAGTAGGGACGCCGCCACCACGGCCCTCGCCCCCGCCAGCGGCTTCCGCGTCCACCAAAACACCATCTCCCAATGCGGCGGCCGGCCGGCACGCCCCTTCTCCACCGCTGAGTATTCGTTGACTGCGTCGATGGGTATTCCCCTCTCAAGTAGAGTCTCCACGCATAATTCTGCACGTTAAATCTAGCTACCCTGACCGATATTGATATAATTCCTGTTATATCGTTGATGTATGAAGTGTCCCTACTGCGGCTCTCCTAACGTGGAGAGGATGAAGGAGTGGGACATGCCGAAGATGGGGTACCACGTCGTTCACTACGTCTGCAGGAGCTGTGGAGGCCGCTTCAACCACTACGTGGGCAAGGGGAGGGAGTTCGTGCTGAGGGTGGGCTTCAGGGGGCGGAGGTAAGTCTTTAGGTTGTAGAGCCGTGCTATCATCTCGAACCTCACGCGGAGCGGCTTGCGGCGTCCTTCGCCGGTTTTGACCTCTTGGTCTCCGCTTTAGGTCTTCTGGTTTATGGCCAGCTCCAGCTCTAGGAGGTCTTAACGCCTAGGTGCATTCGCCTTAGCTTCTAAGTTCTCACGCCGATTGGGCGCCGGAGATTAGGACCTATGGGGTGCCTACAACTATGTATAGTTTAATTTCAACAGGGACTCTATAATAATCTTCAATGTTTCTGGGTCAGCGCCGTAATAGGTTTGGTAATGGACAATGGCGTCGTTAATCAATGATTGGTCGCCATGCTTCTGCGCGATGCTCCATACCTTCCTGCCGAAGCTATGGTAGGTTGCCCTCATCGGACCTGCAACACCGCAGCGATCCAGTATCCTACTGATGGCCTTCTCAACGAGATTATCGGGCGCCTCACGCCTAGGCATTGATGCGCGACGCCGTTGCTGTTTAAATGGGCAACGGTTAGATCAAGTGCCATCTACAACCACCATCGTTAAGTGGGCCTGAATAAGCCCGTCTCCACGAAGAACACCACGAAGTCCCGCAGGCGAGCCGTGCAGGATGGTGATCTCGCCTACTAGGTATTCAGGGCAACTAGCCGGACGGCGTGCCACAGGTGATTTTAAACCTCCACTACGTCATGCTCGAGACGAGCGTTGGAACCGCCTCTATCGACCCCCGGCCGATCTAAACGCCTACAGCCCTAGGGGGGCGCCGCATTCCTCGTACCCAGCCAGGACCTCCTCCAGAGTCGCGTTGTGGCATATGTACCTCCTCCCGTTTGTAACTACGGTGACTAACGGCGCAACCATGCCAGAGACCTCTCCCAGCTTAGCTGGCGCTCAGAGCCTTCCGTTGAAAACAAACACTACGCGAGGGCCGTCTACATGTACCCTGGCCTCTACTATAAGTTGAACCACATATATTATGGATTAAACCTTTACCGGCCGTACTCTCTCCAAATTGTTGACATCATTATCTGAAGATGTTTTTGAACACGGTAACGCTTTAGACGCCTCAATTAACAGATAGCCCCTATTAGCCACCACCACGGTTTTTATAAAGTTGCGCCAAACCTCTATATGGCTGGGATAACAGAGCTACTAAGCTTGTTAAGCGAAGTATTCGGACTTACAGGTAGCTTCAAACGTCGCGTAGCCATAATAATATTGCACCTAATAGGCGCTTATGTCTTGGCTAACCTACTCTTCTCGCTCCTCTTCTCATTTCTTGCCGAAAGGTTCGCTACGTTCTCATTTGCCCAATTCATAGCCACCGCATCTCCAGACCTTTTAAATCTTCTAAAATTTCTAGCATTTCTGTTGTCATTAATAGCAGTTATACTTTCGCTACATCTACTCCGTACGTCAATAATTAGAGATTTTTTCTTAACAAAAATTGAGATACAAGTGTTGAAGAAATTGATGAAATATGCGTTAAGCGAACTTAGTGTAAGAGAGGCAATAGTCGAAGTTCTATCAGACATAGTTAAGGATCTACAGTTTGGCTCTGTTCGTGTCATTATATATATCGTGATTCCGATTATTCTTTACTACATTTCGCTTGGTGCATTATTATCAAGTGTCTGTAACCTCTTCAACGCCACTTTTTTGTGCCCAAATTACGCACTTCCGCCCAAACCTGAGGTTACGGATTTATTCAGCAGCACAGTATGGCAGGTAGGGGCTGTCTTTCTTTCTGTGCATATTGTCCATACATGGCTTCACGTTGCAAGCAACGGCGAATACAGCCTATACCCTCACTTCCGCCTCTACGTCTTAAGAGGGGCTATACGCCGGTTGTTGCTGAACGTTCGGCGTAAACAAGAAAACCAGCGAAACGACTCCTCCCCGCCACGTCTTTCTGAACACCCCATCGAGTTTTTCATCCTCACTCTTCTAGCCTCGCTGGTACCCCCTCTGCCTATCCCTACAAAACCGAAAACCTTTGTCGCAATACTCCTACCCATGACTAAGCAAGTAAGTTGCTACGGCACCCCAACGACAAGTGACCAGCGGAATCAGATATGTCTTACGGGCAAGTGGCAGAAAGAAGAGGCGTTCGCATCGTTGCTTTCGGCGTTGAGAGAAGTGGCAGGCGACACAGCGAAACTTTTCATATGCGACTCCAGCCAAACAGCCTCTGAAACAATAAAGAAACTGGAAGAAAGGAAAGATATAAATAAAATACCGCAGGAGTGTAGCATAGATAATAGTAAATATAGCTTTTATGGCCCCTTGATGTTTAGGTATAATCTGTTTCAATGCATGCTTGATGCGATCTATAAGGCTTTTGAAAAAGGACGTATGGGTCTTTACGATATGTTAATAGTGGCCGAACTCCAATTAGTAAACGGTATTCCGGTTAGGTACGAAGTGATGACTGGAAGGGGAATGCGCGAAATAAAAGAGTGCTACTGCAGGCTTGAAGTCGACCAAGTTAATGACAAAACTAAGAATGTTGACCAAAACCAAACCAATAAATACTACCCAATCTACCTAATCGCGGCTTGGGGTGACACTGCTGAGGAGATATCACAGATACCTCTATGTATACCTCCTCCTACACAAACATAAAATTCCCCACCTCTATCCACATAAAGTATCAACTATGATTATGATTAACCGCTATATTGACATTTATAGTATGACAAATTGTTGCACGACTTAGTCACATATACATGATCGCCATCTTGGGCCCACATCAGCGGGCATCCGCGGCGTATTCTTTCTTCAGGGCCCTGGCGCGGGTCTCAAACCGGCTTGTGCCTTGTCGCCAGTGGCGCATATAGCCATTTCTCGAGCCCGGGCGCCTTCTCCATCGCCTCTGCGGCCTCCTCAGAGAGCTTGCGGCGCATCCACTGTGGCTTCTCGCGGCATGCCTCCGCCAACCTGTACGCCGCGGACGGCAAGCCGCTGCGGGCTCCACGGCATATACGCCGGACGGCGTTCTGAGCTTACCTGGCGGTGTCTGCTGTAGGGCCTAAGCGAGCAGTGCCGCCGTGTGCCGCTGGCTTCCGAGGGGCGGCGGGGGCTGGCTAAGCTTGGCAGTCAACTACTTCGACTTTGATGTTTCCGAAGGGTTGCGCCGTGTCGGGCAGCCTGTGGTCTGTCGTGAGGAGGCGGGCCTCGGGGATGCCGTTGTTTTGCTTGTATTTCTCTATGCAGAGCAGCTGGTATCTGTCCTCCCTATCGGTTCCCCAGTCTAGGCCTAGCCATAATTCCCTGTCGTCTATTTCTACGATCTCTATATTGTTTTGCTGTAGTTCTTTTCTTATTGAATCTACTGTTTTATCTGGGAATACTGCATAGTTGCTCTGTTTTTTAAAGTAATTGTGTAGAAAGACTATGAAGTTTATTGGCGATGCTTTAGACGACAGTTGTAGCAGTATCTCTTCGATGCGTTCTTCCAAGTCCCTTATGTAATACCGGGCGACGACCCTAAATAGGAACGCGACATCGGCGTAGCCCCTGCGCTCTAGGAGCTGGGCTATCTTCGCGGCTGTTCTCTTTGGGCTTTCCCGTCGCCTTTTACCTTTCCTACTTAAGTAGTAATTTTTGACTAAATCTCTTATTATTTCAAATTTTTCAAGGAAAAGCTGTAGCCCCTTTTCAATTTTATGCTTTATCACTTTTAAAACGCAGCTTGTAACAACTAGCCTGTCCTCCTGCCTTATTTCGTGCCTGCAGTTTATAAGGTATCCTACGTCTAGAAATTTGATCATCCAGAGAGAATTTCGTCAACTATTTTGTCGAACGCAGCGACGGCGGCTTCTCTGCCGATCTTCTGTCTGCGGAACAGCATGTGGATGACGTACGTGGCCAGCTCCAGCGTTGCCAGTTTCTCCAGCTTCCGCGTCGCCTCCGGCGGGCACCCGCGGCCGCACGTCTTGCTTATCTCCACGTATTCCATGAACAGCGCCATCATTATCTCGTGGAGCTTGTCCAGGACCTCGTCTCGGCTCTCGTAGAGGAGGTCCTCCAGGGTTTTGCCTCCGCCGACCGGCACGTCTAGCCGCAGGACTTCGGCGTATTCCTCCACGGCGCTTTCGAGGCTGGCCTTCACGGGGTCTGCGCCTAGCTTCCTGAACTCCGCCAGGACCTCGTCTATCTCCGGCGCGTACCGCCGTACAGCTGCGGCGATCTTGGAGGCGACCTCGGCCGCATCCTCCCCCACCTCCTCTTCGACGTCCTGCAGGATCCTCCGCCTGAGCTCCTGTAGCCTTCGGTACAGCTGGACGAGCTCGTTGACGCGCCGCGTCGAGTACTCCTCCTCAGCAAAGGCGCCGAGCCCTACCGCAACAGCGGCTTCCCCGGCCATGCCTCCTTCACCTCCTCTAGGCTATATACGTACGTGAGGAGCTCGTCGAGGCTCCGGTGGGCCCACGTCTCGAGGACCTGGTCTGCTGCCTCCTTCACCTCCTGCGGCAGATCGGCGGGGGCCGTCGAGGCGAGTTCGTAGATTATGGCGTCTTCCTCGGCCCTGCTCACGACGGAGCCGTATATCTCCATGTCGTCGAGGGTGTCAAGCACCTCGCGGGAGAAGGGGCCGTATTTGTACATCTTCCAGCGGAACGCCGTGGCGCCGTATCTCCGATGCAGCTCCCTGTCGATTAGGAATAGCAGCTTCATGAGCTTGGTGCGGGCCATGGGCCCGCGCCGCAGTACGTACCTAATCAGATCGGCCTTATAGGCGTCAAACATAACGTCCACGTATTAT
>Ga0081473_125152_pt1 | contig 13194 bp, 10 predicted proteins | sample CisSprmetagenome_FD_70977 | JGI IMG/M metagenome (GOLD analysis project Ga0081473, IMG submission 70977) | Hypoxic/sulfidic aquatic microbial communities from Cistern Spring, Yellowstone National Park, USA v2 (version 2) | ecosystem: Environmental > Aquatic > Thermal springs > Hot (42-90C) >... | reverse complement strand
GGCCTCCAGGTTGAGTAGGGCTTGGTTCATGTTATCCATGCTCCTGAACGTGGTCAACAGCCCTTGGCTCCTTAGGAAAGGGGGCTATAGGCGTGAGTTGCTTGCCTATGCGCACAGCTTTGTCGCGTCGGGAACCGACCCTGACGTAGCCTTCATGGCCATACTAAATAAACTAAACAATGTGTTGAGTAGTAGGCTCCAGTGGGTTAATGCCTCGTTAACGGCTGTCATTGTCTTGTCAATAATGACCGGGGTGTTGGCATTCCTAACCATTTTGGGAGCACCGCCAATTGTCGGATTAATCAACCTACTATACATACCGTTAATTCACTACTACCAAATAGAACTCGCCAAATACGACTACGTTAAGCCAATAATAGGAGGCTTCGTTGGGTTGGGCGTTGGCTTAGCTGTTTCCCAGTTATTATTTAAACTACCTGCATTGATGACTGCCACAGTCTCGATAATAGCGTTTGGTCTAGGCTTCGCAGCGCTCTACATGCCCCAGTTCCTGAAGTTCGCCAGGGATTACTTGGGGATGTATGGTAGGGTGAGCAAGGCGTTTGGCGAGTTGCTTTTGGTTCATGACCCCAAGCCACCAACGCCTAGGACACTTGTCGAGAGGGAGTTGGTTAGGCTTTGGGATTACGCCTATTCGAGGGGTTCTAGGGATGTTGTTGAGAGGGTAAACATGGTTGTTGACTCATTCACGAACTTCATTGGGCAGGTTGTCAGGAGCGGTTTTGTCTATGGGCCATTCATTGCCGTGAGCTACGCAATGATGCTCGCATTGACGGCGATGCTCCTGGCACTCCATGCATCAGCACTCGCATCGAGTGCAGTATCTAGTGCCTCGGGAATAAGTAGTGCGGCATCGATAATCAGTGGCTTGGCGAACACAAACGCTATATTCACAATGCTCATTGCCTTGGGAGCATCAACATCGATAATTGTCGGTAAGGCAATGCATAGCATTGGTCTCGGCATAAGCCTACTACCACTCTTCCTGGCACCCGTAATAGCCCTAATGGGGTGGTTGTAGTGCCGAGGAAAACAAAGGCTGAGGATAAAACGCAATCAATTGATGACCTGGATTCCTTGAGGAGTTATGGGGTCGGCTCCCAAATGATAGAGAGGCTCAAATCCGTTGGTGTAACGAGCCCGAAGCACCTACTCCTATTCAACGCAGAGGAGTTGATGGAGCTACTCAACCTCTCCGAGCTAGACACGGCGAGGAGAGTAATCACCGCGGCTAGGGAGCTGCTAGAAGATGAGCCTAAGCCCATGTCGGCTAGGGAGAGGGTTGAGGCATTGAGTAGGCAGAGGGTTGTGAGGACTGGGGTTGAGGAGTTCGACAAGTTGGTTGGTGGCTTGAGGTTTAGCTCTAGTTATGAATTTGCCGGTGAGTTCGGTGCCGGCAAGACAATCATGTCCTTGCAAGTCGCCGTTGCATCGGTTGCCCAGCACCAGGTCGGTGTTGTGTACATCGATACAGAGAAGACGGTTGACCAGTACCTAACCACGGGCAAGTTAGTCGAGAACATGTGCAGTAGGTTCAATGTTAATTGTGGCGAGTTCCTTGAGAGGGACTTGGTCGTCTACAACCCAGCCACTGTTGAGGAGCTCGAGGATTTCATAAAGTTGAAGCTGGCTAATCAAGTGATTAGTGGTGGTGTTGGTGTTGTCATTATCGATAGCGTAACGGCACTTTATCGAGCACAGTTTAGGGGTAGGGAGAGGCTTGCCGAGAGGCAGCAGAGGCTGCACTACGTCCTCGACTGGATAAGGAGGTTAACAATAAAGTTCGGGGTGTTAGCAATCTACACGAACCAGGTAATGACGATGCCGAGCGGTTACGTCGAGATCAAGCTACCGGTTGGTGGCAATGTTTTGGCCCACACAGTGAATAGCAGGTGGCTAATGCTCAGGCCGAGCAAGACCAAGCCAGAGGGAGTCATGAGGGCTTTGGACGTGCCGGGGCTGGCGCCCGGCACCGAGGTCAAGTACACGATAGCCGACGACGGCTTGCATTGACGTTTTTCTCAATAAGAACGTTACCTCGGGCCTTGATGAGATCCTTTTCAGGATCTTTAAAATCAAAACCCTTTTTCAAATCCTCACGGTTTGAAGCCCGGCGGGCCTGGGCATATCGTCTCATTCACGGGGTTGGGCAGGCTAACCACGCCGCCGCAGGTGCCGTTCGTGAAGGCCCACGCATTGTTCACGGTCTCATCCGTGAGGTACTCGCCGAGTTTCACAGGGGCTGGTAGCCAGGTAGTCCCATTCCAGTAGTAGAGGGCTAGGTAAACCAGCGTGCCACTGCCCAATTGTGCCTGTGCGCCATACCCGTAACCAGCCAGGGCGATGCCCGTCCCCATTCCGGGTATTATACTCGCATTACCCACGGGGTACGAGTCGTACCAGGTAACATTCCTACCATCGAGGCTGTACCCGAAGTAGGCAACACCGTTTTTGAGGGCAATCACAAGCCATGCGCAGGGCGCGTTGATGAAGCCCGTGGCCTTTGCGTGCACTAGTGATGTGGTCCACACGTTTGAATTGAAATATGTTGGGGATGTACTACTATTACTTTCCGTACTATACACGTCCTGTATCCCCATTGCGGTACTCAGGCCCGCGTTTAGTTGTATTGAGTAGCCGTTTGTACTATTGATTGATTCTATACAGTACCAGCCGGCTAGTGCTGTCGTGTCTGGCCCGGTGTATTCGATGCCGGCTGGGTGGTTCGTGACTAGGATGGGTTGTGGTCGTGGTTGTGGTGTGAAGCTTGGTGGTGCAGGGCATTGGGTATTATTGAGTGGGTTTGGCCATGAGACGATGCCACTACATTCGCCGCTCGTGTAGACGTACGCATGATTCACGGCTCCCGTGTAGACAATAATTCCTGAGGCGCTCATCGTGAGGGCGCTCACCGGTGCTGGTTCCCAGCTAGTCCCGTTCCAGTAGTAGAGGGCTAGTCTGACTAGCGTCGTGCCATTACCCAACTGGGCTAGTACCTCCTCGTCTGTCCCCATCAGGACTAGTTCCGTGCTGGGGCCGGGCTCGATTGTGGCATTGCCCACATGGTATGAGGCGAGCCAAACAACGTGCTTACCATCTAGGGAATAGCCAAAGTAGGCATAGCCGTTCTTGAGGGCGATTACGAGCCAGGCACAGGGGGCGTTGATGAAGTAGACCTCTGTATACAATAATGACTTGTTCATCCCCACGTTCGTGTTGAAGAATGTCCCTTTCACACTCGGCATGAGCGTGTAGGAGTACTGTATCCACAGTCCATTGTTAAGCATGGCGTTTAACTGGATTGAGTACCCACTGCTTGAGTTAATGCCCTCTATGCAGTAGTAACCAGCGAGTGCGGTCGTGCTCGGCCCATTGTAGGACAACCCAGCTGGTTGGTTCATGATGAGGACAGGTTGTGGTGTGGGTGGTTGTTGGCTCGCCTGTTGTATATAGTTTGCAATTGCGATGACCAGGGCTAGGACTAGTAGGGAGAGGAATGCGATCTTCAGGGCTTCAATAGTGTCGGACACGCCTCACCACCCTCGTTGATCACCACAATCACTCAGAATTTAAAAGTATTGATCGAGGATTGATTGCCGCAAGGCCGTGCATTAACTCCCTTAAAAATCAGTTAGTGCCTAATCGATGCATGTATCCAGGCCGAGGGTAATCAGCCAAGGCCTAGTTAAGTTCTACACTATTGAGGGTAGGGAGAACTTCGGGATCAAGACAAACATCGAGATACACCAAGTCATAGACCCCACATACCAAACGCCCGAGTACACCGCGTACATCATCGATGATGTGCCCGACTGGTTAATAGCACTGCCCCTGGACTACATAGCCGATAGGCTAGGCTCTGGAGCAAAGCTTGAAAACGCGACCAAGAGGGCCCTGGGCCTCATCGGCGTTAAGGCGAGCAGCGAGAACATTGACTTGGCTAGGAGGGTGTTTGAGCGTTGGTTGAATGGGTATGGGGCTTTTACACCATTGTTCCTGATGCCGGAGATCACGGACATATACATTCGAAAATTAGATGACGGCTTTGTCGTCCATGTTAACCACGAGGAGCTTGGCCTAATGCGTGTAGTCATTGGTTGGGAGCCCTACGAGTTAATCGTTAGGAGGGGCTTGAGGAGGGTGACTAGGAGAATCACACCCGGTGATTTCGATGCCATCAACTACCTCTTTAGGAGGTTCTCGATTAGGATGAGGACGCCGATAACCACCCACAACCCAATGCCTGACCTAGTGGATCCGGAGTTTAGGATTAGGATTGCCGTAACCTCGGACCCCGTTGGTAGGCCAACGCCTTGGGTGAGCATTAGGGTCTTGCCTAGGAGCCCTAGGCTAATCACCGAATTAATCAAGAACAACATTATTAGTATTGATCAAGCAGCCCTATTGTGGCTGTTAGCTGATTACAAGGTGCCCATACTCTTTGTCGGGCCAATGGGTGCTGGCAAAACAACATTACAAAACGCCATCGCGTTTTTGCTCGTTGATAAGGTGATTGCCCTCGTCATGGACGTTGTCGAGCTATTCCTGCCCTATCACCGGGTTGTTTTGCCCATGCTCGAGAGGAGGGCGTTTGCCAGAGGTATTGAGAGTATCGATAAGGTTAGGTTAATCAACCACTCCCTGAGGAGTGGTGCCGACATCATCTTGGTTAATGAGGCTAGGGAGGATAGTGAGTTCAGGGCTTTGCTTGAGGCCATGACTTTGGGGCATGGTACAATAACCACATTCCACGCTAACGACTACGAGGATGCGGTGACAAGGCTCAAGGTCAAGGGCTTTGTTGATGCCGAGAGGTTCTTGAGTGAGGCAGTCGTTGTCGAGGTTAGCTTAGTCAAGGAGAATGTTAAGGACGAGAGTGGTGTTGTTAGGGTTGTTCATAGGAGGTTCGTTAGGTCCATCAGAAACACTGAGAAGCACATGGAGGCATTGGTTAGGGACTACGGGAAGGACGTTATCGATAGGCAACTCCGCTACAGAATTGAGTTCCTAACTAAGGCGTTGGAGCTAAACCCAACGCCTGAGCAGTTGGCGTCTTTGCTGTATGCATTCTACAAGGACCCGGAGTCCGTGTTGTCAGTGAAGCCCTCAGTGGAGGCGATAGAATCCTTGAACCTGCCCAGGCTCGAACTACCGAGTGAGGTTTTGAGTCTCGATGGTGAGGTTGAGGGGCTTTTTAAACAAAGCCAGTGATTGATGATGCTTACCCCTAGGCTAGTAGTCATCACCTACTTCAGTGGTAGGAAGGGTGGGACCGGCAAGTCCACGATAGCCAGTAACCAAGCCATTGCCCTATCAATGGCATTGAAGACAAACGTAGTCCTAATGGACTTCGGGATTGACTCAACACAAACAAGCTCTAGATTGTTGGGGATTAATCCAGATAGGCCAGGTGCCCTTGATTACATGCTTGGCTTGGTCAAGGATGTGAACCAAGTCCTCGTTAGGAGCAATGTGGTGCCTAGCGTCTTTGTTATACCGCCGGGCATGCAGAAGTCCTGGGATTTGTGGGGTTCATCAATAAGCGTGAACCAAGCATTCAACGCCCTCAGGAACCTAATAATCACTGCATCCAGAATCACTAATGCCCAGGTAATAGTCATTGATTTACCGGCATCGATTGATGATGTTGTTGTGGTGCCCGCATTGATTAATACCAATATCATCAATCTCGTGATGGACTACGCAAACTACGCAGACATAGTACTAGCCGAGCTGGACAACAGCATAGTTAGGCCACTAACTACCCAACTCAAGTTGAACCCCATTGTCAATGTTATCCTAAACAAGTGGTTGCCTGGCTTGGACGCTGTGGAGGCTAAGGCTAGGGCTTTTGCACACAACGGTGAGGTCTTCATTTTGCCTACGAGCCCAATAGTGCAGTACCTAACAGCAACACTAAAGCCCTTTGTGTTGTATGAACCCAAGGGCTCGTTAGAGAGGTTCGTTAAGGAATTCAACAACTTGACGAATGAGCTGGTTAAACAAATCAAGGCACTGCTTGGATCTTAGCTGTGAGAGTTTTTAAGATTTTTACAGTTGAGAAAAGCTTAAATCATGTTTCATAAAATTATAAATGTATGGCAGGTGAGGTTTTTGTAAGAAGGACTTCAGGGTTAAAAAGGGCTTTTGGCGCACTTGATTTGTTTACTTTTGTGATAGCCTTTACCATAGGTTCTGGTATACTATTCTTCACCACAAGTGTGGTATCAGCTTATCCAGGGTCGGAGCCAATAATATCCTTGTTAATAGATGCTGTTGTGTTACTGTTTGGAGTGCTTACGTTATGGCTACTAAGTATTGCCGTACCTAGGCTTGGGGGCCAATATACCTGGATCTCGAGAATTATAAATCCTACATTGGGGTACTTCGTAACGCTATTTGTATGGCTTGGGTATACCACCATATTTGGTTTAGTATCGTACCTGGGGGCTAGCTACGTGGGTATGGCATTAACAATACAAGGGCACTTAACACACTCTCAAGCATTAATAAGTATGGGTAAATCCCTATCCTCGCCGGCAATGTCCGTTACCCTAGCCATAATTTTCATAGCAATAATAATGGTTATAGATATGCTAGGATACACCGCTACAAGATGGGCCACGTACCTTACCTTTTATATACCATTAGCAATATTTCTAATAGCAATAGGCGCGCTTTTCGCTACTCCTCCCTCAATAGCTAGACTTGCTTGGGACAAGGTTTTTGGAAGTGGTGCCTGGAGCGAAGTAATATCCTTGAGTGATAAGGCTGGGTGGACGCCATCGAAGTATTTAACATTCAGCTTAGCTTCAACTCTAGCTGCTGTAGTCCCATTAATGTCTTCATGGAGTGGCGTATCGCATGTCGGTGGTTGGTTTGTTGGCGAGGCAAGAGTACCTAAAAGATCAATGTTTTGGGGCTCTATAGGTGCTTATATAGTAGCATTTATACTAATGCTCCTTGCATTATTATCATACAGGTTTTCCTTTGGTTATGAGTTTGTCTCAAGGTTAAACCTTGTTCAGAGTCATTTTGGCATTGTTAACTCAATACCGTTGCTAGGTTCAGTAGCTATGGCATACTACCTCCCACCTTTAGCTATCCTCATACCATACATTCTTGTACTATTCCCAATAAAGGACCTGTTTCCTAACCTAGTGGCACAGAGTAGGCAATTATTTGGGGTTGCCTTTGATAGACTCTTACCCGAAAAACTAACCTATGTGCATCCAAGGTTTTCATCTCCAATCATAGCTTATCTAGTGACTGGCATAGCAATAATGCTCTTTGCTTATTTATCCAGCCCCATAGGAATAGGGGCTTATGCAACGGCTGGATGGTATGTGATTTCGGTATCATTACTTAATTTATTTACAGCCTTTGCAGCAATAGTGTTACCCTTTGTACGCCCTGATATTTACGAGCAAGCTGAAAGTCCCGCTAATAAGGAAATATTTGGGGTACCCCTTATATCAATAATTGGGGCTATATCATTTGCCCTGTGGTTCTACCTATTGTCAATATCAATATATCAGACAATGATAAGTCCAGTTGGTCCAACAGTGATGGTAGCGATGGTTGTAGTAATCATCGTAATATTCCTGATATACCTCTATTACCTATCAAGGCTGAAAAGACTAGGTATACCTCCATCATTGGTAGGTAAGGAGCTACCACCAACATAGGTGAGAGATAATGTTTAGAATAGTTTTTGCCGCAGATCTGCATGGATCTACAATAGTCTTTAATAAGTTGTTGAATTTAATAACACAGATTAAGGTTGATTATGTAATAATTAACGGCGATTTAACGGGAAAGTACTTAATGCCCATAATAGAGAGGGATGATAAGTACTACATAGTAGACAATAATAATTTTGTTGAAGTCGGGAACGAAGAGCTCGAGAAGCTTAAGAGAAGATGGGAGAATCAGGGTATGTATTATAAAATCATGACGGAGGATGAATATTACAAATTTAAGGAGAATCCATCATTGGTCGAATCTGAGGTTGAGAAGCTTGCACTAATGAGATTGGATGAGTGGTTATCTAAGGCTCTTGAAAAATTGAAGCAATTAAATAGTGGTGTTAAGCTATTAGTAAATGCTGGTAATGATGATTCTTACTCCGTAGATAGCGTTCTTAGGAAGTATGATGGAGATACCATAATTTTTTCAGAAGATAAGGTAGTTACTTTAAAGGATGGTAATGAGATGATAACAGCTGGATATGCAAATAAGACGCCTTGGAATTGCCCAAGAGATGTTACGGAGGAGGAGTTATACCAAATACTTGAGAGCAAGATAGCGAAAATAAATGATATGAAAAAGGCAATATTTAATATTCATGTACCACCTTACGGGACAATAATTGATAAGGCGCCTAAGCTTGATAAGGGTGCGGAAAGGGCTGTTACCTCCTTAGGTCATGTTATTATGGAGTCTGTTGGTAGTAAGAGTGTTAGGCAATTAATAGAAAAATACCAACCGATGCTTTCACTTCACGGTCATATTCACGAAGGTAAGGGTGCATGTAAAATTGGAAGGACGATATGCATTAATCCAGGTAGTGAGTATATGAATGGAATATTAAACTATGCATTAATACTTATTGATAGGGATAAAGTTAAGGATTACATAATAACTAGCGGGTGAGATTAACATGACATGTGAATTCAAACCCTCGGTTAGTATTCCAATCGAGATCTACCCTAAGCCTAATGAGTTTGTAGATGAAGCCTCATCCATAGTTGAGGATGCAGAGAGGCGAGGGATAATACTTAGAGTTATGGGAGGGCTTGCAATATATTTATTGATCAGAGGTAGTGAGTATGAGAATTTGTGGAGATCCTTGGGCCGTTTAGGCGAACGTGTTTTCACAGACGTAGACCTAGCAGCATATAGTAGGGATAGAAATAAGATAATTAATTACTTAACTAAGGACAGAGATCCAATCTATTTGTTATGGCAGCCATCCCTCATGTATTATGGTAATCAAAGACTAATATTTTACGGATGCCCTGAGGGGTATACGTATGGCGGAAAGAAAGTGGGCAGGATACCCATGGTTGAGGTATTTCTTGATGCGTTGAGGATGAATCATACAATACCATTCAGGGGGAGATTAGAGTTGGGTAAGGTGACCTTAACGCCCACTGACTTATTGCTTGAGAAATTACAGATAGTGAAGATTAATGAGAAGGATATAAAAGATGCAATAATATTGTTCCTCACCTTTGACCTTTCAAACTCTGATGTTAATGCCATAAACTCAGATTATATAGCTAAGATTTTAAGTGATGATTGGGGATTCTATTACACCTTCACAAATAATTTAATGAAAATTAGGGATTTTTTGAAGCAAAAGTATTCCGATATTCTTTCGGGACAGGCTGTAAATACCGTCATTGATAGAATTGATAGATTGTACAGAATTATAGAGGATTATCCCAAGACCATGAAGTGGAGGATGAGGGCTAAGATTGGGACTAAAAAGAAGTGGTATGATGATGTTGAGGAGCTAATTAGGTGAATGAGTGATGGGTAATGATTTTGTCTCAAGTTCTGAGGCGCTTTTATTAATGCTTAAAGAATACTCTATTTCTCACGTGTTTGGTTTGCCTGGTGAGACTACATTACCTCTATACGATGCTTGGCTTGATTTTAAGGATGTAGAGCATGTAAGGGTTAGGGATGAGAGGAATGCCGTTATTGCAGCTGATGGCTATGCAAGGGTAACATTTAAGCCTGGAGTTGTTGAGGCACCTGGTGTTGGTGCGTCTTACCTATTGCCTGGCCTTGCTGAGGCTTATAGGTCAAGAATTCCAATAATAGTTTTTGTTAGTGATATAACTGAGGATGATGAGTATAAGAATGTGCTTACTGAGTATAGGAAGGATTTGATGTTTAAGGATGTAACCAAGGATGTATTGATAGTTCACAGTGCTGAAATGATACCAAGAGTCATAAGAAGGGCGTTTAGGTTGGCTACGGCAGGAATACCTGGCCCTGTTTACGTTAGGATACCATATAATGCATGGGAGGGTAAGGTGAGTAGGGAGGATATATATGCGCAGAGGGAATTCGCCAAGTATCCAGCTTTACGTTTTGAAGCAGATGATGAAAGTGTTAGTAGGGCTCTTGAATTGTTGTTAAAGGCGGATAGACCAGTAATTATTTGTGGTCAAGGTGTATTACTTTCGCAGGGCTGGGATGAGGTTTTACAGCTTGCTGAGGCGTTGTCAATACCCGTAGGTACAACAATAACGGGTAAGGGTTGCTTCTCTGAAACCCACGTACTATCCATAGGGGTTGTTGGTAAGAGGGGTGGTACGAGATTTTCAAATTCTATTGTGAATGAGGCAGACCTAATTTTCTTCATAGGCACAAATACCGATTCTGCCAATACTGCCGATTGGTCAGTACCTCCAATTACCGATAAAGACAAGGTTGTCATTCATTTAGACGTTGATGAGGCCACACTCGGAAATGTATATAGAACATCAGTATTCCTACTCGGTGATGCCAAGGCAACAATTAGGAAAATGCTAAGGGCTCTAGGTAATGCGAAAAAGTATAGGAATGAATATATAAGTAGGCTTAAAAAATTAAGAGATGAATGGGATAGCTACGTTGAGTCGCTTATTGATGAGACAGCCATACCTGTTAATCCATTATTATTTATAAAAAAATTAGAAAAGCTCACGCAAAGTGGTGACTATATATTTACTGCTGACCCAGGCATTGGTGCCATTTATACCTCAGCCTTCTATAGAACCTCTCGTGCCGGCAGGACTTTCATGTACAATTATTCGCTAGGCGGCTTAGGCTTTGCATTACCCATGGCTCTCGGTGCGCATTTGGGCTCTAGAAAGGTTACTATAGCATTAACCACAGATGGCAATTTGGCATTTAACATGGGAGAGCTGGAAACCCTCAAGACTTTAAACGCATACGTTAAAGTCATTGTTTTTAATAATTTATCCTATGGTTGGATTAGAGCAACAATGCTTAGCAAGTATGGTCCTAGATTTTTCCATACAGATTTCTCCAGCGTGGATTTCGTAAAAATTGCTGAAGCACATGGGATAAAGGCTGATAGGGTGGATAAGCCATCAGAACTTGAGGAGAGGCTGAAGATGGCATTAACATATGAGGGACCTTACCTACTTGAGATTCCAGCATTACCTGAGGATAAATTAATGCCGCCAGTACCTGAGTGGAGAAATGCAGCAGAGAAATATGATATACCATATTTAGGATAACATTAATCAATCAAATTACAACCAAAATTTAAATATTAGTCGCTGCAATATGTGATGATGAAGGTTAAGGGTGGAAGGAATTTCTATGGGCCTGTCATAGGTGTTTTATTATTAGAAACAAAGTTTCCAAGAATACCTGGAGATGTAGGTAATGCCTATACTTATGATTTCCCAGTGATCTTTAAGGTTGTGAAGGGTGCTACACTCAGTAACGTTGTTTTTCAAACCGATGAAAGCTTAAAGATTGCGTTTATTGAGGCTGCTAAGGAGCTTGAGAGGGAGGGTGTTAAGGCCATAACAACGAGTTGCGGGTTTACAGTGCTGTTTCAGGATGATATGGCTAAGGCAGTACACGTACCGGTATTTGCATCATCATTATTAATGGTACCTTTAGTTTACAGACTTGTTCAGGGCAGGATTGGTATAATAACGGCAAATTCCAGAAATCTAACTCAAAGGCATTTAAAGGCGGCGGGTATAACCGAAGATATACCAGTGGCTATAGCTGGTTTAGAGACGAGGGAGGAGTTCTCGAGGGTAATTTTATATAATGGTGAGGATGCAGATCCTGAGAAAATAGAGCGTGAAGTTATTGAGACCGCAAAGGATTTGGTAAATAAGTACCCGGATATTAAGGCCTTTGTATTTGAATGCCATAACCTATCACCATTTAGTCATGCAGTGGTTAGGGAGATAGGACTGCCAGTGTTTGACTTTTACACGTTTGTTCAGTTTGTGTATAATGCTGTGGTTAAGAGGAGGTGGCCTTATGATTTAGGCTTTTGATTAATGAGGTGGTTTGTTATGGTTTTTGTGGTTGTTGGCGGCGGTATCTTTGGGCTTTTCACCGCGTATCATCTGGTTAATGAGGGTGTTGATGTTGTACTCATTGAGCAGGGTGAACCTGGTGGTTGGTCTAGGGCTGCTGCCGGCTTGATTGAGTATAGAATATTCGGAAGCAACCTCATCAATGCTCCAGGTTACATAGTAAAGTACCTCAGGATGATTAGAGGTGGTGATGCGGTGATTAGGTACATAAACACCAACTGGTTATTCAAGTACCTGGGGGGTTATGGGCATGGAATTCCCAGTGATATTATTGAGACCATAAGGTTGATTAACGATAACTCAAGGAGCGTTTATAGGAGGTTGGCTGAGGAGGGTAATGATTTCGAATACTCCGAGGAACCCTATTATAAACTAACCAACAACATTGAGGGAGCTATTGAGGAAGCTAAGAGAGATCCTTTGAATCCTAAGTTTGAGGTTACTGAGTTTATGGGTAGGGAGGCCTTGGCCTTCTACGACACAGCTAGGTTGTCTACAGACTTATTGGTTAGTAGATTGTTGAGAGAGGTTGGGAGTAGGGTTCGTATTGTTAAGAGTTTTGTTTGGGATGTTGGTGATGGTGAGGTGTATCTGGGTAATGGTGATGTTTTGAGGGGTGATGCTGTGATAGTTACGGCTGGTTACTGGTCATCAACGCTTGGAATACCAGTAATGCCATTTAGAGGTTTTGGAATTAGGGTTAGGTTGAGTAGGAGGATTGAGCACATGGTCTCATTCGATGACCTGGGCATATTCGTTATACCATTCAGCGGTTGGTTTAAGGTGACGTCTAGGTTCGACCCAGATTGTGGTATTGACAGTGGTCCGCTTAGGGAGGTTGTTAGGAGGGCTAATTCCATCCTCGGCAACGTCGAAATTATCGATGTAACCATCGGTTATAGACCATGCACACCAGACGGTTTACCAATCATTGGTGATAAGACGTACATGGCAACAGGTGGTTGTAGACTTGGTTAGACGCAGCGCCTGGCGTAGCAAGGCTCGTAACAGACCTCGCACTTGGAAGAATTAAGCAGTCGGATTTAGGAATATAATAGGTTTAGGAAATTCTTAAGCTTAA
>Ga0081473_120872_pt1 | contig 13214 bp, 9 predicted proteins | sample CisSprmetagenome_FD_70977 | JGI IMG/M metagenome (GOLD analysis project Ga0081473, IMG submission 70977) | Hypoxic/sulfidic aquatic microbial communities from Cistern Spring, Yellowstone National Park, USA v2 (version 2) | ecosystem: Environmental > Aquatic > Thermal springs > Hot (42-90C) >... | reverse complement strand
CGGTGTGAGGGGGGCCAATTGCATGAGTAACTTAGGCAATTCAATTAGTAGAACAATACTCGGCGGCATGGCTGAGTTAAGTGAGGTTAATAATGATGAAGTTTGGGTCAGGGTGAAGAGGATTAATGTACCACTAAGGCAGCCGCCACCATTAGCCAGGGCTAAGGCTAGGTTCGAGGAGCTGTACGGCAAGGCCAATGAACTTGGTTTAATCAGGAGGGAGCCAATAGAGGACTTGTGGAGGGGGCTTAATGAGAGGTGGGTTAGGGATAGGGAATTGGCGTTGAAGGCCAAGCTCCTACTGGACTTACTCTACGCTGACGAAGAGTATGAGCTTGCTAAGGGCAATGCCGAATGGGAGGCCGCCGAGTTGGGTGTTGTGAAGCTAGGCGACATAACCATGGTTACCGTGCCTGGGGAGCCATTTACAGGAACCCTAAACACCATTAAAGCTAGGTTAAGTGGTAAGGCGTCAGGGGCTAGTATGAACATTATCGGCGTTGGGTATACTAACGGGTACATTGGGTATATCCCAACCCGTGAGGCTTTTAGGCTTGGGTCCTATGAGACTAGGCTGGCTAGGTGGAGTAGGGTTGCTGAGGGTACCGACGATTTGATTGCTAGTGAGATTTTAAGTTTACTTACCTGATGTCTTGATTTTTCTTAGGAATTCCTCCGTTATTTCTATGATTCTTCTCACCTCTTCCCCCGTATGCGCCTTTGTTAACCCATGGTGGAATAATGGGTCTTGGTGCATTAGGTAGTGGTTGTTCATTAGAGCCTCTCTGAACCTTGAGTATAATGCAGCATCTGTTGTTGTGGCTGTCCTGTAGTCGACAACATCAGCGTTGGTGAAGTATACTTGGAATTGCCCACCTATGCCGTAAACCCTAGCCTCAACATCATAATCCCTAAACAGCCTACTTAAGCCTCTTGTTAATTCATTGGTTAGTGAGTTTAAGTAACCCTGCACATCACCACTCCTCAACTGTATTAGTGTCGCGTATGCAGCGGCGACAGATATGTAATTGCCATTGTAGGTTCCTGCATAACCAACCAAACCACCAGGTTCGGTGAGCCTCATCAAGTCCTCCCTACCGGCAACTGCGCTTATTGGGAATCCATTAGCCATGGCCTTACCGAAGATGGATAGGTCAGGTTTAACCCCATAATACTCCTGAGCACCACCGGGTGCAATCCTAAAGCCTGTGATAACCTCGTCAAATATTAGGAGAACGTTGTTACTCTCGGTAATCTCCCTAACCTCCCTTAAATAATCCCCACGGGGTAGTATTACACCTGAGTTGAAGCATATTGGCTCAATTATGAACGCCGCAATCTCATTCTTATGCTTAGTCAAAACCCTTCTTAAGGCATCTGCATCATTAAAAGGTACCACGATCACCGACGAGACTAAGGCATCATGGATTCCCCTTGAAATTGGGACAACATTAGGCTCATCCCTAGGCCCAGCCTTGTCGAGTGGTGGGTGTAGGCTAACGTAGACTTGGTCATACCAACCGTGGTAGCAACCCTCAGCCTTAACAATCCTCAACCTACCGGTCGCAGCCCTTGCAATCATCAATGCATGCATGACGGCCTCCGTACCAGTCACAGAGAGCCTAACCATCTCAGCTGACGGAACCATACCGTGGATCAAGTCAACAACCTTGTAGGCCAACTCAGATTCAAGGCCCGTTGTTAAACCGGTCTCAAGAGCCTCCTCAACGGTTTTCTTAACTAATGGATCACCATGACCAAGTATCACAGAGCCGTAGCCAGTAATCAAGTCAACGTACTCAACACCATCAATAGACCAAACCCTCGAGCCAAGGGCCCTACTGAAGTAGATTGGGTTAGGGACCCAAAACCTAATATTAGACTGAACACCACCAGGCGAAACACGCCCATAAAGCCTAAACAACTCGCTTGAAGACACCACATCAACCACCTACATTTAATCACCCACAGATGTTTAAATCTATACCCCCAACCGAAAGCACACACCCGCTTAACGATACCTGCGCACCACTGGGCATTATTAAGCCCCAAAGCACACCCTCACCCCTCACGTCAAGCTCGTAGTAAGTGTATAGTGTTGATTCGTCATGGCCCCTCCACCCACTTCCAATGGTTAACTCACGTGGGGTAACTATGACGTACTCTAGGCCACTGTTACTGACCACTAGTTTAAACAACCCATCCTCAACTGCCTTACCCTTAACCGTACCCATGATGTTTAGGTTAAACCTAAACCTACCATCACCCTTAACGTAATCCCTGATGAAGTAAACCCTATCAATGACCTTAACAAACCTCCTATGAACCACACCACTGTACGTCTCCGCCTCAAACAACGCCTCAACCCCATTCCTAAGCAGATTATAATTAATCAACCTACCCCTCGTTTCAGCCTGATCCTCATCCCTAAGGGTCACCGTGTTGTGGGCAATACTCCTCCTATGCCAAACCCAATGCCTATCACCGTAGTAGGAATCGGCGCCTGAGTCCACTATTATTGGTACACCATTTATGTGGAGTTCGAAGCTTAACTTATCGGGATGCCCATGCCATCCACCATTAGGCCCATAGTCAAGTATGAAGTAGTCAAGCTCATTAACCCTTGCTATGAATCTACCTGAATCGTTGAGTATAAGGAACCTGCTGTGTCTGGGCATTAAACCCCTAGCCCTGTTAAGCAGATTCCCATCCACCTGGCTTAGGGCAATAGCAGCCAACGGATTCTTAATGAGGATCCCCCTCTCAACTAGCCTTAGGCCAATGCCCAGTAGCAACTCATCCTCATACCTAACACCGCCTATTATGAATGGGTCAGGGTCTGGGTAATTAGAGCCGCTGTCCTCAAGTGCCGGTGTCCTCCAGTTTTCATCAGTAACCTCCCAAAGCCAGTAAGCGGCTGCCTTAATCACATGCTTACCATTACTGTTGGTGAATGAGTAGAGGTCAGGGCCACCAGTGGCCCTCAGTAGCTCGGCCGCCCATGTGGAGTTGTTTAAGGCCGAGTTGTGGTATGCCGCTGACAACTCAACCCAACCACCATCAGGCAGGAAGCCCTTACTCAACCCCCTCCTGAAGGCTGCAATGGCCTTAACCATGCCTAGGTCAGAGTTCTTGAAGTTGAATTTACTTGATATGGTCAGTAGGGCTAATGCCTCAGTGAGCTCCCAGTTACCTAGTGGGTAAACCCACGCGTTGGTTAACTTAGTTAACTCACCCTGGGCCCACCTAAACATCGACATTAAGCCGAGTTTAATGTTCCCTGGCAGGTAATCCTCAAGTAGGTCGTAGGCCAGCACGAGGTTGAATAATCCGGCAGAACCAGCGCCACCGTGGATACCATTGAACCAGTGCACCAACGTGCCCTGCCTATACGAATCAAGTAGCCTATTGATGTTACCTATAGCCGCGGTTAAGGCACCCTCATCGTTGAAGGCCACGTACCTAACGGCCTCCTTAAGGATATTGCTGGACACGGCTGATGTGGGTAGGCCATACCTCTCAGTGTTAGGGTCTTCACTGTATGCATATGCCTTAAGTAGGTCGCATGCGTGGCCACATTTACGCAGTTGATCAATGTTTAATAATCTTCTTTTTGAGGAGAAACTCTCCACAGCTAACTCATAGAGACTCAATGAGGCGCCTTTTTCGTCGAAGAAGCCCTCAACGTCATCACTCCACTCATTATCAATGAACCCCAGCAACCCCTCCCTACCCAAATTCTTAAGTACGTTGAGCGCCTCCTCAAAGTCCTCATTCACCGATAAGGCCCTCCTCACCTCCTCATTACCCAACCTGAAGATTAACAGCGGCATTGAGTGTGAGTAATACTCCGGGTCCCATTCACCTGGGTTAACCCTGAAGTTGATAACCACCGGCTTACGTCTACTAAGCCTTAGGGGGACACCCACATGACTTTCAATGGTAATCCCATACCTCCTCACGCTCGGTATAGTCCTATCCAGGACATAACCCCTCCTACCCATCTGTGATAGCGACTTCCTTAACTCAACATACGATTCAACGCTGCTGTAATGGGTATCTTTAAGCGGAATTATTACTAATGAGCCATGGACCTCGTCGCTGGGTTTAACCACGCTTGGCAATTCAACACCAGCAACTATGCTTTCCGAAATGTAGTCAACCCTCCTAAGCCCATGCACCGGTATCAGCATGTACCTTAACTCGCAGTCCCCCTGGCACCTTCTGATTAACTCAAGGTCCACGTTAAACATCTGATCCTCTATGATGCCAATGCAGTCTCCGGAGAGACACCTTACAACTAAACCACACTTGCCAGCTGTATCAATGAAGGCAGTCCATTTGAGGGATGGGAAGTACCTATCAATGTAAGAATTCTTCTTGAATGAGAAGCCTGAGACAGGTGGCTTAATGAACATTGATGTATAGGAGTCTAAGTCCCCTATTTCATCAAAGCCGAACTTAACGAAGTACCTACAGCTGTACAACGCACCAGGTGACTCAGCCCAAAATCCACCACGGCAACAGGCCAGATGAAGGGACTCCCTAATGATGCCTGAACCGTGGGTGGTGATGGTTACGTTAACGGCACCATTGTTTAGGCTTACCTCCTTGCTAACACCTACACCTTCAGCATCACCGCGGATCCTAATCACGTTACCGTTGACGTCAAGGCTCTTTACGCTGATTGGTGGATACGAGGTGAAGATTCCCATACCCTCCTTAAGTAACCTTAACTCAGGGCGCCTGACGGATACGTGGTGCGCGTTAGCGTATTTATCATAGAGGTCTATTATGTAGCCACTCCCCCCATCCACAGTTAACCTTAGGAGCTCATCCTCTAGGGTAACCATCTCTACACCACCTAAGCATCATGACCAATATTTTAAGTATTACCATTGCAAAAACTTTAAAAAACTGCATATTTTATTATAATTGATGCCTGCAATAAGACATTACATTAAGCTTAAAAATGAGAAAATCATATATCTAACAATATTGTTAGTAGTTGCTGTCCTGTTAACTATGGGCTTCATTGTTAAGCATAGGGTTGGTGTGGTTAACGCGCAACAGTACAACATTACGCCCTATAACACCGTGTACATGTACGTGGTTAAGAGTCCACCCGTTACCGGTTGGTCTGAATATAACCCTAACGTGTTCCAGGGTGGCATATGGTGGTATGGTGTTTACCAGCAATTCCTAGCCGCCGTAAACATAACCACAGGCAAGTTCACTCCACTCTTAGCTGAGAATTGGAGCATGATTGAGCTGCCCAATGGAACCCTTGAAGTTCTTATTCACCTTAGGCATAGTGGCTGGGATAACGGCATACCTGTGACCTGCTGGGATGTCTACGTGACAAACATGCTGCTGGGCCTAGTGTCAGCTATGGTTGGCAACGTCACAATATTTAACAACTATACCTGCGCCTTCATGATACCTAAAGGCTATTATGCACCATTAACGGTACCTGGTGCCTCAGAGGCCAATGCCTTCATAGCGTTGGAGTGGGGTCAGGGCATTGCCATTGATTGGCAGGACAGCTACGTCTGGGAGCCGATAATCAATATGGCTCAGGCCAACTACAGCTGGATTTGGCTCTACATGTTCGGCAACTCCACCGAGAAGGGTGAGGCAGCCAAGGTACTGTCAACGTTGATACATGACTACTTAACGTATAAACCCACGAGTAGGTTCGGCTACTCCAATGGCCCATACTACCTATGCGACATTACGCCCGAGTATTTCCTGCTCTGCAAGAACCCGTATTACTACGATGTTAATAAATTCGTCCCTCAATACATTGTTGAGTGGCAGTACTCATCCATGTCTCAAGTCTACGCAGCCTTAGCTTCGGGTAAGATAAGTATTTGGTCGACATGGTCAGGAGCATTGACACCATCAATATTGTCTATGGTCTCGAAGAACCCGTACATTAAGATCCTCGTCTTCCCAGCCTTTGGTGGTGATGCGATTTACTTTAACTTCCTTAACCCGTGGTTGGCTATGCCCCAGGTTAGGCAGGCAATATACTACGCAGTGAACTGGACACAACTAGCCGAGGCGGCGTATGGGATGGGTTTCACCTTCTCATCACCAATGCCTCAGGATGGGTTAATGCCCTACTATACAGAGTGGCAGGAGAACATATCCAAGTACTGGGCTGCTCAAGGTTCACCATTGATTAACTACACCTATAACCCGGGTCTAGCCGCCCAGCTGCTTGAGTCCGTTGGTTTTAAGAAGGTGAATGGCATATGGTACACTCCAAACGGTTCGCAATTCACATTAACGTTATACATAGGGTCAGGTTCATCTGCACCTCAGCTCACACTAGCTAATGCAGTAGCCAATGCATTAACAAGCTTCGGAATACCAACAACGGTAATAGTGTATCCAGCAGCCGAGGGTTTAACAGTAGTTAAGCAAGGCAAATATGACTTACTCTGGAGTTATTACAGCGACATCTACAGGCCTGGTATACCATACTATTTCCCCGAGGCCTTTTACTTCATAGGCTATCCATTTAACTACAGCCACTGGAATGGTATAGTTACGCTACCTAACGGTACCACGTTCTCAGTGCCTGAGTGTGGGGTTAAGATAACCACTAACTGCATCTATAGGGTTGCTTGGGCAATTAACCACGACCCATGGTACATACAGGTCGATTGGAATGGTGGTGTAGTATTCCTCAACACGCAGTACATTAACTGGCCGATAAACGACACGTGGATTTGGATAGGTACACTGCAGCACACAACCCCAGCCTGGACCTACCTATTCCAGTTAATATCATTTAAACCCCCAACCACCACAGCCACTACTACGACTACTAGTCCTGTTGCTACTACGGTTTCTACTACGACTACTGTGACTTCTACGACTACTGTTGTTACTTCTACGACTGTTGTTAGTGGTACGACTACGACCTACACCACCACATCCACAGTACCAGTAACAAGCACAGTCACTTCAACAGTAACAGCAACAGCACCACCAACAACGGTAACAGTCACCAAACCAGTAATCAGCACAACACTAGTAATCGGAATAGTAGTAATCGTAGTAGTCATAGCAGCAGTAGCAGCAATAATAGCACTAAGGAGGAGGTAAACCTTTAAACTTGTAGGCTTCAACCTTAAATTTAAAACTGTAGTTTTTCCAATTCCCAATCCTTCTCAGCTTTAGCAGTTAATTCAATGTAACCCAAGCTTAAGTGACCTCGTCATAGTAATGGTTACGTTAATCCCCATGTAAATCCCCCAACCTCAGCCTACACCACACTGAAAGAGAAGCCATCAACTACACTAGATGATCTCAAAGGAGAATTGAGGAAGCCTTAGTGCAAAATCCCTGAACCTGTTGAGTTCGGTTTTGAGGATTTTTAAAAATGAAGGTCATTGAAGGCTAGGGTGATTAAGATGCAAGGTGATTTGGTTGGTTTTTACCTATGGTTTCGCTGCCTATCTACGTATCTTAAGTTTCACGTGGCTGTGTCTTTAGTGAATCCCTTTAAGGCACTGTGTGTCTGTCTTAATGTGGTTGTGGTGTCGGGTTTGGTTGGGGGTGTTGTTCAAAGGTGTCTTGGTGAGTTGGGGCTTGGTTTTGGGAGGGGTGGTTGTGACTTATTGGTTGGGGATTGTGGTAGTGTGGGTGGTTTGAGGGGTGTGCCTGGTGTGTATATTCTAGTTGATGGTGGTGTCGTGCTTTACGTTGGTGAGGCTGGTGATGTTGCTAGGAGGGTTGGCGGTGAACATTGTAAGGCTAGGATTGGCGCATCTGAGGGCGTCACAAGGCTCCTAATGTACCTACTTGGTGAGGTTTGCATGCAGAGTGATGAATGGGTTAGGCTCAATGTTGTTGATAGGGAGAGGTTCATAGTTAACAGAATCCTAAAACCAACAATAAACAAACTAACCATAATAACGGTAACATGCCCACAACTCAAAAACCCAAAAACCAGAAACAGGGAGAGGTTAAAGTTAGAGAAATGCCTAATAAACGAACTAAAACCAACACTCCAATACACACCACGTAAACCTTAAACCCTTAAAACACATCATTAAACAGGCTAAGGCGAGTTAAAAACCCAAAACAATAACCCCAAGAGAACTAAGGAGGGGTGGTGAATACCACGCCTTACTTACGCAACTTAATGTTTCAACCCTCTTTAACATTCCACATTTTACCTCTGACGTAATGCATGTGGTTGATGCAGTAAAGCATTTAATAATTATTGAGGTATTATTGAGTTAGAGTGGGGAATGCCTCCTAAGGTTATTACCATTACTAACCAGAAGGGGGGTACTGGGAAGACCACCTTAACTGCGCTTTTGGCGTATGGCTTGGCGATTAGGGGGCGTAGAGTCCTCATGCTTGATTTAGACCCACAGAGTCACTTATCGTCCCTATTCCTAAGAATTAACGAGGTGGAGAACATAAGCGATGGTGTGTTGGAACTAGCTATTCAGGGTCGTTTTAAGATAAGGCAAATTGACTTGGGGGTTAAGGTGTCTGGTGAGGTTGGGTTGATACCATCGGGCATTAACTACATAATAGACGTGTTTAGGGGTATGATACCTGCGTGGGATCCTCAAGCCGTGTATAGTAGGCTAATGACGGAGCCGGCTATAAACAAGGGTTACGATTACGTTATTTGCGACACTCCCCCAGAATTATTCACACCCACGATGTGGGGTTTATACGCAGCCGACTACATAATCATTCCATCTAATATGGAGGAGCTATCCCTACTTGGGGTAAAGATCCTGCTTAAGGAAGTCATACCTGACGTCATCATGAAGAGTAAGAAGGAGCCGAAGGTATTGGGAATAGCCCTCATTAACATTACGAGGAGGGTTAAGAGCGATACCATTGCCAAGCTGGAGGCTAGTGTTGAGAGGTTTGTTAGGCAGTTACCATCCGCCATCTACAGTAGGGTGTATGGGAAGCTGTTTTTCGATACATTGATTTACAGGGATGATGAGTTGAGGGATTTAGCCTATAGGCCTAGGAGGTGGGAGATCCCACTCAGCAGGGTCATAAATAGGTCTAGTGAACTTAGGAGTGAGGTTGAGGGTTTTGCAGGTGAGGTTGAGAATAGGATTAATAACTTCAAGGGCATGGTGTAGGCTATGCCGAAGCGGTGCATAGAACTACCAGAGTACTTGGATAAGTGGCTGGAGGAGTTCGCAAGGGACACCGCTAGGAGCCCCGACGACTTCATAGCGGAAATCCTACACAGGTACTACGATGCTTGGAAGATTGGAAGAGACTCGGTTAGGAGGGACTCTGCATACAGGCTGGATGAAATTGTTAATGAGTATCTAAAGACTCATGTTAACGCACGTAGTAAGCATGTGATTAGGTATTTCGCCCAGTGGATTAAGAATAAGGGGTTTGAGGTAGGCGACATCAATGAGCAACTTATTGACAAGTTCCTTAGTGATTACCTCTCAACAAGAAGTGTAAGGGAAAGTACTCACCATGCTTACAGGCGGACTCTAAGGCGTTTTATGACATTCATTAAGGAGGCTAAAGCATGATGAGCATTAAAGTTAGGTTTAAGCCGAATCATTTAAAGACTGCATGCCTAGGCAGTTAACTAAGATGCGGAAGATACCTCACCTGCACCTCCACCGCCCCCTACCTTCAACCTCCTCCACTCGCCTGTGAGTGTTTTGGCAGCTTCAATTAGCCTTACTGGTTTGGGTTCTGTTTCCGTTATGTCTAGGGTGTGGAATTCAACCCCTTCACCATACCTCCCCTTAACATACCTCTCAAGCTTCAGTAATTGCGGTAGGAGTATTGTGGCCTGTGGGTTTGGTACAACGACCCACAGCCTATTAACACCAGCCTTAACCCTACTCTCCACTGTGTCAAGCACCTTATGCACAACGGTGCCTGTCCCGTAAAGAGTCTCAACCTCAACAACCAAACCATCAAGCCTAGAGCCGCAGTTAGGCTTGACATACACGTCGAACCTAACATTACCGAGTTGATACTCAGTCTCAACGCATTCTAAAGCCTTAACCCTAGCTTCATCCTCCTCAATCCCCTTACTCCTAAATTCCTCAGTCAACTCCCTGATTAGGTAATTAACCATGGTTGCCTTGGTTAGGTAGTGGCTCATCGACTCGAGGCTGTGTTCATCACCCTCGGCGCTTGGCTTAACCTTAAGCCTAATGTCAAAGTCCCTTAACGCACCCTCAAGGGCCCTCCAGTAACCATCCTCAAGCCAAACAACAAACTCATCAAAACCACCAAACCCACTGTAATCCGCTATCGGCTTACTAACCCTACCCCACATTACACTAGCTAAAACAGTGTAGAATTCACGTGAGGAATTTGCATCAAGCCCCTCAACAACAGGGTTAACCTCAATTGGGCTTGGCACCGTTGAGTGGTATTCGAGAATCTTTTCACCATAAAACTTAATCCACATGCCCTTTATGAATTCGCTTACACAGGCTTTATCTTCCTTATTTTCTTTTTTGCTGTCTTTTATATTTTTATAATCGTTGCTCGTATAATCACAATCTTCACCACCATCTCCATAAATCACTATGAACCCGAAGCCCTGTGAGAACAATTCCCTAAGCCTATCCTTAACTCTCTCCTTAATCCTCGCCAGCCTAACATCGTCCTTAAGCAACTCCCTCAAATTACCGCTGGTGAGGTCAATCACGAATAACCTACCACCAGCACCAACCTCAATAGGCATAAGCAGAGTCAAGTCCTCGGAATGACTCACATGCTTCGGGTTAGGTAAGCCACCAATTGAAACCCTGTAAACCTCCCTAAGAACCCTCTTAAGGAACTCAATATAGCCAAAACCACCAATACGCCTAGCAACGATCACCAAAGCCCTATCAGGCACAACCCTACCAAGGCCAAATAGCAGCCTATCCCTACTAGTAATGTCCTCAACCTCAGTTATTAACCTATCAATCTCACTGAGAGAGGCGGTAGGCGCCACCTCCCTACTAACCCTTAGTGCTATGGTTGAGTTAAGCCCAACATCGTTAGGATTAATGAATGCCGGTTCACCAAGGCTCATGAACACCGCTTTAACATCGGCTAAGTAACTAAGGTTTGTTGCAGCTGGTGAACCTGGTAATGTGCCGTTTAAGCGTATGCCACTAATGGAACTGGGGTTAGTGCTGAAGTTAACGTTAACTATTGTGAGATTTGGTTTTAGATTAAGCGGTGGGTTGGGTAGATTTGAGGCTAAGTTGATCCCCTTAACCCCAACCAAATCTGTAAACATGGGTTTAACCTGAGGAGGATTAGCTGATGCGCCAGTGGGTGCATTAGGTACCCTGGAGTCTAAGCCTACGCCCAACCTATCTAAATCACCATGTGCCTTAAAGGAAATAGTAAGCACTGTGAAACCTAGTGATGCGACGGTTGAATTCAGCTTAAGTTCATTAGGCTTAATGAGAACCCTCTCGCCAGGGCTCGTGAAATTCACCTTAACGTCAGTAACGTTTCTAAGGCCACTAGCAGCCAGTGAGGCTGGTAACTCACTGTCTAGGTTAATATTGTTGATGGGGTTTAGACTGTTGAAGCTGACATTAGCTGCATTGAATTTAGGCTTAGGCGGCGGGTTCAGTTGAGTTGAGGTTAATCCAGGTGCGTTAACAGCGTTTGCACTAATGAACATTGGTTTAACCGATGCAAGCCTATCCAGTATGCTAACTGGTGCATTGGGTATGTTTGAGCCTAGGCTCACCCCCTGTCCACTTAAACCACCGTAGGTGTTGAAGGTTACCTTTGGTGTGGTAAAGCTTAACCTAACCTCAACTTCATCACCCCTCACGTTCACGTAATTACCCACCGGTATACCCAGGACACCAATGTCAACACCATGAATAATATATATGATACTCTCCTCCTCACCCTCCTTACTAAACTTAGCCTCAACAACGGGCTTAACCATATTAAATCACCTAAGGAACATATAGCCGTAAAGTCACTCCTCGAGCTGAAGTACGCATCTCTATTGTACGGAACTCTAGCGACGATGATAGCGCGAAGTCCAGTAGCCCTAGGAATAGTGATGGTGAAAAGTCCATAACAAACTCAAAATAGTCTACCACTATTCTTCTTTCTGAACGCACATCTCTACCCATAATATCTAATTCAACTTTACCATTATTTGAAGAAACATCAATCCAATAAATATCCTCTGGCTTTAACCCTACCTTAGGCAACTTAGTGAGTAATACGTCAAGGTATTGCCTATAATTGTTGATGTACTTCATAAGCTCATTATCAACGTTAAAAATCTTAGACTTCACCAGTTCAATGTTAAGCTGGTATAGGCTGCTCAATAGCTTCATTATCAAGTCACCCGTGCTGCCCTCCTTATGGCCAACAATCGCCCATTCACGGTTCAACTCCTCATTTAGGCCTGGGGTCAATATGTCACTTAGCCTGAAGCCGTACCTATACATTGGGTTTACTGACTCATTGAAGATGTCGTCGCAGTACATTAGCTTTAGGTATGGCTTGGGGGCTATCAGTGACTGCGTGAAGAAGGTTACCTGGTTGTAGAGTGGCAGTAGCTTCATCCCACTATTATAAACCTCAATGAATGCGTCAACCAAGTCCCTAGCACCATTAACTGCGTACCGCTTTGGCTCTGGTGGGTTAATGTTAGCTGTGCTTAGTATGCTGGATACTGTTGAATAAAGTTCATTAACAATGTTCATCACCCTGCTTTCAAGCTCCTTCACCCCAATCCCACTACTGGCCTTGCTTAAGGCATTGTAATCGTAACCCTGGCCACCTGCGGCATAATACCTATACGTGTTGAGTAGCCTATTTAGGCTGTCTAGGTCTAGTCCAATTCCAAGTATCCTCCTGTAGAAGCCCGCCATTGAATTGCCTGGTATGCACTCCTCATCAACACTGGCCTTAGCCACACAGTCAGGGTTAACACCACCAAGCAGGATCTCAAGGGCTAACGCACCATACTTAGGGTCATTGAAGGCCTGCTGCAGGTTACTTAAACTACCCAATAGGCCCCTCCTAGCGTATATGAAGCCACTCACCGTTGAGTAGAATTCAGTAAATGGCTTTATGAAGAATTCCCTCCACCAATCCTCATTCCTGTAGTTTACTTCCGGTATCTTGGGCTGGCACTCAGCCATTCCAATCACCCGGTTACCTTATTCTTATACCCTTGCCCTTGTGGGCACTTG
>Ga0081473_134036_pt1 | contig 13315 bp, 17 predicted proteins | sample CisSprmetagenome_FD_70977 | JGI IMG/M metagenome (GOLD analysis project Ga0081473, IMG submission 70977) | Hypoxic/sulfidic aquatic microbial communities from Cistern Spring, Yellowstone National Park, USA v2 (version 2) | ecosystem: Environmental > Aquatic > Thermal springs > Hot (42-90C) >... | reverse complement strand
CCATAACCTGGAAAAAAATTAGAAAAAATGCAAAACATGTAAATATATGGGGTGATATAACAATTATATTGCCAATAATTATATCTGAATTTTTATAATCTGAATACCCTCTTTTCATCATTTTTCAGTCGACATCGATTTCTTCATATATATTTTTATAATTTCAAAAAGTATATAATTATTATCGCACCTCCTAATCGATGAGGGATTCCGAGTATGAAGCTGGTGATACCGCGGTTAGATAAAAAAAGCCTTTATTTTTCCTTTTTGCCAATCATATAATATAATCTTTGAAACTCTTCTTATCCAATCAGAATCATTTTTTATATTATATTTTTCCCTTAATTTAATAAATAAATCTTTTATATTTTCTATATTTATATTATAATATTCTTCAAATGGTTTTTTACCTATCTTTTTATATAAATATAAAACTGCCTTTTCAGGATGTTCTAATTTATCTATATCATATGCCCCTAAAATTGCTAATAAATATTTATTTTTTGTTTCAACAATACCTGGAGAATCTATTAAATAATATTTTCTAGATAGTTTAATTATTTGTAAATGTTTTGTAAATCCTGGTTTTGGAGATGTACCAGCACTTCTTCTTCCAACTAAAATATTTATTATTGAAGATTTTCCAGTATTCGGATATCCAAATACTCCAATATATGCCTTTTCATATTTCTTTCCAACTTTTTTTATTGCTTCTCTTAATTTTCTACTTCCTTTTCTATATATTGCCGACATATATACTGTTATATATTCTTTACTAAATTCTTCTACCACTTTCTTTAAAAAATCTTCACTTACCAAATCAGATTTATTTAAAACTAATATTAGGTCTTTATTTTTATTTTTTATATATTTTTCTATATATTCTATTCTACATAATTTTGGAAACCTTGCATCCAATATTTCAAGCAATATATTAGATTTATTTATTAATTCTTTTATCTTAGTATCCATAATATAAAATATTTTAGAAATATAAAATAATATATTTTTTAAAAAATGTTGATATAAATTTATAAATTAATTTAAACAATATTAATATATGGCAGCTAGACAAAGAAAAACACTAAAAGAACTTTTATTGGAATTATTAAAAAGTCCAAAGACCCTTGATGAAGTAATAAAAGCAGTAAAATCTAAAAGACCAAGGACAAGGGTTAGAGTTATAAAAGCATTAGTATCAAGATTATTAAGGGAAGGATCATTAAAGAAAGTGGGAGATAAATTACAAGCATAAAAATTTAAAGTTTTTATTTATTTTAAATTTTTAAAAATTAAGGTAATAATTGCTTTTCCTATAAAATATCTGATAACCATTTTAAATCAATTCTTCCAACTTTTCTCTTGTAGGTCTTCCATTTACCCAACCTCTTGCTTTATAATATTCAGGTAACATTTCATTAATTTTTACTACATAACCTGCAGATGGTCCTTCTTTAAATGGTTCTTCTAAGAATCTTTTTGGTAAATTATCATATTCTGAATTATCTCCAAATACTAAAATATTATATACCCTTTCTGCATTCCATATCCTTTCCCCAATTTTTAATAATTCTTGAGGATTAATATCCCATCCAGTAACTGAAGATAATTGTTCAGCATATATTTCTTCATTTAATGCATATCTTGAAAATCTACATACAATCATGCTATCAATTGCTGCAGCTAAATCTTGTTCCTTTTTTATTAATTCTCCTTTTCCTTTTGTTTCAAATCTATTAATATTATTATTTCCTAAATAAGTTGGTTCTGTAACTTCTTTAAATAATCCTAATTGATCATAATCACCTGTATTACTTGTTGCATACCATAATCCATAACCTTGCGCTCCTCTTGGATCAAAACCAAACAAAGGCATTCCCCTTTTATTTATCATTGCATATTCTTCTGAATTATATTTCTTTGCAAATTCCTTTGTACCTTCTGATAAATCATCCCCAATTCCAATTCTATTTGCAATTCTATATATTAATTCAATAATTAATTCTGGATCTCCCCAATTAACCTTTAATCCTTCCAATTTTTCATTTGGTATTTTTCCTTTTTCAACTAATTCAATAAATGTTCCAATAACATGACCTGTTCCAACAATATCTAAACCCAATTCATTACATAAATGATAAGCCCTTAAAACAGAAGGTAAATTATCATTATTTAGATTATATCCAAATCCCCATACACCCATATATTCTGGACCATCTCCTTCTGTACTAAATAATGGTTTATCAACCTTTGTATATTTTTTACATCCTATTGGACATCCCCAACATATTGATTCTCTTGTTTTTTCCTGATCTAAATATTCTTTTACAATAGTTTCCCCAGATAATTTATTAAAATCTGAAAATACATTTGTTTGATAATTTTTTATAGGTATCATACCTTTTTCTCCTAAAGCCTTTGCTAAGAATCCTGCAGTTCCATATTTTGGTAATATTATAGATGTAATAGGAGAATTTCTTATAAGTTGTGAAGATTTCAAAATAACTTCTCTAAATTTTTCTTGATTTGCAATTTGAGGTTTTAAATTTCCTCTCACAGCAATTGCCTTTAAATTCTTACTTCCAAATACTGCTGCGATTCCACCTCTTCCAACAGCACCTTTTCCTTTATCTTCCATTACAGCAGCTATTTTAACTAATTTTTCACCTGCGGGTCCTATACTAATTACTTTAATATTTTTTGCATCATCTTTTCCTACAATTGATGATAATTCTTCCCTAATTAAATCTACAGTCTGATAAACTGTTTTTCCCCATAAATTTTTTGCATCCCTTATTTCTGCTTTTCCATTATATATCCATAAATATACAGGTCTATTTGCTTTTCCTTCAATTATTATAAAATCAAAACCTGAAAATTTTAATTCTGCGCCAAATTTTCCTCCAGCATTTCCTTCATAAATTGTATTTGTTATTGGAGATTTTGTAACAATAGACCATCTTCCAGCAGTTGGAATTCCAGCAATTCCAGTTACAGGTCCTGTAGCAATAATTAATTTGTTTTCAGGGCTTAAAGGATCTACATTAGGTGGTACTTCCTTTATTATATAATATGTACCAATTCCTCTTCCTCCCAACCATTTTCTCAATATATCCTCTGAAGGTAAAGGTTCTATAGAAATTTTCTCTTCAGTTAAATTTACTCTTAAAATCTTTCCCATATATCCATAAACCATCAATTATAATTATTTTCATAACTTAAAAATATTTAATATTCTAACTATATTTGATAAAATAATAGAGTTGTTTTTATATAGATTGAAAAAATAATAGAGTTATTATGACATATATAAATAGAGAAATAGAAGAAAAAATAAATAAGTTTATCGGAAGAAAGGAAATAATCGGATAAGAGGACCTAGACAAGCTGGGAAAACTACATTATTAAAAAATATAAACCAGAAAAAGGATTAATAATAACTTTAGATGAATTTGAAGTAAGAGATATTTATAATACAAAAGTATATACTATTCCAGCATATTATATATAAATTTAAAGGATATTTAAAATTTATTGGGCCCGTAGTCTAGTCGTAGGATGTCGGCCTGGCTAGCCGGAGATCCCGGGTTCAAATCCCGGCGGGTCCATTATTTTCCAAATCTTCTTTCCCTTTTCTTATACCATTCAATTGCATTTATAAAATCTTCTTTTGTAATTTCTGGCCAATATTTATCTATAAAATATAATTCAGAATATGCAGATTGGTATAATAGATAATTACTTATTCTATGTTCTCCACTTGTTCTTATTATTAAATCGGGCTCTGGATATGGAATTTCATTATCAAAATATAAATATTTCATAAATAATGATTCATCCAAATTATTAATATCTATAATACCCTTTTTAAAATCTTCAAATAATTTTTTAATACCATCAATTATTTCTTGCCTACTTCCATATATAACTGCTAAATTTAAATAATATTTAGAATTGTTTTTTGTTAAATCTTCTACTAACTTTATTTCTTTCTGAATATCATCTGGTAAAAGATATTTTCTACCAATTATCTTTATTTTTACTCCATTTTCAATAATTCTTTTATCTTCTCTTATCATTTTTAATTTTTCTCTTAATAATTCTAATATAGGATCTACTTCTTCCTTCGGTCTTTTTATGAAATTGTCATATGAAATAATAAAAATTGTAGCAACTTTTATACCAAATTCCATACACCAATTTAAAAATTCTACAGCTTTATCAGAACCAATTTTGTATGCTTCATATACAGATAAATTATATTTTTTGGCATATCTTCTATTACCATCTGGTATAACTGCTATATGTTTTGGAATATTGTTCATAACTAATTATATTTAATATGCTTTAAAAATATAAATAATTTTAATTACAAAGTTATATTTTCATTATTCTCTCATTTAAAATATTTGCTTAATGAGATTACAAAGTTTAATAATATTAACCTTATTAAGAATATATATTGCACCCGTCGTCTAGTGGCAGGATGCGGGCCTTCCAAGCCCGCGACCCGGGTTCAAATCCCGGCGGGTGCATTATATAACTTATTATTTCTTTTTCTGGATAAACTATATATTTACTATATTCTATATTTCCATTTCTTAGATTTTCTCTAATTTCTTTTCCACTAATAATTCTAGGACTATAAATAACTTTAAAATTAATACCATAAATTATTTTATAAAATATTCTAGCTATTTTAAACATTATCAAACGTTTTATATCGCTAGTATTTATTATGTAATCTGTTTTCAATTTATTATAATTAAGAATATTTCCAATTTTAACAAAGAGATCAATTAAATTTTTATAGTAAATACCATATACTTCAATATTATATTTTTCTCCATATATTCTTTCTAAACCTTTTAATATATTATCTATTGTAACATCTAATGGTATTGGATTATTATATAATCTAGAATTTTCATTCCTGACGACAATAATTTTTATATTATTTATATCATAATTTTCTAAAATTTCCAATAAACTATTCAAATGGCCGATATGGAACGGTTGAAATCTACCAATTAATAAAGCTGTATATTTATTTTGCATTATTAATTTATTAATTATAAAAATTTACATAAAAATATGGATATTATTATAGGAAGATCATTAGATGATTTAGAAAAATATGGATTAAAAGGTTCAATTTTCATAGGTAAAGAATATATAAAAATGGAAAATGCTTTATCTTTAGCAAATACAGTTTATTTAGATGTAAATCTTCCACATTTAATATTAATTGCTGGAAAAAGAGGGCAGGGAAAAAGTTATACATTAGCTTCAATATTTGAAAGTTTATCAGATCTTGAAAAAGACTTATTAAATAATTTCTCAGGATTAATATTTGATACAATGGGAATATTTTGGACAATGAAGTTTCCAAATTATAGAGATGCTGAATTATTGGAAAAATGGGGTTTAAAACCAAAATCAATAAAAAATTGTAGAATACTAGTTCCTAAAGGTTTATTAGATGAATATAGAAAAATAAATATTCCCATAGATGATGTTTTTCAATTAAATCCTGCAGATCTATCGGGAATTGAATGGGTTTTAACATTTAATTTGGATCCAACATCAAATATTGCATTATATATACAAAAAATTATAAAAAGAATGAAAGAAAATAATAATGGATATTCTATACAGGATATAATAAGTTATACAGAAAAATTAGATATAGATAGTAATATGAAAAATGCTATAACTACATACTTTGAAAATGCAGATAGTTGGGGATTATTTTCCGAAAAAGCTGAAAGTATAAGAAATTTAACAAAGCCAGGTTATATAAATATATTAGATATATCATTATATACTGCAATAACTGGTGGATGGTCAATAAAAAATTTAGTAATTGGATTAATATCTAAGAAAATATTTTACCAAAGATTAATATATAGAAAGGTAGAAGAATTGGAAGAAATATATATTTCAAAAGAATTGGGTACAAGAGAATTTCCATTAATATGGATTGCAATTGATGAAGCACATGAAGCAATTCCAAATGATTCAATTACACCAGCAACAGAACCATTAATACAAATAATAAGAGAAGGAAGGCAGCCAGGTATAACATTAGTATTAGCAACACAACAACCTGGTAAAATGCATACGGATGTAATTACACAAAGTGATATAGTTATATCACATAGAGTAACTGCAGAAAGAGATTTAAAATCTTTAAATGAAATAATGAAAAACTTTACTGCACAGGATATTGATATATACATGAATGATAATTTACCAAAGAGAAAAGGTGCTGCTTTAATTTTAGATGATAAATCTGAAAAGATATATCCTGTTCAAATGAAACCGAGGGTTTCTTGGCATGGGGGTGCAGATCCTACATTAATTAGAAAGAGATTATGGCTAGAGGGATAGTAAAGGAAATAGAAGGTATAATTGCAATAGTAATTTTTATTTCATTTTTAACATTCTATTTAGCAATGTATAGAGGATATATAATAAACAATATTAATAATTATAATCAAATAAATTATTATAATAATTATATAAACAATATATTGAATTCAATTGAGAGTAAATATTATCTACTATCATTAAATGTTTCAATACCATTGTCTATGTATTATCAATGTTTACAAAATTCTCCAATATATAATAATTTAAATAATGAATTTGCATATAATGATTTTTGTACATCATTTCCAATTTATTATCCATTAAATATATCCTTTTTAACAAATTATTCTGGAGTATTAAATAATACGAATAATACATATCTAGATCCAAATGTTGGAATATTTTTTTATGCAAACTTTCTAAATTTTAATATAAACAATAATCAACCACAATATGTTTTGATAAATGTTTCAAATCCTTCAAATCAACCTTTAACTAATTATCCTGTATTTATAACTTCTACCGATATCTTTTATTGGTTACAGAATGGTTATAATCTATCTGTAGAAGATTTAAATGGAAATAATTATTATTTTTGTTATTTAAATAATAATTTAAATTGCAATAGTTTTAATAATAATGCTTATGGAATTTGGGTTGATTTAAATATATCTCCATACGGTTATGTAATATTAAATATTTCTCCAATAAATGGAATAAATAGTTATTCAGTTGATGGAAAAAAAATATTTCCAGTATATGATAATTTTAGTTATCAAAATTATCAACAGTTTAGTCAATATTGGACAAACAATACTTCTATAAATGTTTCACCTATAAGTTCTGGAGATAATATTTATTCTTGTTCTCAGTACTTTTTAGGGTTATGCATACAATATAATACTTTTACAATTACTTATAAAAAAAGCATTCCAAAAGGTAATTATTTAATATTATTTAATATTCAAAATGAGAATTATTTTTATAATGCATATATAAAATTGGGAGACAATTGTGATATAAATCTACCATCTTTTGGAAATCCAAATTCTTTATATGTCTATTATTGTTATAATAATGATAATAATGATAATTTACAAATATCCGGCCAAAATATTATTGCATATTATATAAATTTAATCCCATATAATGTGATACCAAATATAAAAATTATTTATCAGCCAAATTTAACCAATAATTATGAATTTATTATAGGTCCGAATTTAACTTATGATTTTTCTCAATATAATGATTTAGGTAGTGGAAAAATTTCACTATTGAATTATAATAATGACTTTGCAATATACAATAATAATTTAGCATATTTTTCTTATCTAATAAATACCTATGGTAACAGCTACTATTCTATTCCATCAAGTTATTTAAATATATGTAATTTGGGCCTGTTTATTGGATTTTCATTTTATACTTCTGAATACGAGCCTTATAATTTAACTCCCTATGTCTATAATGATTCATTAGCTTTGTTATATCTATATAATTCTACTAATTTATCAATAAAGGATATAATATTTTCTAATACGTATTGGTACATATTTAATACAGAAAAATACTATAATTCAAGTAATATGGTATTCTGGAATACTTCTCAATCTAGTTATGGTTTTATTTTAGACTCAACAAATATTTATAACAAAATATTCAATCTAAACAATTTATATAATGGATATTTATATTATGAATATGAGAATGGTATAATATTAAGAAGATATTTTGCAAATTATTTTTGTTCAGGATACTTAGATTCTATATTATATACAAACTATAATCCAATAATAAATATTTCTTATATATCTTCATACAGCTTTTTTAGTGATAACAACTTCTATTTCTTAAATTCAACATTAAATAATAATTATAATTATCAAAATTATTACTTCTATCTATACTCAAATCCATATTTAGATGGACAAACAGCATTATATTTAGCATTTTCTACTCAAATTCCATATATTGAGATAAATTATATTAAACCAATAAATGTAATAAATCTAAATAATTTAATTAATTTATCTAAAAATTATCAAAATGCATATTTTTATTTTAATAATTTAAATATAACAGTATTTAATGGAACAATATATCCAGGAAATATTGTAAATAATTATACATATTCAGAAAACTTTAATATATATGTTTTAAATACAACAATGGTAAATACATTATATAAAGATCAATTAACAATATATATAAAATGAGAAGCTGGATAATTTTAGTAGAACTAGCATTTTCAATAATATTATTAACATTTTTCTTTTTATATACTTATTACGGTAAATCAAACAATTATAATATTTATACTTTTGATCCAAATAATTTAATTTATCTAAACTCTTCATGTAATAATAATTTATATATATATGAAATAATAAATCTAACAAACAACAATATTACAATATGCTATTTTGGAAAACAAGTAAATTCAACATATATACAAAATCATGAACCAATATTTGAATATTTATATGCAGGCCAAAATTATTTTAATCCATATATATTAATTATATTTGGATGAAATCACAATATATACTATTAGCAACAATTGCAATTATTATTATTTTATCTTTTATTACATATTACAATATTTCTCCAATAAAGAATATTAATCCAAATTTAATAGGAGAGAATTTTAAAGACCAAATAATATATACATATCAAAATTTTGGATATAATTATATATCAAATTATACATTATATTTTCAGAATTATACAAAATATATTAATTACAATTTTTCTTTCATTTGTATATCTTCATATAATTTATCAATTCCAGCATGTAATGGAAATAATATAAATTGTTGTTATTATTTTAATGGATATTTTTTTGTAAATCAAAGTATATTAAAATATTGTAATGAAAACTTTATTTTATATAATCCACCAAATTGGATTTGTTTTTGTTATAATGTAAATAATTCTAATAGTTATTATGTTAATTTCTTTTGTATTTAACATAAACTAACATATAAACCTGATTGATTCTTATTTAACAATAGACATAAATTATTTGTAATTGTAAGATTAGAACTATTTAATATATTAAATGGGATTGTATTAACAGTAAAATTATATTGATAATCATATGCAGATAATTTAGTTATATTTAAATTTATATATGGAGGAACTTGTAAAGAATAATTTACAGTAGAATAATATATACACATTATTTCTCCCGGATAAATATATATGATTGTTTTTGATGGTAAATTATCATAAGCTTTATAATTACATGAATAACAAGATCCAATTGTCTCTATTTGATAATTTAAATTTGTTAATAAATTTACAATATATTTTAAGTTTAATTCATCCTGTTGGTTTTGAACTGTTAAATGAACAAAATATATAACTAAAGATAATATAGAAAGGGCAAATGCTGTATATATTAAAAATTCAATCCATAAACTTATACCTTTCATGAAATAGATTTTATATAATCAATTAAATTCTTATTTTCATTATTTAATTCTTTATATATTTCATTAGCTAATTTATCTAATAAACTTCTTCCATTATTTGTTACAATTCTTCCTTTTTTCTTTCCTTCAGTAACTTTCATAACCAATCCGGCATTTTCCAATTGATGCAATATTTCCCTTATTAATTTTCCATATCCCTTTACAACTTTTCCAGGTTCCATTCCCCTTTTTCTTAATCCAGAATATTTTCTCCTCAATCTAGAAATACCAATTGGTCCATATAAATATACTTTTCTTAAAATTGATGCTGCTCTATAGTACCACCATCCAGGTCCTCCATTATAATCCACATCAGCTGGAAAATCAGGATTCCTCTCTTTATCCGGTCCTGTTTTAATAAAAAATGCCCAACTTGGTGGTTTTATTATATCTTTATAATTTTCGAATAAATATTTAGCTAATCTTTCTACGAATATTTGACCATTTACATCTCTTACAGATACCATAATATGCAATATTTATAAAACATTTTTAAAATATATGTAAATTATGAGTCATACTAAATTATTGGGTCCTGTTGCAAGATTCGGTTCTAGATATGGAAAAGGTATAAGGGAAAATTTAGTTGAGATTGAAAAGAAATATAGAAATAAAAGATTAAAATGTCCATTTTGTAACAATATATCAGTAAAGAGATTATCTTATGGAATATGGTATTGTACACATTGTGGCAAAAAATTTGCTGGAAAAGCTTATAGTATACAATGACCCAATATATTTGTATAAATTGTAAAAGAATAATAGATGGAGAAACTGCATTAAAGAAGGTTAAATGTATATATTGTGGATCAAAGATATTAGTAAAATTAAGACCAAATACAATTAAAAAAATAAAAGCTGTATGAAAATAATAATTAGTATTGAAGATAAAGATCTAATAGATATATTAAAATTTTTAGAATCTCAAGAAGGAATAAAAATTGAAAATAATAGTATAATAATTAATAAAAAAGATATATCAAAGGCAAGGGCTCAAATGAATTTAATATTTAGATTATTAAAGATATATGATAATCTTAACAGATTCTTGTCCAGTTTGTAATTCAAAGGATATTGAAATAAAGACAGTTGAATATGATTTTCCAGAAATAGGTAAGTCATTACTTTATATATTTAAATGTAATTCTTGCAATTATAGAACATTTGAAATAATACCATTAGAAGATAGAGGTTATATAAAAATAGAATATAAAATAGATAATAGAGAGAAGGCAAGAAAATTATTTTTAAAATCTCCTTATGCAAAAATAATATTAAAAGAAATTGAAATAGAGATAACTCCTGGAATTGAATCAAAATTTGAAATTAGGGCAATAGATGATTTTTTAATGAATATAAAAAACAATTTAGAAAGATTTAAGATATTGTATTCTGATGATAAAGAAAAATATAACAAAATAATAGAAAAAATAAATTATATAGAAGATGTATTAAATAATAAAAAGGAATTAACTATAATAATAGAAGATGAAAAGGGATTATCAAAAATATATTAAGATTGTTGACCTTCTGGTTTTACTTCTTCAACTGCAGACATTTGATGTCCTCTCCAAATTCTTACATATGGTGGTGTAGCAATAATCCAATCTTTACTTACAGCAGCTATATCTCCGCCAATTGCATCTACAACAGATTTAATTCTAGATACAACTCTTTTTACTTCTACAAGATCTTTACCAGTATTTAATCCAGATATATCAACAAATACTATATAATTTCTTTCTCTTAATGAATCTACAACTGCTTTAACTTCTGATGGATCCTTTATCCTAAATACTCTAACATAAATTTTTACCTCCTCAGCCTTCTGAGTAGGTATTACCTCAACATACTGATCGGAAGTTTCCTTCTTTTTTGACTTAAATATGTTTCCTAAAGATACCATATAGATATATATTTCTCCATTATTTTTATGCCTTTGGTTAATATTTTTGATTATCTTTTATGATATTATTTATTTAGATTGTAGATTAGATCTTTTTAATAAATCATTTAATTCTTTCGTTAAAGAATTTAACTTTTCTTTATATATATCGGATTGCTTTTTTAATTTTTCTGCTTCAACTTTTAATATTTCTTTATCCTCATTTAACTTATTTATCAATTCTTTTTTATCTTTTTCTATTAATACATTTCCTATCATATAATAAACTTTTTTACCATCTGGTAAATTTGATAATTCTTTTAATGCATTCTCTGTTTCAGCTAAATCTTGTAAAACTTTTTGTCTTTTATTTTCTATTAATAAATATGCTTGTCTTAAATTTTCAAACTCCTCATACTTTGATGCTATTTCTTCCTCACTAACCATCTTTATATATTATAAAAATTCATTTAAAAATTATTTGTGCATATATATTAGGTAATCTTTTTCTCTCTTAAAGAATCCATACCTTATTCCATGAATTACCTCTCCATCTTTTGTTAACTCTAATACATATTTTTCTGCAATTGCATTTATCATACCATCTTTTTCCCATATTTTTATATTAATCTTATATTCTTCAGGTACCCATTGAACAATTTTTGCATTCAATTTTCTTGCATCTTCCATACTATCTGATAAATATTTAGCAACAATATAATCTTCCCTTTTATCAATTATTTCAATATTAAATCCTTCAAACAATCTTAAATATTTATTATTTATATCATTTATATCTATATAAAATATGTTAGATTTTATTATAAATTCTCTATATCCCAAATCTACTTCTGGATGATTTTTAACTTTTATTATTTTATTTGATGGCAGATCATTTATTATAACTTTCACAGGATTTCTTATTATGAAAAATCTCTTAGCCTTTTTATCATATATTTCTCTATTATATGTATATATTTTATTCCAATCAATAATTACATCTACAGGATTTGGACCTATTTCTAAAATATATTTTCTTATTGCTTCTCTATCAATTCCCCTTCTTTTCAATCCCCTTAATGTTGGTAAAAATGGATCATCCCATCCATATATTTTTCCTTCCTTTATTAATTTCCTTATTTCAGATTTATGCAATGGTAAATCTTTTACTAATAATGCTCCATAATTTATTATTGTTGGAAATTCCCAACCAAAATATTCATAAATATATTTTTGTTTATATGAATTTACTTCATGTTCTTTCATTCTCAAAACATGTGTTATTCCCATTAAATGATCATCTATGGATACGGAAAAATTATATGTGGGCCATAACCAATATCTTTCTACATAATTTTTTCCATATTTTTTTAATAAATATGGATGTGGATTTTTGTTTGGATCAACAATTCTAAATGCAATCCAATCCCTTACGGATGGATTTGGATGATTTAGATCTGTTTTAATCCTTATTACTGCTTTTTCCTCATTATAATATCCATTTAACATTTTTTCAAATTGTTCTAAATGCCATTCTGGTTCTTTCAATCTATATTCTGTAGGAATTCCTTCTGCT
>Ga0081473_131594_pt1 | contig 13408 bp, 14 predicted proteins | sample CisSprmetagenome_FD_70977 | JGI IMG/M metagenome (GOLD analysis project Ga0081473, IMG submission 70977) | Hypoxic/sulfidic aquatic microbial communities from Cistern Spring, Yellowstone National Park, USA v2 (version 2) | ecosystem: Environmental > Aquatic > Thermal springs > Hot (42-90C) >... | reverse complement strand
AGTCAGGCACGGAGGTTGAGGTATTCACAACAGGCAGCACATACATAACGCCAATCTCGTGAACCAGCACGTTTAATCAAAACCAAAAATCAAAACCACTTTTCCTCTTTCCCCATCCCCACCCAAACATCATCCAACCTTTTTATTCAAACAATGTTTCATAGTGGGGCGATGGGTGGGGATTCCTCAATCATTGACTTGGCGATAGAGAGGCTTAGGGAGGACTTCCCCAATAAGTCGAAGTCGTGGATTAGGAGGGCTTTGGTTAGGTTCATGAGGGGCACGGTTAGGGAATTCAACGAGAACACATGGATTGTTAGGGGTTTTCCTGAGCTTGGTGATAGGTACCCTACCTACGTGGTTAGGTTTAAGGAGAACAAGTATCAGTGCTCATGCTTCGAGAGCAGTTGGGGTCTTAGGAGGAGGAGCGAGATTTGCACCCACATTGCGGCAGTAATCCTCTACCGCAATTACAGAAAACTCGATAGCGAGGTTTACGCCTCGGTAATAAACATTGAGTGCACAGACTACTACCTAGAAATACCCAGCGAGCTGAAGGGTAAGGTTAGGGTTGTTAAGTCCGTTAGGGTTGTTGACTCAAGCGATAGGCTCAACCCTAGGCATAGGGTCACGTATGTCATCTACTCAAGCGAGCCCATTGAGGTGAGGGCTAGGCTGACTTGCGACGGCGATGTTAGAGAACTAAGCCTCAAACTAACGAGGACGAGGAGGTACATTGTCGAGCTCCTAACAAGGGACTAAGCCCTTTTAAGCAGAGCCCTGATTATTCGATGACATCAATCAAGGAGTACGTTGCTGATTTGGTGTTTGTGATTAGGGCTCCCGAGGATGGCACGGACCTCGCGGTGAGCGAGGCCTCCAGGTTGAGTAGGGCTTGGTTCATGTTATCCATGCTCCTGAACGTGGTCAACAGCCCTTGGCTCCTTAGGAAAGGGGGCTATAGGCGTGAGTTGCTTGCCTATGCGCACAGCTTTGTCGCGTCGGGAACCGACCCTGACGTAGCATTCATGGCCATTTTGAATAAACTAAACAATGTGTTGAGTAGTAGGCTCCAGTGGGTCAATGCCTCGTTAACAGCCATAATAGTCCTCTCGATAATGACCGGCGTGCTCGCCTTCATGGTAATCCTAGGCGCACCGCCAATTGTCGGACTAATCAACCTACTATACATACCGCTGATTCACTACTACCAAATAGAACTCGCCAAATACGACTATGTTAAGCCAATGATTAGCGGCTTGGCTGGGTTAGGCGTTGGCTTAACTGTTTCCTTATTACTGCTTAGGCTGCCCGGCTTGATGACTGCCGCAGTCTCGATAATAGCGTTTGGTCTAGGCTTCGCTGCTTTGTACATGCCCCAGTTCCTGAAGTTCGCCAGGGATTACTTGGGAATGTACAGTAGGGTGAGCAAGTCCTTCGGCGAGTTACTCCTCGTCAGTGACCCCAAGCCACCTGTGCCCAGAACAATTGTTGAAAAGGAGCTGGTTCAGCTCTGGGACTACGCCTACAGTAGGGGTTCTAGGGATGTTGTTGAGAGGGTAAACATGGTCGTCGATTTATTCATGAACTTCATTAGGCAGGTTGTTAGGAGTGGTTTCCTCTATGGGCCATTCATTGCCGTCAGCTACGCAATGATGCTAGCCCTAACCGCAATGCTCCTAGCCCTCCACGCACCGGCACTCGCATCGAGTGCAGTATCTAGTGCAACGAGCATAACGAGTGCGGCATCAATAATCAGCGGTTTGGCGAACACAAACGCCCTATTCACAATGCTCATTGCCTTGGGAGCATCAACATCGATAATTGTCGGTAAGGCTATGCACTCAATAGGCTTGGGCATAAGCCTACTACCACTCTTCCTAGCACCAATCATCGCATTGATGGAGTGGTTGTGATGCCAAGGAAGAGTAAGGAGGCAGAGGTTAGGGAGAAAACGCAATCAATTGATGACCTTGATGCCTTGAGGGGCTATGGTGTTTCGGCGCAAATGATTGAGAGGCTCAAATCCGTTGGTGTAACGAGCCCGAAGCACCTACTCCTATTCAATGCCGAAGAACTAATGGAGCTACTCAACCTGAGTGAGTTGGATACGGCGAGGAAGGTGATAATGGCTGCCAGGGAGCTATTGGGCGATGAGCCTAGGCCGATGAGTGCTAGGGAGAGGATTGAGTCCGTAGCGAGGCAAAGGCTCGTTAAAACCGGGGTTGAGGATTTCGACAACCTAACTGGTGGAATTAGGTTTGGTAGTTCGTATGAGTTCGCTGGTGAGTTCGGTGCCGGCAAGACAATCATGTCCTTGCAAGTCGCCGTTGCGTCGGTCGCCCAGCACCAGGTCGGTGCGGTGTACATAGACACGGAGAAGACGGTTGACCAGTACCTAACCACGGGCAAGTTAATTGAGAACCTATGCGGTAGGTTCAATGTTAATTGTGGCGAGTTCCTTGAGAGGGACTTGGTTGTCTATAACCCAGCCACTGTTGAGGAGCTCGAGGATTTCATAAAGTTGAAGTTGGCTAACCAGGTGATTAGTGATGGTGTTGGTGTTGTCATTATCGATAGCGTAACGGCACTTTATCGAGCACAGTTTAGGGGTAGGGAGAGGCTTGCCGAGAGGCAGCAGAGGCTCCACTACGTCCTCGACTGGATAAGGAGGTTAACAATAAAGTTCGGGGTGTTAGCAATCTACACGAACCAGGTAATGACAATGCCAACAGGCTACGTCGAAATCAAACTACCGGTCGGCGGCAACGTCCTAGCCCACACAGTTAATTCCCGCTGGCTCATGCTTAGGCCAAGCAAGGCCAAGCCAGAGGGTGTCATGAGGGCACTCGACGTTCCAGGGTTAGCGCCAGGCACCGAGGTCAAGTACACGATAGCCGACGATGGACTGCATTGACCACTTGCTCATTAAGAACGTTACCTCGGGCCTTGATGAGACCCTCTTTAGGGGCCTTTAAAATCAAAACAATCCTACTCCTCACGGTTTGAAACTGGGCGAGCTTGGGCATATTGTATTATTCACGGGGCTCGGCCACGAGACAACGCCGCCACAGGTGCCGTTCGTGAACACGTAGGCGTGGTTCACAGTCTCCGCTGTATGCGTGTAACCAGGAGTGGGCGTGAAGACACCCACCGGAGCCGATACCCAGCTGGTCCCGTTCCAATAATACAATGCAAGGTAAACCAGCGTCGTCCCATTACCCAGCACTGCCTGTTCACCATTTCCGTAACCGCCCAACACGAGTTCCGTGCTGGGGCCGGGCTTGATTGTGGCGTTACCCACTGGGTATGAGTCGTACCAAACATTGCTCTTGCCATCTAGGGAATAGCCAAAGTAGGCATAGCCGTTCTTGAGGGCAATCACGAGCCAGGCACAGGGGGCGTTGATGAAGTTCGAGCCCTCTGCATACAGTAGCTCCTTGCCCCTCACGTTCGTGTTGAAGAATGGCCCGTTCACGCCCGGCATGAGCGTGTAGGAGTCCTGTATCCACAGACCATTGCTCAAGAGTGCGTTCAATTGTATTGAGTACCCATTCGAACTATTAATGCCTTCGATGCAGTAGTAGCCCGCGATGGCTGTTGTCTCGGGCCCATCGTAGTACAGCCCGGCTGGTTGGTTTGTGACTAGTTGTGGTTGTGGTGGGGGTGGCGGTGGTGGGGGTGGTTCCGTGTAGTGCCCGTAGATTGCGATGATGATTGCCAGTATGAATATGGCGATAATGGCTGCCTTCAGGGCGTTGCCCGATGCCATGCCTCACCGCCCTCGTTGATCACCACAATCACTCGGGGTTTAAAAGTATTGATCGAGGATTGATTGCCGCAAGGCCGTGCACAAACTCCCTTAAAAATCAATACATTAAATCCTGATGCATATTTCCAAGCCGAGAATTATTAGCCAAGGATTAGTTAAGTTCTACACGGTTGAGGGCAAGGAGAACTTCGGAATCAAGACCAATATTGAGGTTCACCAGGTCATTGACCCAACATACCAAACACCTGAGTACACTGCCTACATCATTGATGACGTGCCCGACTGGTTAATAGCATTGCCCCTCGACTTTGTGGCTGAAAAGCTAGGCTCGGGGGAGAAGCTCGAGACAGCCATCAAGAGGGCGTTGAAATTAATCAATGTTAAGGCAAATAGTGAGAACGTTGACTTGGCGAAGAGGGTCTTCGAGAGGTGGCTGAATGGGTATGGAGCCTTTACACCACTCTTCCTAATGCCTGATGTCACGGACATCTATTTACGCAAGCTCGATGATGGCTTGGTTGCTCATGTTAACCACGAGGAGCTCGGCTTAATACGCGTAATCATCGGTTGGGAACCCTACGAGTTAATCACTAGGAGGGACCTCAAGAAGGTGACCAAGAAGATAGCTCCTAACGACTTCGACGCCATAAGCTACCTCTTTAGGCGCTTCTCCATTAGGATGAGGACGCCAATCACTACTCATAATCCAATGCCTGACCTCGTCGACCCGGAGTACCGCATTAGGATTGCCGTGACCTCGGACCCGGTTGGTAGACCAACGCCTTGGGTGAGCATTAGGGTCTTGCCTAGGAGCCCTAGGCTAATCACCGAGTTGATTAGGAACAACGTGGTCAGCATAGACCAGGCTGCTCTATTGTGGCTACTGGCTGATTACAAGGTACCTATTCTATTCGTTGGGCCAATGGGTGCGGGAAAGACTACATTACAAAACGCCATCGCGTTCCTATTGGTTGATAGGGTGATTGCCTTAGTCATGGACGTTGTTGAGTTGTACCTACCATTCCATAGAGTTGTTTTGCCGATGCTTGAGAGGAGGGCTTTCGCGAGGGGTATTGAGAGTATCGATAAGGTTAGGTTGATCAACCACTCCCTGAGGAGCGGTGCCGACATAATCCTAGTAAATGAGGCTAGAGAGGATAGTGAGTTCAGGGCTTTGCTTGAAGCCATGACCCTTGGTCATGGCACAATAACCACATTCCACGCGTACGACTACGAGGATGCGGTTACTCGATTGAAGGTCAAGGGGTTTGTCGATGCCGAGAGGTTCCTAAGCGAGGCTGTTGTTGTCGAGGTTAGCTTAGTCAAGGAGAATGTTAAGGACGAGAGTGGTATTGTTAGGGTTGTGCATAGGAGGTTCGTTAGGTCCATTAGGAATGCGGATAAGCACATGGAGGTGCTAACTAGGGACTACGGTAAGGACACCATCGATAGGCAACTGCATTACCGAGCCGACTTCCTAACAAAGGTCCTCGAACTAAACCCAACGCCGGAGCAATTGGCCAGCCTACTCTACGCATTCTACAAGGACCCGGAGGGTGTTTTGGCTGTGAAACCCTCGGTGGAGGCAATCGAATCCTTGAACCTACCCAAGTTTGAGCTGCCCATTGAAGCCCTTAATTTGGACAGCGAGGTTGAGGGGCTTTTTAAACAAAGCCAGTGATTGGTGATGCTGGTTCCTAGGCTAGCCACGATTGCCTACTTCAGCGGTAGGAAGGGTGGGACTGGTAAGTCAACGCTAGCCAGTAACCAAGCCATTGCACTATCGATGGCGTTAAAGACCAACGTAGTCCTCATGGACTTCGGGGTTGACTCAACACAGACAAGCTCTAGATTGTTAGGGATTAACCCAGATAGGCCAGGTGCCCTTGATTTCATGCTTGGCTTGGTCAAGGATGTGAACCAGGTAGTTGTTAGGAGCAATGTGGTGCCCAGCGTCTTTGTTATACCGCCGGGCATGCAGAAGTCCTGGGATTTGTGGGGTTCTTCGATGAGTGTGAACCAAGCCTTCAACGCCCTCAGGAACCTGATAATCACTGCCTCTAAGTTGACTAATGCCCAGGTAGTGGTTATTGATTTACCAGCATCGATTGATGATGTGGTTGTGGTGCCCGCATTGATTAATACCAATATCATAAACCTAGTGATGGACTACGCCAACTACGCAGACATAGTACTAGCCGAGCTGGACAACAACATAGTTAGGCCCATGATGGATAAACTCAAGCTCAACCCAATAGTGAACGTGGTTTTAAACAAGTGGCTGCCTGGCTTGGACGCTGTGGAGACTAAGGCTAGGGCATTCGCCCACAACGGCGAGGTCTTCATATTACCAACAAGCCCGATAGTGCAGTACCTAACATCGACGCTGAAGCCCTTCGTACTATATGAACCGAGGGGGAGCTTGGAGAGGTTCGTTAGGGAGTTCAACAACATGACTAAGGCGTTGGCGGAGCAAGTGAGGAGGCTCCTCGGTTTTTAATAATTGAAAGAATAGGTAAGGTAACACAATTAACGATTCGATAATAAGCAGCCCAATCTCTTGCTCAGGTAAGTTACTACTGAATTAATCTCTACCTTAAGACGGCTTCGGCATCATTAATATTCTGTAAATAAACTTTCCAGGCTAATCCTAATTACGGGCATTTGAATGATAAAGCTGAATATTTCACTAATTTAAAGTACGATCACTTAAGGTAGTTAATAAATGTTAGGCTAAATATGCCAACTGGCCAATAGGTTCAATAAATAGACCTACGTAGCCAACATACATGCTGTATAGGATGGAAATCTTAAACAGGAAAAATGAAGGGGTATTGTTTTTGAAGGCTTTACCGTTAGTGTCTGAATTACGCCAAATCCTGCAGTGTTAACCTGCTGCTCACCTTAACCTTAAGGGCTTTAACCACTGCGTGAACAATTAGCATTACCGCCAGGTTAACTATGAGACCTAGTAGACCAACGTACATATTGTAGAACCATGGTAGTAATGATGATGCGAATTTAACTGTGGCCAAACCATACGTAACTAGCCCGGTACCCACAGCCCACCCAGCGGCCACGCTATACTTATCTAAGTCATACCAGTACATTGAGAGTATTATTGCGGGCAGTGTTTGCAGTAGCCAGGCATATGAGAAGGTTAATAGAAAGAATATTAAACCACTTGCGGCTGGGACTATGGCAAATATTAGGGATGCCACGATCATTATAAACACGGCTACCCTACCCCAAAATACCTGCTGTCTCTCACTAGCCCTCCTATTTATGAAATCTAGGTAAATGTTCCTAGTTATCAGATTAGCCGCACCAAGGCTCTGAAGACCAGCTGGAATCATGCTCCCAATCACAATGCCCGCAAATGCAGTTGCAACGAAGGTGCTTGGGAAGTACGCATTCAACACTGATGGGAATGCCAAGCTTGATACACGGCTTGGCACTAGGTTCTCAGCTAAGGCGACCAGGCCCATTATAGCTAGGAAGACTAACCAAACCTGATAGAGCGGTAGGAAAATGGAATTCTTCTTAATAACATCCTCACTCTTAGAGCCTAATAAACCAACCAGTAGGTTGGGGAAAAGCAGCCACGATATCCCACTTCCAAAGGCTAATGTTATGTAACCAACCATTAACTTACTAGGTATTAGATAGTGCGAAGGACCAAGTTTAGCGAAAATGGGACCGAAGCCGTTAAAGCGTATGCCTAATGCGATAACAACCGTTAATATCACGGCCCATAGCACAGCGTCCTTAATCAGTGAACTTAAGGCTGGGCCCCTTAATCCACTGAGCGCCACAAACAACGCCACTATTATGTAGGCTATTATGAAGCTTGGAATCACCGGAAAGCCCATGGCATCAAGCACGTACCTTATCCCAACTATTTGAAGTGCGATGTAAGGCAGCATCGCTATTATACCTGTTAATGAGATTAACAGCGACAATACGCGGCTATCAAACCTATCCCTAACATAATCACCCGCGGTGATGTAGCCGCGGCGCTTGGCTATCCTATAGAACTTAGTGGCCACTATGTAGAGGAATGGGTAAGACACTGAACCGTAAACGACGGAATAAAGTATGAAGCCGCCTAGGGAATAGGCCGCACCCGGTACTGCTATTAACGAGTAGGCTGTATAAATATCGGCACCCATTAAGAACCAGACTATGAAGGAGCCGAACCTCATACCCCCAATGCTCCACTCCGCTATTTTACTGAAGTCAGGCGCCCTCCACTTACTGCCCAAAAAACCGGCAACCACGGTTAAGCCAACTATGGTGAAGAAGACCGTGTAGTCGATTACCGTGAACATTACGACCCACCACCCTTCTTATCCACAAACCTATACACTATGTAAGTTATCACAGGCTGTATAAAGACCCAAGCAAAGAGGTACCACCATAGGAATGGCCAACCACCCAACTCAGGGTAGGGCTTATTGTAAAGCGGCGCAGCAAACACTATGAATATCCAAGGCACAAGCATTAGTAAAACAACCTTAATCACATTCCTGGTGTTGATGGCCATCAAAAATAAGTTATTCTTAGCAAATTTTTAAGCGTTACCTCTTTATTAAATTGATCATTAATTTAATGAAATAAATAAGAAAAACTTATATTATACTGTGCAATAAGCTTAACGATGCGGGGTAATTTAGGTGATCAATTGGCCGAGTTAACCTCACGCCTGGTTCAAATAGACAGCACTAACCCGCCTGGTGATGTGACTGGGGTCGTCGGCTTCATTAGGGACTGGCTTAGTGCGCGTGGCTTCTCAAGTAGTATTTATGAGTACGTTAAGGGTAAGCCCAACCTGGTGGCTAAGGTGGGCAGTGGTAGACCAATACTAATACTCAATGGGCACACTGATGTTGTTCCACCTGGCGACACATCCCGGTGGACTTACCCACCATTCTCGGGGAAAATAATTGAGGGTAAGGTTTACGGGAGGGGCTCAACGGACATGAAGGGTGGCTTAGCCGTGATAATGATGGTCTTCGCCGAGTTAGGTCACGTGATTGAGAGCAAGGGTTCTGGGACACTGGTCTTCTCCGCAACGGCGGATGAGGAGGTTGGGGGTCACGCAGGGGTTGAGGCCCTGGTTAAGGACAACGTCCTGGTAGGTGACGCGGCTATAGTGGCTGAGCCAACGGGCTTCAGTAGGTACTGCATAGCGGAGAAGGGGCTTAGCCAAGTTAGGCTTGTGGCTAGGGGTAGGCCGGCCCACGGTAGTCTACCTGTGCTTGGAGATAACGCAATAATGAGGCTTATTAAGGCTATTGAGGCGGCGCAGGGTATCATTGAGGAGGTGAATAGGGGGATTAAGTTACCCCAGGACCTAGTGGAGGCGGTTAACAACTCAGCCAAGGTCTACCTGGAGGGTGCCCTAAGGGGTGGGTTAAGGCTGAGTGAAGCCGACTTAAGGGGTGTGATAGGCTCAGTCTCCTTCAACCCAGGGGTTATTAGGGGCGGATCAAAGATAAACATGGTCCCAGACTATGCAGAACTGGAACTAGACATGAGGGTGCCGCCCGGGGTCTCACCAGGCGGCGTCATAGGTAGGTTGAGGGAGGGGTTGAGGGGGCTTGCCGATGTTGAGGTAATAGACACCAGTGAACCAAACTACACTCCAACTGGGGAAAGGATAGTTCAATTAATCCATGAGGGCATAGCAAGGCTCAACGCTGAACCGAAACCAATAATAATGACCGGGGCCACCGACGGGAGGTACTTTAGACTTAGGGGAATACCCACGGTGATTTATGGACCAGGGGAATTGACCTTGGCGCACACGTATGACGAATACGTAACGATAAACGACCTAGTGAACACCTACGGCGTAATAAGGTACGCCGTGGAGAGGTACCTCAATGTATTTTAATTCTTAATTCGTGAAACTGGGGATATTCAGGGCGGAGTCGCCCACTGCGTGGGGTTTCATAGTGATGAATTCATAAAATACAGTCCGTTGAGGGTTTTAATAACCCCCGTAGAGGGAGTAATAACCCAGCCCCTCAAGAGCAGGGAGAGAATAATTTTAGGAGCAGTAGTCTCACCATTGCCTATGTGAAGGTTGATGGCCTACTGGATGAGCGTGGGTATGTGAGCCCTGTTGCGGAGGGCATGGGCATTGATGAGTTTGAAATGTCGAGTATACTGTGTGAGAATAGGGGAGAGATTGGGGGAAGAGCCTACCGAGCAACAGCGCTGCTACACAAGCTATTGAGTTCGTAAGCACCAAGCACCTAGCCCCCTTTTAAACTCATTAGTCTCATAATTGATGAGTGATGCAATATCTAAGTTGAGGAGGCTTGGTTTCGGTAACGATAATCAACAACAGGTTAATCAAGCCCAATCGGTGAGTGACCAAGGCAGTGCGCCTCAACTGCCTGGTCAAGGTCAGCCCATTACCTCTAGGCTCGATAGGCTTTTGCCTGCTGGTAACCCGAAGTTGAGGGCCATGGTTGAGGAGGTCAGGGGCTTCTCAATAATCGAGAAGGCCATCCTGGCCATGGTCGTGTTTGAGAACGACGAGGTCGTGAGCAAGATAAAGCCTGAGGACTGGGTGAACCTAATCAGGGACAAGATCGGTGAGGAGTACGCCGAGGTCTTCAAGGCATGGCTTGAGGGTAGGGGCATCAAGGTGGAGAAACAATGAGGAGCGATAAGAGGCTGAGCAAGCTCGATAAAATCGACAGCAACCTGGAAAAGCTTATTCCTAAACTCAAGCAGAGGAAAATCAACGTCGAGGTCGAACCACTCGTTGATCAAAAACTCATCAAGCAATGGGGCCAGAGGTGCGTCGAGCCGCTTAGGCAGTTCTGCGAGGAGGTGCTGACCGAGCTCTACACCCACTACACGCCGAGGTCAGTCAATGAACTACTCAACGAGGTCGTGCAGAGGGGCCTTAGGATAGAGGTTGCCTTGGCTTTGGCAAGCCAGTACGACCCCTTGCTTGGTAATGACACACTGCTTAGGAGGTACATCGATGAGGGCTATGTGGATTGGGACTACCTAGCCTCGGTAATCAATGGCTTTGGTTATAGGTTTGGGGTTGATGAGCTTAGGAATTTGCTTTCTCAACCGATTGAGGCTCCCAAGAAGGGGAGGTTTAACCTGCCTAGGAGCTTGGGTCTCTCGGGCATTGTTAAGGGCCTTAAAAGGCAGTAGCTGTTGAGGCGTGGGGCTTGGCGTTAAAATCAGGTGGTTCCTACTCATTTCAATCGTAATCATGGGGATCGCCTACAAGCCACTATCCCTACTCCTAATACCACTACTCATTTACCGAGAAACCAGGGACTGGCTCATCGACAGCCTCTACTCACTAATCTTCCCAGGACTTGCACCTCGATTGGAGGTGTTTGATGACTACGTCTTCGACTACCACAACAACACCGCCCACGTGTTCTACTCAGCGGAGCCTTTGTTCGATATCTCACGATTGAGTGGCCAGCAGTACGTGAACCTAGTCAACGAGTTCACCCGCCGACTTAGCCTAATGCCGAGCGAAATCTTTACCTTCATTAGGCTTGGCGATAATAAATACGTCAGATTAAGCAAGAAGGTCGAGCCTACTGAGGCTGGCCTCAGCGAGTTCACCAACTGGGTTAGGGCTAGGGAGGTGTTGCTCAGGCAGTACTTCATTTTAACGCCAGTCACGGGCTCGGAGCTCAGGAGGTTGGTCGGATTCCCGAGGAGCCCATCAACCCTCAGGCTGATTGCAGTTCTGGCGTTGATTGATTTTGCCGGCTTCCTATTCATGGGAATCTACGGATTAGCTGCTTTGCTAGTCCTAAACGCACTAGCCATCAAGGCTAGGAGTAACTACAGCGTAATCAAGGGCGGTGAGTTGGGAAGGCTGAGCCACAGGTTGACGGCGTCTGGCTTGTTGTTCACTAAGCCTAGTGAGGAGGATTTGAGGAGCATCGCCGAGGCATTTGTTTCAAACAGCAGTAACTTCATGCTCTCGATAAGTGGTAACCCGGGCTTTAGGGGCGAGGTTTCTAGGACTGTTGTCTCAAGCCACACCAAGCTCATAGTGCACGAAAACCCAAGGGCAATACCCAAAGCCTCCCAGTGGGCTGTGGTTCTCGAGCGAATAAACGAGAGGGGTGAGGAGCCTGTGAAGGCGATGTTAGCCCTCGATAGGCAATCAAGCATACCACTCCTCTTCACCACTAGAACAACAACACAGATGCACCTCTGGTCAATACCAAGCATCGATGAGTTGGGCTACGACCTAGCCGTAATACCGATATTCCACGGAGGAAGGGTACTCTCGGAGAGCCTGAGGGCTAGGGTGTACCTAGGCAGGGATAGGGAGAACAACGAACTATGGATTGACTTGGACAGCATGCCAAGCGGCTTTGGCTTGGTGGTTGGTCCGACTGGTATGGGTAAGACTTGGAGTGTGAGCACGCTGCTTTATAGGCTCATGAGGAGTGGGATTAGGGTGTTGATACTGGACCCACACGGCGAGTACCTAAGGATACCAGGCATAGAGCCGGTAGATATCACTAGAAAGTTCATAAACATGTTCGAGCTTGATGGTGTTACGGATGCCGAGAGAATCAATCGATTACTGCTCAACTTCGAGGTGTTGGGCATAAGGCCGGAGTCCATTTTGCCCGACCTAAAGGCAATATACGCAAATAGCCTCTATAGGGACTTCTTCAAGGCGATGGAGTTCATTAGGGCTAGGAGCGATGATGAAATGGTGGGCCTGGCACTGGATAGGTTGATGTCCTACCTAGAGAACGCGGAGGTTGTGCCGGCGAGCGAGCTCCTCAACAACAAGGCATTGCTCTTCAGCACGGTTAGGAGTAGCCCGGACCTGATGAGCTTCCTTATGGGCGCCGTAGTCGACCACGTGCATACATACATGATGAGCCAGTCAATAAGCGAGCACTTGCAGCAGTTGATGGTTATTGACGAGGCGTACTTCGTACTGGGCAACCCACTCATGGAGTACATAGTGCGCGGAGCTAGGAAGTTCGGGCTGGGCACAATCATGATCAGCCAAACGATGACAAAGATAGATGAGGAGGTATTACAGAACATACCGCTGATGATTATTTTGGGCGGTAGCGACGCATACGTCAACGAGGTGGCTAAGGTGTTAAACCTAACGAACGAGGACGTCAAGTGGCTAACCACCGCCTTACCACCGCACATGGCAGGACTAACAACAAAGGCATTAATAATCACCGGCCCAATAAAGAGACAAGCAATAATCGAGCTGGAGCCCTCGGTCAAGTTTTTTAGTTTAATTGATGATAATATTGTAGTACCGCAAACAGGAGCGGTCCTAACTATGCTGATAGAGTGCGTGAAGAGAAAGGGTAAAGAGTTGCCTGAATAGGTTTGAAGATGATTGGGTAATTCTTTAAAGGTAATCATTTTTCGTTTTTATTTGTATGCCTGTTCTTGGGGTTGTTAGGGGGTTTTGGGGTAGGTTGAGGGGTTTTGTTGGTGGTAGGTGGGTTGATGGTCACCCTCTTGGTTTTGGTCAGCTCTTTGATCCTGGGCTTGGTGAGGTTATTGGTGAGGTTCCCCTTGGTGGTAGGGAGGATGTTGATGAGGCTGTTGAGGCTGCCTATGAGGCATTTAAGACCTGGA
>Ga0081473_127046_pt1 | contig 13410 bp, 18 predicted proteins | sample CisSprmetagenome_FD_70977 | JGI IMG/M metagenome (GOLD analysis project Ga0081473, IMG submission 70977) | Hypoxic/sulfidic aquatic microbial communities from Cistern Spring, Yellowstone National Park, USA v2 (version 2) | ecosystem: Environmental > Aquatic > Thermal springs > Hot (42-90C) >... | reverse complement strand
ATGAAACGGTCACTATGACACTAAACGAGCTTCTAGACAAGCTTGGCGAGGATGTTAAAGGGTACCCGGTAACCGAGCCCACACTACCCTTACTCGTTAGTAGAAGGCCTCTAGCAAGCTACCAGCTCTAAGTAGAGTAGTCGCAGATGCCCGAGCGTAGATTCTTGGGAAGACACATCTTGTTCAAGGAAGAGTACGCTACTAGATTAATCGAGGGCTCTAAGACGACTACCATCAGGAGGGGCATCGTCAAACCCAGGTATAGGGAGGTCATCCTCCACGCTGGTTCAAGGCCTATAGCGGTCGCCAGGGTAGAGTACGTGTATTACAAGAGGCTTAGAGAGATAAGTGATGACGAGGCTAAACGGGATGGTTTCGAGAACAAAGCTGAGCTGGTTAAAACTTTGAAAAGGATCTACCCGGGTATGAGAGAAGACGAGTATGTAACTATCATTGGTTTACGGGTTGTTAAAAGGGTTGACACCGTGAATTTAAACAAGCCTTTCGGGGGCTTGAACCCGGTGGAGCTGGCTAGAATCGGTTTAAGGTATTTGTCAAGAGAGTTAACCGACTTCGAGTCCAGGCTTCTAATAGAGTTAACTAGGACGGGTGATATAGATTTGACGGTTGAGAGAGCCCTCGGGGATCCGGGGAAGAGAAACATCCTGGTAGATCTTTTAAACCGTGTTCTGAGACTGCTTGTTGAAAAACAGGTATTGAGAGAGGGGAGGTGAAGGAGAATACCCTATTGGTTGTTGAAGTGCAGAGAGTGCGGTAACACCTGGAAACTTGAAGTCAGTTTCCCCCTGAAGAAGGAGTTCAAGCAGTTATTCCACTACTGCCCCTACTGCCGGAAAAACACATTCCATGACATATTGGAGTATGTTGAAAGCGGGGATTAACGCGGTTAACGTAAATAGCCAGTTTAAAAATATTGTTGCATGATTGGGTGGTTTAAATGAGTGACTCCGAGTCTTCAAGCAAGGTTGTTTACATAAAGGATTTGCCGAACGTCAACCCCCAGATAGCCGAGAAGCTCGAGTCAGCGGGCTACACGACTGTTTGGGCTCTAATAGTGGCTAGGCCTGAAGAGGTCTCGGAGAAGACTGGCCTCCCTCCAACCACGGTATCGAGGATTATAGAGAGCGCGAGGAAGGTGCTCGGTTTAACCTTCAAGACTGCTAGAGACGTGAGGAACGAGAGGCTTTCAATAAGGAAGATAACCACCGGCAGTAGAGAACTAGACAACGTTCTTGGAGGAGGTATTGAGACGAAGACTATTACAGAGTTCTTCGGCGAGTATGGTTCAGGTAAAACCCAGATATGCCATCAGCTTGCAGTCAACGTCCAGCTACCACCGGAGAAAGGAGGCTTGTCTGGCAAGGCAGTTTACATAGATACAGAGGGTACTTTTAGATGGGAGAGAATCGAGGCTATGGCGAGGGGGGTCGGCTTAGACCCCGAGAAAGCCATGGAGAACATCTTCTACCAGAGGGCGTATAACAGCGACCACCAGATAAGTATTGTTGAAGAGTTGTTCAGCTTCGTGCCGAAGAACAACGTTAAGCTTGTCGCATTAGACAGCGTTACAAGCCACTTTAGAGCCGAGTACCCTGGTAGAGAACACCTAGCCGAGAGACAGCAGAAGCTTAACGCCCACCTACACCAACTGATGAGGCTCGCTGAAGCATACAACCTAGCTGTCGTGGTGACAAACCAGGTTATGGCTAGGCCGGACGTGTTCTACGGCGACCCAACCACAGCTGTCGGAGGGCATGTCCTAGCTCACACACCGGGCATTAGAGTCCAGTTGAGGAAGTCAAAGGGCAACAAGAGGATTGCGAGGGTCGTGGACGCGCCCCACCTACCCGAGGGTGAAGCCGTCTTCGTCATCACGGAGGAAGGTATAAGAGACGCTGAAGAGTAGCGCTAGACGCCGAGCAGTATGTACACTATAAAGCCGGCGGCAATATACGTGACAAGAGGGTGACCGTAAGAGGCCCATATTATCTCGTCGTACGATATTAAGCCTCTTTCCAGGAACTCGCTTATTCTGGACCTTAAACCAGAGTCCTCCATCCTGGTCAACCGGGTGATACGCCACTCTACTCCACCGAACTCTCTCTCGAAGGGCTCTAATAGAGGCGTGTAGTATTCTTTATCAACCACCTCGCCAACTCTGATGGGCCAGCCCGCTATTAGCAGGTAAGCCTTATCCAATACTCCCAGCCCCTCAGGCACCTTGAACCCGTGTCTAAACACCCGGGCAATCGTGATAGAGTAGTGGATTACAAGCTGGAGTAGTAGGGCGTTGATCAGGACGTAGAATGATATCGGTGGGATTGGGATAGTCGTAGATGCGAGTAATGTGGGGTATCTCATCGGTATACCGTACATTATAGAGAGAGATAAGACTACGAAGAAGTCCGCGAAGCCCATAAGCTTTAACTCCGCTAAAACCAGGAGGACGAGTGATAGCGGGACCGCTGAGATGAAAAAATAGACTCCGACAGCCTCGATCGGGAAGGCCGTTTCAACATGCATGTAGGCGAGTATACCTAGAATTATTGAGGTCGCGAGGAACAAGTACACTAGTTTGTCTGGGATATCCCTCCTCCTATAGTCGTATATTGCGAAGGGTACGAGGAAGAGGAGTGTAATAGAGTACTCGACGACTGTGATCAAAGAAGGTGAGTCCAATACACCACCCCACCCGCCTTCAACGCGTTTTGCCTCACTACACATATATTCCTACACAATGCTAAAATTTAAACCAGGTGTAGCTGAAGCAGGTGGTTTAAACGAGGGTGCTTTGGTCGCCTTGGAGATACCAGTACGTGAAGTCTGCTACCAGTGCTCAGGAATGCTTGTTCTGCAGGCTCAAAGAGATGAGGGACGACGAGGCCTACGTCGTGTACAGGGGGAGATACAACTTCGTCGTCTTAAACACATTCCCCTACAACAGCGGTCACCTGATGATAGCCCCCTACAGGCACGTGGAGAGCCTTGAGAAATTGAACGACGAGGAGCTCCTGGAGTTAGTGAAGTTGATCAACAAGTCTATCACAGCGTTGAGGAAGGCCGTGAACCCTGAGGGGTTTAATATAGGGGTGAACATCGGGAGGCCTGCGGGGGCTGGGGTACCAGGCCACATACACGTTCATGTAGTACCACGCTGGACTGGAGACAGCAATTTCATGCCTGTCATCGCTGAGACGAAGACTCTCCCCATAGCACTCTCCGAGACATACAGGTTATTAAAGGAGAATTGGCCTACTTCATAGTTGAGTGAGGAAGCCCTCGATCGCTGACATGTGATGATAAAAGGGGTTGGCTGATTGAGCGAGATCTCCGCGAGCGACCTCACCCTGGTCGAGAAGTACGTTTTCCTGGGTAAGACTAGATACAGGATTGCCTTGTCGGGGACCAACATTGTCTTCAACGTTGAGGCTTCAAGCGATGATGAGGCTTATATGAAGGTCCTCGAGATAATCAGGAGGATGGGTATCGATAAGAGGCTACTTGAATCTATTAGAGCTAAGATGAAGAAGAGTTAGAGAACTCGTCTAAGTCCAGGTTCTTCCTTTTCCTAGCCTGGAACTCCTCGCTTGTCTTCTCGATAACGATCTCGTATAGTCTTGCCTCACCGCCACCCGGCTTAGGCCTCAATATCCTGCCTAACCTCTGTATAAACTGCCTCCTGGAGCCGGTGCCCGAGACTATGATGCCGACATTGGCGTCGGGTATATCCAACCCCTCGTCTCCAACCGTGGTTACGACCAGAACCCCCGATTTAGCCGCCTTGAATTCTTCGAGAGCCTTCTTCCTCTCATCCCCAGATGTCTCACCGGTAAGCAACCAGGCGTTAAGTCTCTTAGCGATCTCCTCGGCTTGCTCAACGTATTGAGTGAAGACAATTATCTTGCCCCCTCTATCGAGCTCCTGGCGGGCTATCTCAACCGCCTTCTCAATTTTGGATTTAGACCTGGCTAGGAGCATTCTAATCCTGCTATGGACTCTGAGAGCCTCGGCAGCGGATTTATCGCCTCTTGAAGCCTCCTCGACTAGTTTATCGAAGGGTCTACCAGCAGCGTATTTCTCGTATAGAGTCCTCAACTCGAGGTACGTCTTCCACTCCTCGGGGTTAAGTCTAGCCTTCACCGTGTAGACGACGTATTTAGCCAGGTAGCCTTGCTCCGACAGCTCGCTGGGGGTTTTATAGTAGACTATGCCCCCTAGCAGGGGGAATAAATCCTCGTGCCTGCCATCCTCTCTATACGGCGTAGCCGATAAACCCATCCTGTAGGGCGCTATAGCGTGGACTGCGATAAACCTAAACTTGTCCGCCGGCAAGTGGTGCACCTCGTCCACTATCAGCAGGCTGTACTGGTGGGCTATCTCTCTTATCACCCTGAAACCGCTTTGATAAGTCGTGATGGTTATAGGCGCGATCCTCTTCTCCTCGCTGTAGAGCAACCCCACCATGTGGCCGGGGGTGTTAGTGTAATTCAGGATCGCCTCCCTCCACTGTAGAGCCTGCTCTCTTGTATACGTCACTATAAGCGTCCTCTCCGAAACCCTTGTCAGAGCGGCTACCCCTATCAGAGTCTTGCCGGAGCCTGTTGGGAGAGCTATAATACCAGTACCATTGTTCTCAAACCACTTTGCTAAAGCCTCCTCCTGGTAGTCTCTCAGCCTCACGTTGACAAGCTCAGGTTTAAAAGGCAACACCCTCCTGGACAACAACCCTTGTTTATCCTCGATGCTCAAGCCGCTTGCTTGAAGCATCTTGCCCAGGGTTGATAGCATGTAGGGCAGGAGCTTATAGGCTACCACATCGTTCTGGAGGCTAAGCCTCCTAGCCCCCACCTGCCGGAGTTTCTCCTTGACCCTCCCATGGGCGATTAAGGGGATTTTAACTACCACGTAACCGGCTCGGGGATCGTATTCGAGTGAGACCTTGTATTTGCTGAACTCGCCTCTCAGCTCCTCGATAGAGCCCTCGACCTCGAGGTTTAACTCGTTGACGAGGTTTATGACATCCTCGAAGCTATACCCGTTTGAAACAGCTTTCCCGACATCAAGCTCGAATAAAACACTCCCACCCACTCTACCAATATACCTCGCCACCCTCAGCAACTCATGGAAATCCTCGTCGCTCACCCAGCCCCTCGCTTTGACTACAACCACCTACTCTCCCCCACCGATAAACTCCTCTTCCTCAAATAATAGCTCCTCCACTCTTATACCAGAAGGCCTGGAGTCGCCGCATAAAAGGATCTTAACCGACTTAGCGTACTCGAGGGGGATGTAGAAGAAGACCCTGCCGCCTCTCTTGACAACCGTCTTAGAGATCGAGAGTATTCTCTCGACTACTTCATCGAACGGGTGGTCCTCGCCCACAGATGCTCTCAGGCCCACAGGTTTTACCTCAAAGCACTCGCCCCCGTAGGTTGCAGAAGCCACAACACAGTGTTCCCAACTACCACAAGAGCCGCAGAGCACGAGATAGCCCCATCCCTCCAAAACCCCCTCTACTACAGCCTCGTATATTTCGCTGAGCACGAAACCTATATCCTCGAGCTGCTTGTCAAGCCTTACTTCAACCAGTTTAATCCACCGGTCGTAGCGTGGGTTTTTCCTCACCGGGTCGGAACTTAAGACCCCACTCATCCCGGTTGAATAAGTTTTTATTTAACTATATTAAACTTATCATTGATAAGGTTGATTATATGGTTAGAACCCCCATCACCACTATCGTTGTGAGGAAGCCTTTGGAGAGCGAAATAGCTCAGATGATGAGCAATATCAACAGGGTTTACGGTTCGACAAAAGCTAATAGGATGAAGATTAGGTTGCTGGCAAACGAGATGCTGAGGCTGTTGAAGACAAACCTCTCCTACAAGGATCTATCCGTGTTGACGAACGTGCCTGAGTCTGTTTTATGCCGGTATGTTAGAGGTAACATCATACCTAGCTACGAGCAGGCAGTGAGCATTCTATCGAAGCTGGCTTTATCAATAGACATAAACCACCTCTTGAAGGAGTTGGTCGAACACGAGAAGAGTACTTTAATAGACTTGTCCAGAGTCCTCAAAGACCCGTATATCATCAGGCTCCTCTCAATACTCCTACTACTAGAGTTGGTCCCAACAAATGTGACGAAAATCGTTGTGACAGCCGAGTCTGTTCTACCCCTCGGCTCGCTCCTAGGCATGGAGTTGGGCGCCTCAATAATCCCTGTGAAGAGGAGGAGTTACCCCGGCGTCCAATACTATAGTTCAGTGGTTGTTAGAACACCTAAGGAGGCTGAAACATTGTACATAGATAGGGATATGCTGAGTAGGAAAGATTTCGTGCTCATACTAGCCGATGTTGTCTACTCGGGTAAGACTATGAGAGCAGTCATCGAAATGCTAGAGAAAGCCCGTGTAATGATTTCAGACATAATAGTCATACTAGGTCTAGGCGAGATGTGGAAGGAGAGGCTTAGAGACTACCCTGTTAAAACGCTTACCATAATACCCCCACCGGTGAGCTAGCAACCAACAAATTTTTAGGGGTCTCCTACATGCAAGTGCCCAAGGATGACTGGTTTGACAATTGAGATCGTAGGCGTCTACAAGTCTTTTGGGAGGAAGAGAGTTCTAGAGGATGTATCATTCAAGGTTTCGAACGGGGAAGTAGTAGGATATGTAGGGTTGAATGGTGCCGGTAAGACAACCACCATAAGGATAGCCGTAGGGGTTCTACCGCCGGACAGCGGGGAGGTGCTGATAGACGGATACCCCGTTCTAAGGGAGAAGAAGAAAGCATCGGAGAGAGTAGGCTGGGTTCCAGAGCAACCTATATTCGAGACAGAGTTCAAGGCGTTAGACTACTTCACCTACATAGCGGGGTACTATGGGTTGAGCGGCTCGGAGGCTAGGAGGCTGGGCAGGGAGCTGCTCGCGGAATTCGGGCTAGGCAACGCGCTTAACATGAAGCTCTCCTCCTTCTCTCAGGGGATGAAGAAGAGGTTTGCCCTAGCAGTGTCGATGATAAGCGATCCCCCGAACTTCATATTCGACGAGGTCTTAAACGGGTTGGACCCCCAGGGGATAGCCTTCTTCAGGGGTTTAACCAAGGAGTTCAAGAAGAGGGGTAAGGCCGTCTTATTCTCCTCGCATATACTGAGCGAGGTAGAAGATATAGCTGACAGAGTCGTCTTCATACACAAGGGGAGGATTATAGGAGTGTACCCAATGGAGGAGATAAAGAGTAAAGCCGGTGCTGGCGTCAAGCTCGCCTTAAACAGGGTTGATGAAAACGTCTTGAGGATACTGAGCAGGTTCGGTGAACCAGTGGTTTTGGACGGCTCTAAGGTACTCGTTAGAAAGTCCTCGAGCAACGTTGACGAGATAATCGCTGAGCTTGTTAAAAACGGTGTAGGCGTGCTGGAGGCTGGGAGAGAGGAGAGGAGCCTGGAAGACTTCTTCTTCACGTTGATCAAGGAGGCCGATAAGTCTTGAAGCCCGTCTTCTATGATTTCAAGAGAGGTTTACTGAGGCCCTCGATTCTAATAGCTCTAGTGATCTTCATGCTGGCAGGGGTTGGATTCGCTTATTTAATAACAGGTACATTAGCTACAACCCCATCGAGCTCCACAATAGTCTACTCCTCCATCGACCCGGAGAGCAAGTTATTCTCTATTGAAGCTTTGTTTATTACCCCGGAGCTGGAGCTTACGCGGGGAGCCTTATCCTACAGTCTATACTACTACGCGAGCGGGGGGAGTAGAATCGCTTTAACTACAGGTACACTCCAGGGGGTAGGGAAGGTTTCGGAAACGAAGTTTCTAAGCGAGCTTCCAAGTCAACCGTCTCAAATCTACATTGAATTAGAGGCTACGACTAAAGTAGGCTCCTATAAAGCGATCTCATCCTACACGCCTTTTAATTACAATAACAAGACCATCTACATGACTTACTCGTCTCAGTATATAATCGCGCCAGGGAGGTTCTTCTATTGTTTTAACGGGACAACTATCCCGGTTAAAGAAGCGGTTTCAATTATTCCTATAGGCCAGTCTGAGAGTTGTGGAGATAGATTCTATTTAGCATCCTTCCTCCTAGCCAACTTAAGCCAGGGCTCATACAGGTTTGCCTCAATAATATTCCTGCACGACGAGGATAATCTAACCTACGACTTGTACTTCGCGTTCAACGCGACGCAGGTACCCTCCAGCATCGACTACACGCAATTAAACTCCTCCTTCATCTATATTGGTCAAGTTAAGCCCGGGCTATCATACCTAGAGACACGTCTCGAGAACATCAGTTTCACCCTCCCTAAGTTTACGCCTCTTGTAACAGGCTTAGCTGAACAAAGTGGCGAGGCGGTCAACCAATCACTACCCCCCGAACCGGTTGCAATCCTTGTTTCAAGGAGCCAGCACGGCCTTATCGTTGGTGCTACTATAGCAGTCCCCCAGATGGTAGACACCTCGGCTACGAGGAAATTGGTCGCTAACGCTATAGCTGGTCAAAGCGGCTTAGGTTTGTTCTCAACGTTCTACCCAGTCTTGATGCTGTATTTAGCCTACGTTTACATAGCTAAGCCTAGGAGTGCCGGCGCTCTCGAGTTCCTGCTTGCCAGGCCTCTAACAAGGCTCGACCTCTACACCACGAGATTCATATCTGGCGTGCTGGTGGCCCTGGCTTCAACCGGGTTATTCTTCGCCTCGACGTCTCTTACACTCTACGTTTTAACAGGCATATCCTTGGACTTCTACTCCTACTTAATCTTGTTCGCTGGCGTGACCGCGTCACTAGTAGCATTCTACAGCGTATGCTACGCTATAGCGGCCTTCACTAGAGGAGGTTCATACCTAGCGTTATCTATCTTCATATACCTCTTCTACACGATCGGCTACCCTCTAATAGTGTTTTTTGTTACAATAAGCCAGGGGATAGGACCGGGACTAGGCGAGGCACTAGCCAGGAACACCTATATGGCCCAGTACTTCTCCCCTCTCGGGGCAACCTCCTTCGCGCAATACTACTTCTTATCCTACAACAACATCACTATCATTGGGGAAGGAGCCGCTAGTGTAGTCAACATATGGTTTGTGGTAGCATCCGCCCTCTCATGGATCATAGTCCCTGTTACCATGGGGTGGTTAGTGTTCAAGAGGGCTAACCTGCTTGGATGAACAACGCCGTTGTTTGCTATAGTTTATAAAAAGGCGTTTACAAATTAATCAACTAGCATGGGAGGGTTAACATGGTTAAAATAGAGGAGCTTGTTCGCGTGGACTCGAAAGGCAGGATAACCATCCCTCTAACAATTAGGGAGGCCCTCGACATCAGGGAGGGGATGTTCGTTGTCGTCGTGGGAGACAGAGATAGGAAGGAGATCGTTATCACGCCTCTACCTGTCTCAGCGAAGCTTGTTAGACTATTGATGAAGATCGAGGATAGGCCCGGTGTTCTAGCTGAGATAACGAAATATCTAGCCGACTATGGTGCCGACATCGTCATGACGAAGTGTGTTGTGATAAAGAGGACTGAGATAGCTGAATGCGAGATCATCATAGATGTCTCTAAGACAGATATTAGGCAGCCAAACCTGATAGCAGACAAGCTGAAGATGCTTGAGGCTGTCAAGAATATTGAGGCTGTCTGGTTTACAGGGTAGCTGTAATGGTTGTTAAAGTAGGGTGTTGCGGCTTCCCTAAAGCTAGGAGGAAGTACTACGAGTCTTTCAACCTAGTCGAGCTCCAGAACACATTCTACGACCTTCCATCGGTGGAGTGGGCTGAGAAACTCAGGGGCGAGGCGCCCGAGGGCTTCGAGTTCACTCTCAAAGCATGGCAGGTTATAACACATCCCCCATCCTCACCAACATGGAGGAAAATGCGGAGAAAACCTGGAGGAGTGCTCGACAACTACGGTTTCCTAAAGCCGACCAGGGAGAACTTGAACGCGTTAGAAGAGACCGTTAGAGTCGCTGAGGTGTTGAAAGCCCGTGTCATAGTTATTCAGACACCGCCTAGCCTACCTTACAACGAGGAGTCTGTGAGATGGGTTAGAGAGTTCTTCAGCAAGGCGAGTGAGATAGCACAGGGGTTCACGCTGGCCTGGGAGCCAAGGGGTGATTGGAGTAAGTCCCGTGAGATCGGTGAGATCGTTGAGGAATACGGCGTTGCCCATGTTGTAGACCCGTTTAGAAGCCAGCCGATTCTAGGTAGGGCTAACCTAGTGTACTTCAGGCTCCACGGAATAGGGGGAGGCGAAGTGAACTATAAGTATAAGTACAAGGATGAGGACCTAGCCAGGCTTGAGGGTATCGTCGCACAATACTCCGCGGGTAGAGATGTCTACGTGTTATTCAACAACGTATACATGTTTGATGACGCTCTAAGGTTTAAGAACATGCTATCCAAGGCTGGTTGAAAAACGATGCGGGTAAACCTGGTTTAAATTCGACTGGAAACCCATGGATTCCAAGCGTTGGGATAAACAAGCGCTTATATCTCAGACAGGGTTCGATAGTCATCATCCCGTGGTAGTCTATGGATAGGGCGTTCATCACTTGTTTTCGGAGATGAACACCCAGCCTAATAGAGTTTACTCGTTTATAAAACTCTTGACATAGGAGGTGAAAGTGTTCAAAGCTTTCTCCACCAATTCAACCAGGGCGCCGGCTTCCTCAGCACTACGGCATACTGTGAAAATAGAGTGCGGTGGACTTGTTAAATCCCTAATCGAGCCTGTTAAAGCCACCATAACCAGCCCGCCCCTCTCACCGCATTTCACGTAGAGTTGCATGTTATCGTAAGTGTCGGAGCATATCGTCCAGCCCCTTACTTTAACAATGTTTCTCGAGCAAGGGCATTTAGACAGCTTGGCAGACAACTCGAAGCACACTCCCCGGAGATAGTTCGAGGAGGCTATTTCCCTAATTCTGCTTACAACCCCTCCTGCTCCTCCTAGTCCGATGACTATAGAAGCCTGTAGTGAGACCGGGGGCAGGGTCTTCACTCTAAAACCCTTACTCTCCAATAACCTGGCTAGCTTGGGTAAGTGTAGCTCGCTAGCAGCATCCACGTAAAGAGTCAATCTAAGGTTCCCGGCCAAGCAAAGCCCCTCGCGGCGGTTTCAAGTTTCGTAGAGGTTTATAAGGTTTGGCATTATCATGTGTTTTAATGTGGTTCTCTGTGAGGGGTGAAGGAGCCCTTGTAGGGGCTCTCCCCGAGGGTGGTAGGTACTCGAGATGTGGGGTCTCTGGGGTGGCCCTGAACGCCTCCAAGGCGGATGCAGACCCAAGGAGCGGTGCAGGGGAATAGAGATGAGGCGATGACACCAAGTCACATAAACTTGCATGAGAGCTGAACCCCCCGTCAGACAGGGATAACATCCTCACCTATCGGAGCTCCCTTATCATCACTCTCTCCGTACTCTTAGACCCCGGTAAAATAACTTTTACCTCGTTCAGAAACACGAGCCTTCTTCACGCGTCCGATAAGTGGCGACTCATCATCTTTCTTGAATATGTTGCTCCAGATTTATTAATCTACCTCGTAATAGTGTTTAACGCGTGTCCACGATGATGCACCAGCCGAAGAGACATGTGAGTTTTTTGATCAACACGGTTAGCGTGCTCGTAATATCATTACTGTCTACTCTAGCCCCCGCTTACGCTTTCCTGTTATTCCTCGTCTTCTACATGGTGTTCTTCTACATAGTGTACAGGATCACGATGAGGACAAGTAAGATGCCTCCCTTAAGCGAGCTGGGGGCCCCCTTGTATAAGGAGGTTAATTGCGTGAAGATCGCCGCAGCCGACCCTGGTTTAAACAAGGATCTAAGCTCCCAGTTCAAGTTCCTGATGGTGACGCTGGCTATATCACTTCTAGCGGTCTTCTTATACCCTTTGTACAACGGGCTCGCCGGCGTGTACGTTATATTTTATCTTAATAATGCGACAGGCAATATTTTACTATCCAGATTCATAAACTATGTGACAATGTACACTCTCATAATAGTCGTGCTATACTCTGTGAGGTGGGCTGTCACAAAAAAAGTGAGCAGCGTTAACCTGATTATACCGCAGAATTTCGCCATCTACAGGAAAGGTGTAGTCATAAACAACAGGAACTTCATACAAGCCAGCTCAACTCTCTGCTTCACGGTGAACAAGCAGAGGAGGTTTATCGAAATCCAGGATAAGACCAGCGGTGGCTCGAGGATAAGACTCTACACTGAAAAACCCTCGACCCTCTACGAGAAGCTGGTTGAGGTGGGCTTCAACGAGTGCAAGACATAAATGCGTAGTGTGTGGTAGGCCCTTCCCGGAGGGTCAGGGTATAGTAATACGATACGGTGATTTAGAACTAGAGTTCCATAGTAGTAGGTGTGCCAGCAGATTCTTTAGGAGCCTGCTTGAAAGAGTCGAACCCCGAATATTACAGCCCTACATTAAAAGACTTGTAGAAGAGTACGCTGAGCTCCTTGAAGCCAGGGCTAAGAAGAAGGCTAAGAGTATTTAGGTGGATCTGTCAGATCGCGGTAATATCGTCATCCTGCCGTCGTATGGGGGCAAGTGTCTTCATCCAATCAATAAACCCGGTGGCCAGGGCTATAAATACTACTATCAACCCTCTAACACGTAGAGGAGGGCGTCTAATAAGCCTATGAGGAGTGCTGTCTCGAACCTCCTGCAGCCATGTGGAATCTTAAGACTTATCGAGACCCTCCCACCATAGAAGAGTTCAATCAACCTGCCGCCCCCGGGGTATGAGGTTAAACCTGGCTCGAACCCGTAATCTCCATGAGAGGCTTCTACGATGTAGTGGTATGGGGCTGTGTAGAATCCTGTGGTCAAAACCCTCTCGCATTTCTCGTTTGTAAGCTCAAGGTACACGTCAACTCGAGTATCTAGCCCCACTCTCCCGCACCTAGAACCCCTCGTGCATTCTACCAGGCCTTCCAGCAGTGCTAGTAGAGATCCTGCTTCAACCCATTTTAAGTCCAGCCAGGTATCCCCCTCCAGGATATAGGCTCTCCGGTCACCGAGTAGACTCTGGGATAGGGGTGAAGCTTCATCACCAACCACCACTAAGCTGAACTGTGGGACTGCTACGTAGACGACCCCATTGCCAACCTTTACCTGGATGAGAGATGGTTTTGTTAGCAATCCCACTCTACTCTCCCCTGCTAAAACGCGTAGTATGGATATTAATTCATCTAAGCCCAGCCTCCAGGTCTCTACGACAACACTACCTGCTTTCACGCGAGGCAAGCCACCACCATTTTTAATTTTATTCCCGGCACACTTATTTCAAGCTAGGTGTAGCCATGGATGGCCCAGGGGGTAAATCCCTTAGGAGAAGAGAGCTAGCATCGTATGTCGCGTTGTGCCTGGAGA